>OFFP01002318.1_pt1 | contig 11409 bp, 9 predicted proteins | sample 1521431 | NCBI WGS metagenome assembly OFFP01 (sample SAMEA3504104, study PRJEB24116) | mouse gut metagenome | biome: mouse gut; feature: mouse-associated habitat; material: faeces | place: Denmark | collected 2011 | reverse complement strand
CAAGCTGTGCTTGACGAATCTGTCTGCTGATTTTTATATGGCTGTGAATAGTAACTGTTTGTTAGCAATTTGTTAGATTTCCCTTGTATACTGCAGATATAACGTATCCAGGCGGTCTGCCGCCCGGCCGGGGAAGAACTGCAGGCCGGCGGGGCTGTCCGCAGCCGCTGGACTGTTCCGGCAAAAAAAGCGGTGCGCCCCGGATACGGCAAAAGACAAGGAGGGATTTCATTTATGGAGATTGTGAAAACATGCGGATTGAAAAAGTATTTTGCGAACGGAGAGTATGAGGTTCGGGCTCTGGACGGCGTGGACGTTTCCATCGAAGAAGGGGAATTTACGGCATTGGTGGGAAGCTCAGGCTCGGGAAAGAGCACGCTTTTAAACATGCTGGGCGGCCTGGATACGCCCACCGAAGGGGACGTGCTGATCCGCGGGCAGAGCCTGAAAACGATGAAAAGGGATGAAAAGACCATCTTCCGGAGACGGAACATTGGGTTTGTATTCCAGCAGTTCAACCTAGTGCCGGTGTTAAATGTCTATGAAAATATCATCCTGCCCCTGCGGCTGGACGGCCTGACCCCGGACGAAGTATTTCTGAAAAAAATCATACAGACCCTGGGGATTGAAGACAAAATGGGGCAGATGCCCTCCACCCTCTCCGGGGGACAGCAGCAGAGGGCGGCCATTGCAAGGGCGCTGAGTGTAAAGCCCGCCATCATCCTGGCCGATGAGCCCACCGGCAACCTGGATTCCCGGGCCAGCATGGAGGTGGCAGGGCTTCTGAAAACCTGTGCGGTGCATTTTCATCAGACGGTCATCCTGGTGACCCACGATGAGGAAGTGGCCCAGATGGCGGACCGGATACTGCCCATAGAGGACGGAAAGATCGCTATGCGGCACGGCGGGACAGATGCCGGAACTCATCTGGCCGGAAGGGCCGGTGCAAGGGATGCCGGGACAACTGCCGCCAGAGATACCGGCGGTACAACCTCCCCTGACAGACCGGAAGGGAGGGATTGAGATGCGGATCTTCGGAAGAAACACTCCCAACAACAATCAGGATGCGGTCAGGCTTCTGGCAAAGGCATGCCGGCGGTTTGGCAGAGGAAGAAACCGGCTTCTGGCAGGAGCCTCCGCACTTGGTATCATTGTATTGTGTACGGTATTCAGTATTGCTTACGGGAAAATGGAAGCGGATTATCTGCAGGCGGCCAGAGGAAATGGAACCGTGGCAGCGTCTTCCCTGGAGCGCGGCACGATGGAACAGTACCATGCAATTCAGGAATTGGATTATGTGGACTGCGTAGGCAGAAAGGTGGAGGCCGGTCTGCTCTACAGCGGAAAAGAGGGGATCTCCGGTTTGGAAGTAGTGGATTCGGTAGCCTGGGAGAAGATGCAGACGCCCGCCTATACCCATATCCATGGAAACTATCCCCAGGAGGAGGGGGAGCTGATGCTTTCCGTCCGGGCACTGGAAGCGCTCCATATCTCAGAGCCCAAAGAGGGGATGACGCTGAAATTATCCGCAGAGCTTGCCACAGGGCAGAGGGAGGAAATAGATTTTACACTGTGCGGCTGGTTCCGGGAATATGAGGACCCGGGAATTTCTCTGCCCGCGGGCTATACCAGTGAAGCGCAGGTGCAGAAGTGGGGGATGAGCCTGGAGGAGCCGGACCTGCTGCTGATCTGCCAGAAAAGTACCATCGACGGATACAGCGTCGAAGACCGTCTGTATGAGGATATCCAGGTCAGGGACCGGACACAGCGTTTCCTCGGCGGGAACCGGTACGGCTATATTGTGGTAAATGGGTTTTTAGGGGGATACGGGATGGCGGTTTTCTGCGCGGTTCTTGTCCTGGTGGGTGTATTCTTCCTGATCTACAATATATTCGGCATTTCTATGCAGAAGGAGATTCGCCAGATCGGACTTCTGGATATCCTGGGGACGACGCAGAGACAGATCCGCCAAATCTATCTGAGACAGACAGTGTTTACGATATGCCAGGGAACCGTACTGGGAGCTGCGGGAGCAGCCGTCGTGATCCTGTTTTTGGTCCCCTGGGTTCTGGGAAACCTCTACCTCTACAATTTCGGAAAATCCGCGGATCTTATGGTATTCCGTCCGGAGCTGCTTATAGCGTCCGCGGGCTTTACAGCCATCGTCGTATTCGGAGCGGCCGCCTGTACGATTTACCAGGCGGCAAGTCTGACACCGCTGGACGCGCTGCATTACAGGGGCGTTTTGGAGAAAAATACGGGAAAAAAGCGCGGCGGTATCCGGAAGCATACACGCTTTGCACGGCAAAATCCGGTTCTCTATATGGCATGGCAGAATCTGATCCGATATAAAAAACGATGTGTCCTGACGATCGCGTCCCTGTTCCTGGGCGTTGTCACGGCTCTGGGGGCGGTGGTCCTGACGACCGGGATAGATGACACACATTCCATTGAAAAAGACCCGGATTTTTCTATTATCGGGGGCATCGTGTATACTTCCGAGCAGGATTCGGAAGGAAACACGGTGCAAGTTAATGAAAATGACGATTTTTCTCCGATCACAGAGGAGGCAGAGAAGAAGTTGCTTTCGATTCAGGGGATAGAAAAGGAACAGGCGGTGGTGGTGAGAGGCGCCTATCTGTATATGGACCTCCGGGCAGAGGCCCTTGCGCCTTTGATGGAGACGCTTAAGAGCCCGGAAGAAGCGGAGGAGGCCGAGACTCGGGAAGAAGGGCGGGGACTGCCGGCTTCCTGGGATATTGCCACCGTCCAGATCGTGGACGAGGAATACATCGGGAAACTGGAAGAATACGCGGACAAAAACCGGCTTTCTGTCGATATAGACAGCCTGCGGGATGGAAGGGGAGCCGTCCTGCTCCATCATCATGAATTATCACAGATTTTGAGTGAAGAAGCAGAAGAGACGACGGGACTTCCGGTCACATTCTGGCAGCTTCCTTCCAAAGAAGAAAGGACGGCTTCCTGGGAACGGATGACGGAACCGGAGTATGAGAGCTGGCGGGAGGAAAACTGCCGTATGGCAGAGCTGGAGCTGGCCGGTTATCTGGACACCCAGGCGAAAGGATTTCCAAAACTGAGAAGGACATGGTTCGGCCCGGGGATCAAGTACTTTCTTGTCAGCGAACAGGGATTTGCAAAGCTGGGGACAAAAGAAAAATGTTTCGTCATGGATCTGAATGTGGAACCGGAGCTGGAACCGGCAGCCAAGGCGGCGGTCTGGAAAATCCAGCAGGATGAGAATCGCAGGGATGCGAACCTGGGGCTCGCAGTGAATTGTAAATCGGATACTCTGGCGAGCGCGCAGGGGTATATCCGGACGAACCGCATCATTCTTGGCGCGCTGAGCCTGGTATTGATCCTGATGGGGGTTCTCAATTACCTGAATGTGATCGCAACCGGCATTCTTTCCAGGCAGAGAGAGCTGGCGGTGATGGAATGCGTGGGTATGACCGGGAAGCAGGTCAGGTGGATGCTTGCTTTGGAGGGAGGCATTTACTGCATGATCGTCGGAGGGCTGGTGCTGACTGTGGGAAGCGGGCTCCTGCAGACGATCCGGTTATATATGGAAAACCGGATCGCGTATTTTAAGTTTCTCTATCCGGGAATGGAAACCGGATGCATTCTTGCAGCGCTTTTCGCTGTCTGTATCTGCGTCCCCCTGTTCATGTACGGACGGATGGAAAAAAGAAGCCTGACCGCCAGGACAGCGGAAGAATGAGGAGATGCGGCAGCGCCGCCGATGGATGGCAGCGCCGCACCGGGAGGATATGAGGATGCAGTCATCCTTCTATCGTATGCGCGATATAGGTCAGATGGTCGCCTAACCGTTCCAGATTGGACACCAGGTTGATATAGACGCTGCTGCATTCCGGTTTGCATTCGCCGGAATGCAGCCGTTCCATGTGCCGGTTCAAAAGCTTTTTGCGGAAGGCATCAATATCCTGCTCCGCCTGGTCGATCTGGGCAAGCAGCCCTTCATCCTGTTCCAGGATCAGCCGTTTGGTCAGCGCATACATTTCTTCCAGCCGCTGTACCATGACGTCAATCTCCGCCTTGACACTGTCGGAAAAATGAAGGTCATGCCGGATGGATCTCTGCGTATACTTGGTAAAATTATCCGCGATCTCGGCGATCCTCATAACATCTCCCACGTTGTTGTGGAGCGTGGAGATATTTTCCTCATCGGACAGCTTGCTCTGGGCGGACAGCCGGATCAGGTAGTTGACGATGGTATGGTAAATGCCGCCTGCCTGGTTGATCAAATCCTGGCTTGGTTCGATCAGGCTTTTATCCTTCTTGTAAAAGGAGCGGTACGCCGTCCGGAATGCATCCATGGCAGTGTCGGATAAAAGGATCATTTCCTTTTCCAACTGGGAAATGGCGATGGAAGCAGAGGACAGCATCCTCTCGTCCAGGTAGGTCACTGCGGTTTCCGCCTTCTTTTCCAGAATCAAAAGCTCCGATATTTTCACAAATATATTGCAGAACGGCAGAAACAAGATGGTGCAGGTTAGGTTGAAAAAGGTGTGGAACATGGCGATCTCTGTCGCCGCTGATCCGAACCATGTACGGAAGGTGTCATTCATAAAATCCGGCCAGCACATCAGCAGGATGAAAAAGAGGACCGAACCGAAGGTATTGAACATCAGGTGGATCAGCCCCGCCCGCTTCGCATTGGCGCCGGATGTGAAGGAGGACATCAGCGCGGTCACGCAGGAGCCGATGTTCGTACCCAGGATGATGAAGAGAACCTCATTGCCGCCTGTGCCGATGGTCAGCCCGGCCACCGACATGGCAATGATCACTGAGGTCGTCGCGGAGCTGGACTGAACCAGGGCCGTGAGAAAAATGCCGATCCCGAATAACAGGAACGGGTTCGTGACCACCTCAAACATATGCTGTATGGCGTCCCGGTTGTACTTCATGGCGTCCGACATCAGGGACAGGCCGATGAAAATGAGGCCCAGGCCGGATAAAATGAATCCGGTCTTCTGCAGGTTGTCGCTTTTGCAGGCCATGCTCATCATCATGCCGATGAATACAAAGATCTGTATGTAGGTCGTCACCGGAAATGCGCTCAGCGCGGCAATCTGCGCGGTGATGGTGGTTCCGATATTGGCCCCCATGATCATGGCTGCGGCCTGGTGCAGGTTCATGATCCCTACGTTGACAAAGCCCACGATGAGCACGGTGGTCACGCCGGAGCTCTGGATCAGGGCGGTGGTGGCGGCGCCGATCCCTACATTGACCAGCCGCCTGTCCGCTGTTTTTTCGAACAGGTCCTTGATTTTTCCTGTGGCAAGCTGCTCGATATTGGCGGTGAGAAGGTGTACTCCGACCAAAAATACGCCTGTCCCTGCAAGCAGCCTGACTGTAAACATGATCAACTCTCCAAAAGTCATCTTCGTTCCCTCCATCTGCCTCCCGGAAGCCCTGTGCGTTCGGATTCGCGGGAGCGCTCTTTCTTCCTTTGTATACCTGCAGTGTTTTTCCGGCATAGCGTAAAAGAAGCGGGACAATGCTGCGATATATACAACAGCAAAGTCTCGCTATTTCATCACAGAGCCGGATTCGAAAATCGTACTGACGGCTAAGTAAACACAGGATGACCTGTGCAAGCTACTCCCTTTGTTGTGTATAGTATATAGGTTTTGGGAGGGGTTGTCAATCCATCTTTTGTTACGATTCACAGTCATTTCGCTTACATGCGCAAAAACAGCCAGCAAAGCTGTCTGCCGGATTCTGGAAGCAAAACTGAACCGGTATGGTACGCGCTTTACAATTGAAAACATCATCGGAACATTAAATAATATGGAGGTCACAAACATGGAGGATATGTGCTATATGTCCACTTATGAAAATGCAAAAGTCTGTACAGCCTTAAATGCGGTTTTTGATCTGGGACTGGACAAAAAATACTACCAGCCAAAGGATTTGAATAAAAAGATAAAAAAATTTCGAAGTAACTGTTCCATACAACATTTATAAACTAACCAAAAGGGGCGCAACCCTTGTAAACTCAAGGGATTGCGCTATTTTGCTTTTTTGTAAGTGTTAAAGACGGGGTCAGTTTTATGGTTTTTATTCCGTTTCATCTCTTTGCAGGCGTCTGCGAAAATCCTCAGGAGTAAAGGTAAATGTTTTTTTGAACAATTTAAGAAAGTAATTTGTATTGGAATACCCAACATGAAAAGCAACCTGGGATATCGGGATGGAAGGGTTCTTTAGTAATTGGATAGCGCGATTCATGCGGATATCCAGCAAAAGTTCGGAAAATCCTTTCCCGGAATGTTTTTTCAGTAAGCGGATAATCTGCCGTTCACTATAATTATACTGGGAGGCCAGGCGAGAGAGCGTTATAGTCTGGCAATGTACATGCATGTAATTCAGCAATGCCTGAAAAAGTCTGTCTGTGCTATTGATGATGGGTACAGAAAAGACAGCCTCCTGCTCATGGTGGCGCATTAGGATGAGAAAAAACTGCATCATCAGTATTTCAAGCATTTTTCCACTATATTTCTTTTGAACTTTCCATTCTGTAAATGCTGATATTACGATGTCTTTCAGTTTGGTATCTCCCATGCAATGCCATATGATACATCCTTCCCCAAAATTGTAGAGGGCATTTGAAAAAATAGCTGAAAGATAATTATTATTATTTAAAAGCTGGAAGAAAGCAGTATCAAATGTTGTTATACGTATAAAAAAATCAATGATGACGCTTTGAGCATTTTGCGAATCAAAGCAATGGACAAACCCCGGAGGACAAAGAATGATATCACCGTCCTGCAAAGGCAATCTTTCATCCTTGGTGATCATGGAACTCCCACTGCCTGCCAGTACATAATTCAATTCTATGAACTGGTGGGAATGGAGAATGAACGGCATATAGCGGAGGTTTTGTCGGATTGCAACATTTTGATCTTGCGGGATAAAAAAATCCTCGTTCAAATAGTAAGAGGTTCCTTCAAGGAAAAAGGGGACTTTTGGAAAATACTGTTTCCACATCTTACTCATCAGATTTAAAAGATGTTCATAAGCAGTCTCGTCTTTATCAGACAAGCCGACAACTCTTAGACGATATTCAGGATAGTTTTTCAGAAAATTTAATAAAAATTTTTCGGCATCATTTAACTCTGTCAGCGAGGATAGTATTTCAATATGCTCTTTTTCCATAGTATTCCTTCCTTGTCAGAAAACCTATTTTCAACTTTAATTTAAGTGTATCATGTTCTTTATCAGATGTCATTTTATTTTAAATATATGTCAGGAATATAATGATGTTTTATGGTACTATTGTTACATCAAATAAATAGAAGATGAAAACAGGGGGGGATGCTGACAGGTGAAAATCAAGATAGCTTTATGAAAAGAATTGATAATCAAAAGGAAAAGGAGAAAAACATGGAAGAATTACAGAAGTGCCTGTTTGCATGGGCTCCTGCGGCAATCCTCATTATTCTTATGATTGGATTTAAAATGGTATATCAGTATGATGAAGAGGAACCGGAGGTCCTGGCAGAGTTGACGCGCAGAAAGCAGGCTGGAAATGAAAAGATAGAAGGAAGAGGATAATAAATGTATACGAACGAAATAAATATCAGAGATCCATATGTTCTTGTACATGACGGCAGTTACTATTTATATGGAACCCGCAGCAATACTTGCTGGGGAAACGCGGAAGGTTTTGACTGCTATAAAAGTTCTGATATGGAACACTGGGACGGGCCGATGGAAATTTTTCGGCGTCCGGTTGACTTTTTCGCTACAGAAAGCTTCTGGGCTCCGGAATGCTATTACTATAACGGACGATTCTATCTGCTGACTACATTTGGCGGGCCGAAAATGAAAAAAGGGATTTATCTGTTAGTGTCAGATCATCCGGATGGAGGGTTCGTGCCTTATGGCGGCCGGCTGACACCGGAAAACTGGACTTGTATTGATGCAACTTTGTATTTTGAAAATAATCATGTATACATGATCTACTCTCATAGCTTTGAAGACACTCCGAATGCAGATATCTGTCTGGAAGAACTGGAAAGTGACCTTTCTTCGGCAAAGACTTGTCCAAGAGTGCTTTTCTCCGCAAAGGAGGCGCCCTGGTCAAAGCCTGTCCCATTTGCGGAACAAGAATTCGGCATGAAGGGGGATGTCTATTTTTCGGACGGCCCCTGTGTGTTCCGGATGGAAAATGGGAAACTATATCTTACGTGGTCAAGCTGGAGCAACGGAAGTTATGCGGTCGGCGCGGCGGTTTCTGAAAATGGGACAGTGGAGGGACCATGGACACAGATAGAAACACCAATCTGGCCGGAAAACGGAGGGCATGGAATGGTATTTCAGAGTCTTGAAGGAGAAAGATACTTTGTATTACATTATCCGAATGATAGAGCAAAGGAACGGCCGTGCTTTAAGAGATTAGTATTAGAAGGAGATCGGTTAATGCTGTCAGATATAAAGGAGGCCGAACATGAAGCAGTTTGAAATGTATGAGATGAAATTTCGGTCACATAAGCCAGTGCTGTCCGAGGTGGCAGTAGAGCTGCAGGCTGAATTTGTACATGGGGAAGAAAAAACGGTTGTAAAGGGTTTTTATGGAGAAGATGGAAATTATTATCTTCGATTTCTGCCCAGGAAGACGGCGCGGCCAGCACACTAGTATATCTGGATTATGTCATGAGAAGATTTTCTGCTATTCCTTCTATTTGGCGGAGTTTTGTATACCAGGGATGATAAAATTTGCTATATTCTTAGAGTTTTCTTCACAAGAAAAGCACGAAAGACTCTTGAATTACACTATCTAACGTGCTATGATGTGAAAAGAAAAAGGGAAAGCCAAAGAAGCGGCTACCCTCTAAATACTAACAACTATGACATTTTACAATGTCTAGCCGTCAACTATTCGCGGTAGTTGGCGGCTATTTCCTTTTATCCCAAAAAATCTGATATAACAGACTGATAAGGGCGACAACAAATGTACAAAACAAGAAAAAATCCTGATATGTAATCATCGTTATCCCCTCCTTCCTCTTTGGTCTGGAGGGTCAGCCCCTCCGACAATGGAGGGCAGCCGCCTTAGCTCTTTGATTTTCCCTGATAGCTATTATATCATGGGATTTTTTAACTACAATCACTTTTCAACTAAAAAAGCCTGCTAAAAAACAGACCTCTCCAAATTTCTTCTTTCTCTTTTCGTTATCCTTTCCTATGCAATCGCTTTATTGTAATGATATTTTACGGATTCCTGATCTAAGCATACATAAATCTGCGTGGTACGCAGATCGGCACGTCCCAGAATCTCCGCAACCTCCTGAATTGGGACATTTTTCTTCACAAGGTCTGTCACCAATGTCCTCCTGAACCTGTGAGGATGCACATTGTCCACCCCTGCCTTCATCCCCAGACGTTTAACCGCCACTTCTATTCCCTCTTTTCCCAATCTGTCAAAAGACGCTTTTACAGATACAAACAACGTCGGGGTATCATCTGTCCTGCTCTTTAGATATTGCTGCAGGTACTCCGCTGATATCTCTGATAAATAAAATTTTCTCTCTTTTCCTCCCTTCCCGATCACTGTCGCTTCCCTTGTTAAAAAATTTATGCTATCCCGGTCCAGGGACGCCACCTCACTTACACGCAATCCGGAAGCGTACAAAAATTCTGTCAACGCCAGATCACGCAAAAACTCACACGCATTTTTCAGTTTTTCCCGGTCTACTGCCGAAAACGGCTTCCGGACAACCTTTTCATATTTTATTTGCTTTAGCGCCCTGGCCGGATTCCTACTTATAAAGCCTTCATCATTCAACCAGCTGAAAAAGCTGGATATTGATTTTCTTATATTGTCCAGTGTTCGGTTACTGACCTTTCTATTTTCCTTGTACAAAGAGAGATAGAGGCGGAGATTAAACGTCTCTACCTCAACCAGCTTCTTGTTCAGACATCCTATCAAGTTTTCTAGATCCATCTGGTATTTCTCCAGAGTCTTTTCACTCTTTCCTTCCAGCCTCTTTGTAGCTATAAATTTTCGTACAAATCCCAGGTTTGACCCGTCATGCAGCACTACCTCCGTACAACGCTCCTGAATCTCATAATCTTTCAATTGTATATGTAGTACACTTTCCACCTTGTCCAGAATCACATTCTCCATTCCCACCAGCGCCTCCAGAACATTGTTTATTATCTGCGTCCTCACATCCATTTTGCCATACTCCTTTTTGCTTTCAGTATAGCAAAATACCGTCCATCCCTGGTATACAAAAACTCCGCTTTGATAGATAAATATGTCTTTACCAGGCTAAGCAGTGAAAAATCATTCCGGGATGCAATCGGCAAAACATCTGTCGAAGCTGGATATATGATAGACGCACTCGATAATATGCATGCTTCTATTTCCAATTATGAGAGTGGTATACATAACATTAGTGCTGAAACTCAGGCATTTTACGCTCTTCTATGCAAACGGACAAATGATTCATATACCGGCATCATAATGAGCTATTATGTTTATAATCCTATATTTTTTGCAGCAAATTATAAAGGATTTATACTATTTGTACCAATAAGGGTAAGTTGATTCGTTTATGCAACATAATAAATATATCTTTATCGCAAAGATATTCAGGCGTTCCTAAAAATGTAATTAATATAGAGCCAGAACCAAGCGTTACGTTAACATGATTCATACCTGCATATGGCATGTATACGTAGGAGCCTATCCGGAAACCTATCATTTGCGCTGTTTCGTCCCATCCTTCTGGCAGAGGTATGCGGATCTCGTAGGTTCCAGATGTCTCTGATGGGGCTTTGCCTTTCAATATAGTAGTCTTTGCTTCGGAAGCGGAGTTTTGTATACCGCGGGAATGCAATCTGCAACATTTGACGGATATTTTTGCTTTCAAACTCTTGAATTAACCCTTTTACCGTGTTATGATGTGAAAAGAGGGAAACCAAAGAAGCGGCTACCCTCCGAATAAGTTTTAGCAGTAACCTTTTACAAGGTCAGCCGTCACTATTGGCAGTAGTGGCGGCTATTTCTTTTTACCCTTGAAGATTGCATAACACAACCCGATAAGGGTGACAATGAATATTCCAATTTGGATTAAATCCGCATATGTAACATACATTGGCAACACCCCCCCTTTCTTTCGTCTGGAGGGTCAGCCCCTCCGCTATAGGAGGGAAAGCCGCCTGGCTCTTTGGTTTCCCATGCCGCTATTATAGCATGGGATTTTATGAAGCACAATATCCGTATTTTCAATCTATTATCTTTGAACGACAAAAACACCTGCCAAAACAGGTTCCTAAGCTATTTCTCACTCTTCCATTTATTCCCTATGCAATCGCTTTATTGTAATGATATTTTACGGATTCCTGATCTAAGCATAC
>OFFP01002316.1_pt1 | contig 11415 bp, 7 predicted proteins | sample 1521431 | NCBI WGS metagenome assembly OFFP01 (sample SAMEA3504104, study PRJEB24116) | mouse gut metagenome | biome: mouse gut; feature: mouse-associated habitat; material: faeces | place: Denmark | collected 2011 | reverse complement strand
AGAAACCCTGCCACTGGCAGCTTTTCTGCATACGATGGTATACAGAAAGCCTGCCGCCGGCAGACTTTCTGTATAGTAAAGTATTTAAATGATCAACGGGTAGCATTCATTGATTTGATATATTCATCCACGGTCATCTGCTTCGCGTAAAATCCCTGTGTACAATTTTCATGGACACTTGCCGCTTCCGCGTCCAGAAGTGTATTCCACGCGAGACAGAATCCGTCCGCGCCTTCCATAAGCTCCCCTAATCTTACCTGAAAATCCTGTAGTTCGGCGCCACCTTTATATACCCAGGTCGGAAGGATCGCGCCGGTTTCATAAGCATAATCCGAGAACTTCTGGCTCATAAACGCAGCTAGTTCAACAGCAGCTTCCACATTTTCCGATTTTGCCGATACCATCAGGGTCGCGCTTGCTCCGCCGATATATGCGTTCTGATCACCGGAAGCGCCTTCGATTGACGGGAAATTTACCAGTGTCAGGTTCATGCCCTCTCCGATAAAATCACCAACCTGCCATGTTCCGCTATAGTACATCGCGGCACGTCCCTGCTGAAATTCGTTGAGTGCCTCATCATTTGTTAAAGCCACTGCGCTGTCGGAAAACACGCCCTTATCTACCATTTCGATCATCGTTTCCGCTGACTGTCTTACATAGTCCTGGTCAAAATCTCCTTCCCCGTTTAAAAGCGCTGTTGTCGCGTCTACACCTCCATAGCGAAGTGCCAAGATACCAAAAGGGAACAGCCCCGGCCATTTATCCTTTTCACCTATGGCGATCGGTACGATTCCATTCTTATTAAATACATCTGAAGTCGCATACAGGTCTTCCAACGTCTCCGGTGTTTCTACGTCATATTCATCGAACACATCCTGGTTGCATACCAATACTCCCAAAAAGCTATCCAGCGGAAGACCATACAGGGAATCATCATAATAGAAATTATTGCAAATGTTCGGAAGCATCTGATCCATATCAATGACACCGCTTTCTACATAAGGATCCAGATTTTCTACTATCCCCGCTTCCACGAAAGAAGTAGAAAAACCACCTCCCCAGGAACAAAATACATCCGGAGCAGAGCCTGCGGCGAGTGTCGTCTTCAGCTTCGTTTTATAAGCGTCATTATCTGCCTTATCCTCTTTGATCGTTACATTGGGATGCAATTCCCTATATTCATTCAGCGCCTTTTCCCACGCGACGGTCTGTCCATTTGATGCGTCTACATAAATATGCCCCAACGTAAGCTCAATCTGTTCATCGGTATCGGAATCACTCTCTCCTTTTTCTGCTTCTCCGCTGCTTGAATTCCCGCATGCCGTCAACGACACGAGAAGTGTTGCCGACATCCATAACGCCGCTATTCTTTTCCACCTTTTTTTCATTGTTTTTTGTTACCGGCAAATGTACCGATAACGCCTCCTTTCTGATAAAAGAATCCTCTGACTCTTTCTGATATTTTTATTATATCGCCCTGTTCCTTTTCTTTTTCTTTACATTTTTACTATTTACACAAATAATTTTACATAATTTGTTTTTTTATATCTATAATGCATAATTTTCTATAAGCAACACTCTCTATTTCGACCTGTATTCCAAAGGAGAACAGCCCTCCACCTTTTTAAACAAAATACCAAAATAGTTGGAATTATCAATGCCTACTCTTTCCGCGATCTCATAAATTTTCAGATCACTGTTTTTCAGCAGTAATTTGGCTTTTTCGATGCGGATACATGTAAGATACTCTACAAAAGAACTGCCTGTTTCCTTTTTAAAAATCCTGCTTAGATAGCTGCTGTTCAGATAAAAAGCCTTTGCTACGGAAACCAGTGACAGATCCGGTTCACTGATATGTTCTCCCATATACTGCTTGATCGTAAAGATCAGCCTGGAGGGACGTGCGGTGTTGTTCTCACCATGTCTGCGCGTCATTTTTTTACAGATTTCCACGAAATACTCGTGCAAAAGCCGAATCGTCGGTGTCTGAAAAAATTTTTGATAATGCTGGTTATATTCCTGCTGAAAATTATCACTTGGTTCATTATTCATCAAATATAGATAAAATACGGCATTCAAAAGCTGTAAACGCAGATAAGATAAATCGATCCGATTCGTATGTTTCCAGGAATTAAACCAGCTATCCACCAAAGACAGCATCTGGGAAGGAGAGTCCGTTTCTATATATTGCTGTAATTTTTTCAGGTCCGTAAATAAGATAGGTTTTATCCTGCGTTCCGCCTGCTGTTCTTCTCGATTGCTTCGATATTGGTTATCTCCAAACGCGATCGCGCAATTCAAACGATTATTTGCCAAAAGATACGATTCATAAATTTCCTCCACGCGATATCGTTCCGTTCCTATCCCATAAGCGATTGGAAAATGAAAAGCATCCAGCCACTCCTGTTCCAATTGTTCTAAAAAAGGTTCCCAGTAGAAATCCGGACAAAGGCCGATCAAGACCATATGCCCAAATTTATCCATCACCCACACAAAACTTTCTTCAGCACAAACATGAAAATACTGCTTCAGCCACTCCGTATTGTCTTTTTTTATTTCTGTTCCCGATAATATCCGCGAGAAATCGTCAAGCCCTAATACGGCCACCTGAAAGAAATCCCAATTTCCCGGAAGCCACCGATGAATCTCTTGGGAATTTATGATCTCTTCCTCTGTCCCCGCCTCCAGAAGTTTCCGCAGATAGTATTCACGCACGATCATCTCATTTTCTTTTCGATAGTCCGACAGCTCACGAAACAGCATATTCTGTTCTCTTTCTTTCAAAATCCGATCCTTTGTCTCCAAAGCAACGGCTCTTAACTCCTCTTCATTAATCGGCTTCAGAAGATAATTATCGATCCCTACCTGGATCCCTCTTTGCGCATACGCGAAATCATCGTGGCCAGTTACTACAATAACCTTCACTCCCGGCAGGGCTTTTTTTATTTTTTCCGCAAAAGAAAGACCATCAATCTCTGGCATACAGATATCGGTCAGGACTACATCCGGCCGGTTTTCCTTTGCTGCGCGCAAGGCTGATGCAGCAGATCCAAATTCTCCAACAATCATATATCCCAGCTCATTCCAGTCAATACAATTACGGATATATTGACGAATCAGATATTCATCATCTACAATCATCAGTTTCAGCATAGATCTTTCCCCTTTCTAATGAACTTTTTATTTGCAGGCTTCTTTGAATACTTTTCAAGCTTCCTCTTCAAAATTCTTGCAGCGGTATATGTAAAATAATGTGCGTTCCCTGTTTTTCTTTGCTGTGTATCTCATAATACATATGATCTCCATAGCAATATTTCAACCGCCAGATTGTTCCCATAAGTCCGAACGATTTTTCGCCCCTATGCTTCTCCGTTTTTTCCTGACAGAGTATATTGTCCAGCCTTTCCTTGGACATCCCGATTCCATTGTCCATGACCTCCAGCTTTAAATAGGAATTTTCACATACCGAAATACGAATCATAATCAATCCATTTTCCGTATAACCATGGATACCATGATTGATAGAATTTTCCACCAACGGCTGAAAGACAAGCTTTAATATTTTATAGGGAAACGCTTCCTGCCGTACTTCATATATCACATCAAATTCATCACTGTAGCGCATTTTCTGAATCTCCAGATAGCTGGTCAGCATCTGAACCTCCCGCTCGATCGTGATAAAATCATCACCCTTGCTCAAATTAATTTTATAGAACTGAGCAAGTTCATTCATCATTCTATATGCGTCGTCATAGCGTTTTAACAGAAGTAAAGATTTTATAGAATCAAAGGTATTGTACAGAAAATGCGGATGAATCTGCATATTCAGGATGTCCAGATCCGCCTTGCGTTTCTGTCTCTCTACCTGCCGTGTCTGTACAAGAAGGTTCTGGATCTCATTCACCATCTCATTGTAAACGTTCACAAATTCCTGAATCTCATAATGCCCCATCCGTATTTCCACGAGTTCGAATTTCCCGCGTTTCACTTGTTCCATAGAGCGCATAAGCATATTGATCGGCTGAGTATACCAGCGCGCAACAAACAAAGTCCCCACGAAGATAACAAGTGACTGTAGTATCAGTAAAAGAAACGTAATGATTGTCCCGCTTTGCTCCCGCTGATATACTTCATCGAAAGATAGCATATTCATATATACAAGTCCATTATCCTGATATAGGGATACATAGTATCTACTGCCGCCAAATCTTTCCACAACGGATGTCTCTTCCTTTTCCATCATATCTTTCCAGATTTTTTTTAACCGCTCCTGAAATGCGTCGTCAACAGTATTGATGACAGGCTCTCCGCTTTCCGTAAATATCGCGTACCGCATATCAAATTCGTTCGTATCCTGACTGGTTAGCATCTGCTTCAACATTTCCCTGGATACATTTATTACCATATATCCGATCGGTTTCATGGTAGCCAGGTTGCGGATCGCACGGCTAAAAGAAATGGCGGGTAGATTTGTCCTTTCCAGAAACATGTCATCGCAATAATAGTTCAGCTCATATCGTCCATCTGTCTTGCCATACCAACTATACTCACGGATATCCGAACGGGACAGAACCCGTTTTCCTGATTTATCCGCGCTTGCGAGCAATTCCTTCGTGTCAAATATATAGATAGATTCAATCAGGTCAATGTTGCCCGTTAACTCATCCAGATATCTATCTACTTGTTCCACTATCCGATAATCCGTCTGTCCCTGCATCCTGGCCTCCAGAGTACTTTGTACTCTGGAATTGGACAGACAGATATAGGAATAAGTATCCACATTTTCCACCGTATTTTGCATCAACATACTGATACTGACCAGATTTGCCATCGACACGTCTCTGATCTTCTCATATAAAGTACGGCTTCTATAGGACTGTAAGATCGTCATTGCCATTACCAGGACGGCTGCGATGATGATCATCATAAATGCTGACATTTTTGTCGCGATACTCTGATGATAAAAATTCTGCTTTGCTTTTTCTTTCCAGTTCTTTTTCAATCCCCGCTCCCCTTTCCATTTTTACTCAGTATAACATAAACTTTTCTTTCAGGGGATTGGAACCATTATATGGAAAACACTTCCTGCGCTGTCTTTCCAAGTACCCAGCCCAGATCGCCCGCCGGGATAATCGACTCATACTTTTTTAATTCTACCGGAACATTATTCACATGATCAGACGAAAATATCATTTTTTTCGCTCCGATTTCTCTGTAAATTTCCCTTGTATCAAAAATTCCTACCCAGCTTGGCTCCAGATATACATTCGGACAGATTTTAGCCATATAAATTGCCTGATGTGTAAACATCCCCATACCGGCATGAGCAAGTACGATTTTTAAATTAGGAAAGGCTTTCGCCGCTTTCAAAACTTTTAGTGGATCTGAAAAGGGAATGCCGGAACCTGTATGTACCATCATAGGGACTCCTAATTCATCCGCGACAGAAAACGCGAACATACCGTCTTTTGATTCCGGATTTACCGCATGCCCGATCGGTGTCAGCTTTAGACCCACAAAGCCCAGTTCTTTCACACAGCGGTATGCCTCCCTTCTGTATTCCTCTTCAGTAAAATGCGGATAAATAGACGCCATTCCCCAAAATTTTATATTTTTGCACTGGCAAAATGCCGCGATCCTATCATGGATTTCCTGATTTGCTTTCAGGGAAAAACGAGGAAGTGAGGGCTGAACGATCGCGCCGTCAACCGGGGTATTCCGATAACCGTTCAATAGATCCTCTTCCGTAATATGGTGGTCAAATACACAATCATCCCCCAAATGGGCATGAACATCAATTACTTTCATCGTAAATTGTTACCTCCTGCTTCTTTTAACGCTTTCTGACCGGAATCACGGCTCCACAGGACGCGGATAAAACGTTTTCCGCGTATTGATATAAACAGCCGCTGACAGAACGTTTATTAGATTTCTTTTTATACCGGCGCTTTTCAAAATCCACATCCGCATCAATACGTCCTTCGGTAATATCTACCGTAATTTCATCTCCATCCTCCAGATAGGCGATTGGTCCGTCATTTGCCGCCTCTGGACAGATATGCCCTACAAAACAGCCATTATTGGAGCCTGAAAATCGCCCGTCTGTTACAACGCATACTTTACTTCCCAGATCCATACCTACCAGGAGTTTCATCGCCTTATACATTTCCGGCATACCCGGCCCGCCTTTTGGTCCCTCATTTCGAATCACCACTACGTCTCCCGGAGCAGCCTGTCCTTCACGGATTCCCTGAAGCGCCTCCTCCTCCCCTTCATATATTTTTGCTTTTCCTTTAAAATACATTGCGTCTTCTGGAATTGCCGCCGGTTTGGTGACCGCTCCGTCTGGAGCCAGATTTCCTCGTAGAATACCTATTCCGGCGCGTTTATGTACCGGGTGGTCAGGGCTATGGATTACCTCCGGCCTGTAGTTTACGATTCCTTTCAGATTTTCCGCTAACGTTTTTGCCGTGCAAGTCTGCTCTTCCATAAATAGCCTGCTCTGTATTTCTTTCATTAAAACAGGGATTCCTCCCGCCTCATAAAAATCCAGAAGCGTATACCGGCCCGCCGGAATCATCGGCACAAGATGCGGCACATCATGGCAGATTTCCCCAAATTGAAAAATATCCAGATCAATCCCGCCTTCGTAAGCAATCGCCAGCAGATGAAGCACCGCGTTGGTAGATCCTCCTATCGCGGAATTCACACGGATGGCATTGTAAAGCGCCTGCTTTGACACTATATCTCTTGGACAAATATTTTTCCGAACCAATTCCATGATGGCCTTGCCACTTTCATATCCTGCCGACAACCTTTTACTGTATACCGCTGGTATCGCCGAAGTTCCCGGAAGCATCATTCCCATGGCCTCTGCCAGACATCCCATCGTATTGGCTGGTCCAAGCATCGCGCAGGAGCCAATGGCCGGTACCGCGTTATTTTCCAGCCATATAAAATCTTCTTCACTGATCCGTCCTGCTTTCAGTGCCCCTTCCGACTGCTGTATAATCGAGTGGTCAATGTACTCCCCTCCATATGGATTATTTTTCGTCATATGCCCCGGAAGGCATGGGCCTCCGTTTACTACAATAGCGGGAACATTGACCCGCATAGCAGACATAAGCATCCCGGGGATGATCTTATCACAGCTTCCCAAAAGAACCATGCCATCCAGCCGGTGCGCTTCCATCATTGCTTCTATATCATTCGCGATCATTTCCCGGGCAGGCAGAATATAACGCATACCCTTATGTCCCATGGCAATTCCGTCGCACGCGCCGATCGTTCCAAATTCCACAGGGGTTCCGCCTCCCGCCTGAATCCCTTCTTTTACTCGTTCTGACAATTGACGAAATATGAGATGTCCGGGGCAGACCGTATTATAGGAATTCACCACCGCGATCAAAGGTTTTTTTAGTTCATCATCCGAATATCCGCATGCCTTATATAAGGCACGGACATTTGCCCATTCCGGGCCTGACAATATCCTTCCGCTTCTTGTTCCCATATCTGCTCCTCCTAAGCTTTTTTTGCCATATGGAACCGATAACTACCGGAGCCAATATTGATATGCATCCCTTCATTTTCGGCCATTTTTCCGCTTTGTCCATTCAGGTCATATTCGATAGGGCAGTCCCACAGAACAGGGAATACGACCGTTGCCGTCATATTGCATGGAATCGATACATTTAGCTGGAAATCCACGTCCGATTTTTCCCAGTCAACCGCAACGATGCCATACATGGTCTCTACTCTCGCGGATATAAACCTAAGCTCTCCAATTGGCTTTGGCGCGATCAGTGTGTGTTTAAAGGCCGCTTCCAGAGGGCTGATTCCTGCCAGCTTCTCATAAAAACACCCGCTGACGCTACCGAACATGGGCTGGTTATGGCATGACGCAACCTGATAAAATCCATATTCTGGTTCCCAGTATTCCCATAACGTAGTTGCTCCTTTTGATAATAAGTATCCATAGCTGGGATATGTAACACTTGTGATCATTCGGTAAGCAGTATCTCCATGATTTGTATCTATAAGTGTTTCAAAAAGATACGGCGTTCCAAAAATTCCTGTATCCAGATTTCCATTACAGTCCCGCTCCACATGATTCGTAAGAAATCCGGACACTTTTTCGATTTCTTCCTCATAGACAGCTCCCAGTTGACAGGCAAACGCTTCTGTTCCCTGGGCTCCGATGCTGTAGCACCCTTTCTTCTGATCATAAAACTCCCTGCGAAACGCTTTTATGGTCTCTTCTTCAATTTTTTGATAAAATCCGACATCTTCCGGCTTTTCAAGAACTTCCGCTATTTTTGCCATGAAACCGGCATTGTATGCGTAGATATAAGTATTTACAAATCTTGGAGGAATCCGAATCTCTCCCGGGGTTGACCATTCTCCAAGGCAGTCTTTATCTGTTCCCTCCCTTTCCATGATGCCATTTTCCAGACCGGTCTCCAAAAAGCTCATCCAACGTTTCATATTTTCAAAATGAGAATCCAGCACCATCTTATCACCATAATATAGATAGCAAAGCCAGGAAATCACAATATACGCGCTTCCCCATGCCGGTCCGCCGCCGCCGTCCTGACAAGGTACCGTATGAGGAATAAAGCCCGTATTTTTATCCTGCGCGTCTGCGAAATCATCCATCCAGGCAGCGTAAAAACGTTCCATGCTAAAATTATATATACATGCTTTAGCCGCGATCAGCGCGTCGCCACCATAGCCCTGCCGTTCCCGATGCGGAGAATCCAGCGGCATTCCACAATGCATCCCTCCTGACAGGGACCAGACGCTTGCGTTCTGAATCTGGTTGATCAGAACTTCTGAACTGGTAAAGGTTCCTGTTTGCCTGACATTGCACCTGACTACCACCGCTGTCAGATCACTTTTTTCAATGGGACAGGGATACCCCTGTATTTCCGCATATCGGAAGCCATGCCATGTAAACGCAGGTTCGTATATTTCTGTTCCGTTCCCGTTTAAAATATAGACATCTTTCTGCTGGTTCCATCCGCTTCCGGTACTGTAATAATTCACTTTTCCATCCGGCCATAATTCTTCTCCGAAACGCATCTGTACTTTTTGACCGGCATTACCAGATACTTTAAGACGTACCCATCCGGTTATATTTTGCCCAAAATCTACCACATACATATCTGGATCTATCTGCGTAATGGTCTTTGGCTGAAGCTCTTGTATCGCCGCGTCAGACTGCGCCTTCTGCTCTTTCAGGATTCCGCCCGGTGCTTTCGCCTGCCAGACATTTTCCCACCCTTCCTCTATAAAATCAGCGGTATTCCACCCCGGCATTTTTAAGCGTGCGTCAAACACTTCACCAAAATAAATATTGTTATATACCCACGGCCCCGAGTGCCAACGCACATCCGTATCGCTGACGATATAATCTGTTTTTCCGTTCTGATAGCGGAGTTCCAATTGAAATAGCAATTTGGGATATCCATACCAGAGCATTTTTTCATTGAGCTTATCCTTCTGGTTGTACCATCCGTTTCCTAAGATTACGCCGACCGCGTTATTTCCTAACAAAACATCATCTGTCATATCGTATGTGTGATAGTATACGTGTTTTTGAAAGTCTGTCCGGTTCGGGGTCAAAAGCTGCTTTCCGCATTTCTTTCCATTTATATATAATTCGTAATATCCCAGCCCGCAGATATACATACGGGCAAACTCCGGTTTTTCGTCCGAATGCCATGTTTTTCGAAAATGCGGAGCGCTGATTTCTTCCTGTGCTGAGATCCAGATCCCTTTCCAGTCGGAAGCCTCCAATAGTCCTATTTCAAAAAAAGAAATATCACTCCAGGGTGAGATTCTGTCTGCTTCGTCCCAAATCCTTACTTTCCAGTATATCCTCTCCCTTGAAGCCAGCTTCTCCCCTTTATAGGCAATGGATACGGACTCCGATGTCTCCACCTTCCCGCTGTCCCAGCACACATCTTCCACGGAAGGCGTATGCCCTGCCAGGATTTGATACGCAGTCTGTCTCCTGTTTTTTCCGCTTCCTGTCATCTTCCAGGACAAACGTGGCACCCTGCTTTCAATGCCAATTGGGTTTTCTCTGTATTCACAGGTAAGTGAAATGGGAGAATATTGTATTTGTTTCATAACATATACCAAGCCTTTCTTTGTTTTTTTGATTTATGTCCACCGCAGGACTACTCCCATGGCCCGGGAACGGTCCTTCAACAACATCTGATACATATCCGAAGCCTCTTCATAGGGCGCTTGATGGCTGATCAGGCCGGAAATATTGATCTGCCTGTTGTGTATCATTTTGAAAAATACTTCGCTGTTTCTCGCACAAGTCCAGGGATTATCATAAGTCGCGACAGGGGCCTGTGCGGAAGTGTGCGCCCCGATGATCTGAATACTGCCCGCATTACAGAAATCATGAAAATCAAACCATGTCTTTTTTTTCGGTGAACTTAACATACACAGCCTGCCCTGCTGATGGAGTACCTCGAATTCAGATGGTATCAGATCTGCGTTTCCCGTGGTCTCAAAGACGATGTCCGCAAGTTGTCCATAACTGACCTGATTTACCTTCTCCAATACAGATTCCTCATTTGGGCAAATCGGTATCACCGCCGGCGAATCCGGCAGAAAATCAAGTCTTGTTTTGGCCACGTCAACCACAACGATCTCCGTACACCCGCCCGCAAGCAAAAAGCGTACCAGTAGTTGTCCGATAATTCCCGCTCCATACACCACGACCCTGCTGCCCAGATCAATCTTTGTTCTTCGTATTCCGTTGAGCCCCACTTCGGCAACCGCGAAAAAGGCTGCTTCCTCCGGCGAAATATCATAATGGATCTCCCTTAGTTCCTTTTCCAGAGCAACAACATGCTGGGCATGGTTGCTAAAGCTTGCCACACGTTTTCCGATCCATTCGGATGATACTCCTTCCCCGACTGCCTCTACCGTTCCAATCATGGAATATCCGCTGGTCATTGGATAATGGATATATGTAGACCATTTTGAATTTTCCGGGCATTCACCTTTTAAAAAAGTAAGCTCGGTTCCTGTACTGATAAGAGACCTTTCACTCCGGATGACCACTTCTCCAGCTCCGGGTATGGGATACTCCGTATCTTGAAGCACTACCTGTTCCGCTGCCTGAAATACTACTGTCTGGTTCATATTTGCCACCTGCTTTCTTTTTATTCACTTTCTGTAACTATTTGGAACAGTTACAATCTTTTTCATATTATAGTAAAATCCCGAAATCTTCATTCTTATTTTTTTTACCAAATTATTGTTTATTTTTACTAAAACATCTTATTTTTCTCGATATTTTACAGCAAAATATACAATCATATACCCCATCGCTTCGAAAAAGCAGTAAAAATAGTCAGAAAACAAGTAAAATTTTTATCACAGGAGGCG
>OFFP01002308.1_pt1 | contig 11459 bp, 10 predicted proteins | sample 1521431 | NCBI WGS metagenome assembly OFFP01 (sample SAMEA3504104, study PRJEB24116) | mouse gut metagenome | biome: mouse gut; feature: mouse-associated habitat; material: faeces | place: Denmark | collected 2011 | reverse complement strand
CCCCGGCGACGCGACTCCCTGAACACCTGGGGGCCTCCCCGGTAGCTGGCTGAAAAAAAGAGCCCGCCGCTGTTTTCAAGGCTCAGCGCTTCTCTCCATCCGCATACCCCACCCTTTCCTGACGCCACGCCCGCCCCTCTCTCCTGCGTATTTCTCCTTTTAATGCCCGACTTTGCACGTGCACCGGCCCCCCTGCTTATTCCTTCCAGGAAGCGGGCCAATTCATACTTCAGGCATCTCTCAATCTCCAGGGCTTTTCCATGCGTCTGCCCGACTCCCTCCGGTAGACGGAGGACATTAATATAGTCTATTGTGACAATTTATAACACCAATAAATAATTATATTTTTGTATTTGACTTTTTATTTCACGGCACGCTATAGAGTAACTATTACTAAAAAAGGAGAGAAGCATATGCGCCTTTTGGTATCATTTTTTATGGTTTGCCTTTTATCATGTCCGGCTTGGGCTGCCTTCAAAGGGCCCAGCGTTGCTCAAAAAGAATTCATCAGCGCTACGGCAGCGCTGGAGGCTCCTGAGGGAGCGACCTGTGTTCTGACGGGCAACATTATCGAACATATCAACAAAGACAGATACACATTCAAGGATGACAGCGGCTCAATAGTGGTTAATATCCCTCCCCATGTCTTTGGCTCTCTGGATGTGACGCCTGATAACGTTGTAAAAATCACCGGAGAGATACGTGGAAAGCGCGAAAAGAAAAGCCCTGATGCGCACGTGGGTATCCGTTATATTGAAATAATCAAGTAGTATAAAAAATGGCCCTTGCTGTCTCTAGTAAAGATAGCAAGGGTCTACCATGTATGAAAGATAACGACGTGCTATTAAGGATAGACAAGGGATTTCAGATGTACATATCATGCAGCCGTCTAGAAAGCAGCAGAACTCCCGTGAATATTTCACGAATCTCTCTATAAGGCGAAATACGGTTTCTCTTTGTCTTTTTAATGCGGCTCTCTTGCCAGTCAGAAACTGGCGTCATTTTTTAATGCCCGGCGCAGCCCGGGCAAATAACGTGCCGCCCATGTGAATAGCACCACGCCAAAGCATGGAGCCGCCGCCAAAGCTAAAAAAGCGGCGCTATAGCTGGCATGATGAGCGAAAAGGCCGCCGTAGGCATTGCTGAAGGAAGCCCCCACGCCCTGGATGGTCAGCACAAAGCCAAGCCCCATATTGATATGGCCGCCGCCTTGCAGAAGACGGGCGACAATGCCCGGCGTCGCCACGCCCAGCAAACCCGCTCCTACGCCGTCAAGCAATTGCACCGGAATGATATTCCAGGGGGTGTTCCACAACCCCGCGATACAGCCACGCACAGGCAACGCCAGTAAAGCCATATAAAAAAGTGGTCCATAGCCCTTTTTCTGGGCAATACGAGCGCCCCATAGAGCAGTCAGGATCATGGTTGCCTGAGCCAGCACCACCGTCCCCGCCGGGTACGCCGCCGCATTCCCCTCGAATCGGGCTACAGCCGACTGTCCCAACAACGGCAGCAGGGCTGCATTGCCGAGATGAAAGAAAAAAAGCGTCATCCCTACAACCAGAAGGGATTTGTCAGTGAACAGCCGGCACAGGTTTTCAGCTTTCCAGGAAACATGCTTTACGTTGTCGGCAGAAAGGCCTCGTGCGACGGCATAATCTATATGTCCGGGATCAATGCGCCACAAACAAAAAAGAGCCATGCCCCCCATGAGCGCCATCACAACAAAAACACCGGGAATGCCGCAAGCATACCCCACCGTTCCCCCCAGAATGGCGGTAGTCGCATTTCCGGCATGGCTCCATGCCTCGTTGCTGCCCAAGCGGGCGGGGAGCCCCTGTTGCCCTGCCATCCCCAGAGTAATGCCGGTCAGAGCAGGCATTATGGCCGCCGCAGCGACGCCTGACAAGACTTTGGAAAATGTCGCACCAACCGCTCCATTCCAGGAAAAGATCATACCGCACGCGAGCACTATCAGTATGACGCTGGCGGCAATGAGCCCGCGCTTATACCTGGTATGATCGGCCAGTGCTCCTAAAGGGGTTGTACACACAAGCCCCGCCAGACCACCCGCTGTCATGACATAGCCTATTTCATCCGGCATCCAACCTTGGCCTTGCAGATAGACCCCTAAAAAAGGTCCTAATCCGTCGCGCACATCCGCAAGAGAAAAACAAAGCAGCGAGAGAAAAACAAATGATTTCTGCCTTGAAGAAACATCTGACATAGGCTGTCCCCCCAACGGAAGGATTAGGGAAGTGAACTGCTGGCCACTATAGAGAAAAAGACCTATTTTGAGAAGAAGATACCCGTAGTGACGGACGTACGCCGTTCCCAGTTTTTGCGCACCGTGCCGTGTAGATGGTAAGGGCACCACGCCATGCTGACGGCGATCATGCAAGCGATCGGCTTCGGCATCCGGCACACCTTTTCAATAACCAGAGTGCTCGTCTGCGCTTCGTCAAAGACAGCAATGATCCCAGAGGTGACGTGCGTATTGACAAAAAATAGGTCGTCGAAAGCATCAAAAAGTATTTTGCCATTGATTTCGCGGAGTATGACAGCGTTGAACAGTTAGAACCCCGTATTCTTTGACGGCACGTTTTTTACCTGCATCCCACCGACGGAGAGGCGGCGATTCAGGTCCGTGTGAAGGAAGTCTATCGGATGTCCCCTATCTCAAGGGCATACAAAAAGAGCCCTTCCAGCATCAAACTGGAAGGGCTAAAAATTTCTGGTTGCGGGGGCAGGATTTGGACCTACGACATTCGGGTTATGAGTCTGACACTCAAAGTAAAACCGCTACTTTCACAACCCTTCACAAACTATCACGTATACTAAAAAACTATATCATTGAAACTATTACTGATTCTCTTTTTTCTTTTTCATCATAATAATAAAATTTATAATGACATTCTTCGCCAAGACCTAAGTCACCTGAATATGTTCCGACAAGTTTACACTTGCTGCGATGCTTTGGATGATAAAATTCAATAGTAAATTCCATACTATTAATATCATTTCTAAGCAAAACTTCAGCAATAGAATCAATAAGATCATCAGCAATGAAATCAAAGCTATTCATAAATTTTCCTATTTTAGCATCAATAAAAATGTACACTTGTTACGATATTACGATTTGGATTATGATCAAGTGGAGGATTTTCACTATCTCCAGTTCCTGTCCATATTCCAGTATAATAAACATGAAGTCCATTCTTACAATTTATGTTTTGTCCAACACATACATCAAATGCCGTTCCATCTTTTTGTATATAATGAACAACAAAGTATTCACGCGGATCAGCAGATTTGGACCAAGTCATACTGTCAGTATCAGCATCTGTAGGTGACCCGAGTGCCTGAATAAGTTCCTGTTTAGTGGTTTTTTCCTCAATAAGTGTAACTTCCGCAGTCTTGCGTGGTGACAAGTCGATAGTCTGTACTTGCCGTTGTTGAGTACATGAACAAATACTTAAAAACAAGAGGCAAACAAAAAAATTGTAACGCATAGCTATCTCCTTTTTTGGATTATTGCATATCTATTTATCAAAAATTATCCATTTAATAAAACCAATAACGTCTTTTATCATATCAAATACCGATACATTTCTAATATCAGTATATGATATATTGCTTGGGTATACATTCTACATAATAATCAATATAATAAATACAATTACTATAACAAAATTTAATATTTTATAAAAATCAATATATTACAGCAAAACAAAAACCAAACTTTCTTCCAACCTCTTACTAGTCCACTACCATGTCGACCAACTATTGCTAGTCAATCGACCTACCATTGTTGGTCGAATCTGTAAAGATCCCCCGTACTGTGGAGGCATGAAAACAAAATACGATGAAGACATTCATGCCGGGAGTGCTCCGCCGATACCGAGACAAGGCGGGACTTTCACAGCAGGAACTCGCGGACCTTGTAGGCATAGGCAAAAGCTATATTTCTTCGCTAGAATTGGGATATAGAGCCCCTAATCTCAACTTGCTCGTCAAGATAGCGAGCTCCCTTAATGTCCGAGCTGGCGAGCTGGTGGATGCGATGGTAGAGGAGTCGGAGAGGTCTATCCGCAGATGAAAAGCCTCATATCAAGGAAAATGGAATAACGGGATTTTACCAGACTTTTGGGCTGCGTAAGACTCATCTGGCTGATATTTCCGAGTGTGGAAATTCGGAATAAGAAGAGCGCGAAAAGAGGACGGTGAGAGGACCCCAGTATCTTTCGCTATCCTCTAACCCTTAACTCGCGGGATAAGAGCGGGATAAAAGAGCTCACAAATGAAAAAGGCTTTACAGTAGAAAACTGTAAAGCCTTGAATTTCCTGGTTGCGGGGGCAGGATTTGAACCTACGACCTTCGGGTTATGAGCCCTTTTTGACAGAACTTGAAAGAGTTAGACACAGCTGGATAGACTTTGATTTATTTTTATTCTCAATAAGTTATCAAAAATAAGACTTTGCCGCGCATTGACTTGAATGGTTAGAAATTGACGGTGTGGTTAGAAATAGGTTAGAAAAATTTTGCCGGTTAAAACCTGCTCCCGCGTATGAACCACAACCCAAGGCAGTTCATGGCTACCCAAAAACGGCGATACCACCCAAAAAAATGGGCTGGCGTTTATGTGTACGAAACGTCAGAAATGTATAATGGCGCGCCTGACCTGTGTTTCTACATCACGTTTAAATCCGGCCGCCGCCTCATCTGGGAAAAGGTAGGCAAAATTTCCGAAGGATACGGGCCGGACGTGGCGGCGGAAATTCGCGCTGATCGGATAAAGGCCATCAGACATGGCGAAGAAGTCAAAACCGCCAAAGAACTCCGCCGCGAACAGGCGGAGAAAGACAAGCCCTTTGCCGAAATTGCGGATGCATATTTTGACATCAAGGGGCCGACCCTCAAAGGGTTGACCACGGATCGCAACCGTTACCTCAAACACCTCAAACCGCTGTTCGGCAAGCGAAGCGTCTCGAAAATCACGCCCCAGATGGTGGAGGAGCTGCGCAAATCCCTGAGCGAACGCAAACCGGCCACTCTCTGGAATACTCTTGAGCTTCTGCGGCGCATCATCAATTTTGGCGTCAAGACCAACCGCTGCCCCAATCTTGCCTTTCAAATCGAAATGCCCGTCAAGGACAATGAGGTTATTGAGCATCTGACGCCGGAAGAAACTCGCCGCTTTCTGGATTGCGCCCGCACATGGCCAGCCCGCGATGTGGGCAATATGCTCTTGCTGGCCTTTTTTACCGGTATGCGGCGCGGGGAGATGTTCAAGCTGCAAGATGAGGACGTGGCCTTTGACCTCAAGCTCATTCGTTTGCGCGATCCCAAGGGCAGAAAAACCCTCTCCATCGGTATGAGTTCTCTGGTGGAAGAACTGTTACAAGAACAAATGGCATGGCGTGACGAACATTTTCCCGGCAGCCCCTATGTTTTCCCCGGCAAAAACGGCGAGATGCGCAAAGACTGCACAGCGGTTGACCGCTTCCGCAAGGCGGCGGGCCTGCCGCCCAAGTTCCGGCCCTTCCACGGGCTGCGGCATCACTTTGCCGTAAGCCTCGCCAACAGCGGCAAATTCAGCATGGACATGATCTCGGAAATGCTGACACACAAGAATGTGGATTTCACCAAAAAGAAGTATGCCCAATTCCTGCCGGAGACCTTGGCCGCTGCCAGCAACGCGGCGGCGGACATCCTCTCCGGCCAACGGTAACTTTTGCGGCTGTTCCGATTATCGTGTACACATAGTGAGGAAAAAGATAGTATTGTAAGGAGCAGGCATGGCATTCACACTTCAAACGCTCAGGGAACAGGCCGCCGCAGGCGAGGACAGCACACGCCAGTTCAAGTCCCGAATCGACAATGCGGATTCTCTGGCTGCGGAAATGGCCGCCTTCGCCAATGCCAACGGCGGCGTAATTTTTATCGGCGTGCAGGATGATGGAACACTGTCCGGCATAACATCCCGAGAATTGCATGATGCGAACCAGTTGATCGGCAACGCCGCCAGCCAGCATGTCCGCAGCCCGCTTGTGGTGCAGACGCAGAACATTCTTCTCGAAAATGGAAATGTGGTTATCGCCCTGACCGTTCCTGCAGGAATGGACAAGCCCTACTTTGACAGGAAAGGCGTCATCTGGCTGAAAGCCGGGGCGGACAAGCGACGTATCAATTCTAAAGAGGAACTGCGCCGTCTTTTTCAGTATACCAGCCAATTCCATGCCGATGAATTGCCCACAAAGGCGGGCATTAACAAACTGGACAAGCTGCTGTTCCGGGATTTTTTGAAAAAGCGGTATGACAGTGACTTCCCGGATACCCACGCAGAACAACTGCGCCTGCTGCAAAATCTGAACCTCGCCGCTGGCGATGGCAATCTCAATCTGGCCGGAGTGCTGCTTTTTGCCGAACAGCCGGAGCTGATTTTTCCGCAGTTCGTGGCAAAAGGCGTCCGCTTTCCGGGAATTGCCGTTCATGCTGACAGCTACGATGACACCGAAGATTTTGAAGGTCCGTTGAGCAGACTTTTCAAGGACGCCCTGGCTTTTGTCATGCGCAACCTGCACAAGGTACAGGGCAAGAATGGCGTCAACTCACCGGGTACGCCGGAAATACCGGAACAGGTTTTTGAGGAACTGCTGGTCAACGCCCTTGTACACAGGGATTATCTTGTCAGCGCGCCCATCCGCATTTTCATTTTTGATGACCGCGTGGAAATCATCAGCCCCGGCACGTTGCCGAACAATCTGACCATAGCCAATATCAAAGCCGGCAATTCCAATATCCGCAACCCCATCCTGATTTCTTACGCCGCCAAGGGGCTTTTGCCCTACCACGGCATCGGCTCCGGCATTCTGCGCGCTCTTAAGGCATGGCCGGATATTGATTTTGAAGACGATCGGGAGAGTTCGCTGTTCAAGGCCATTGTACGCAGAACCCACCGGCCTGCGGAAAACACTGGGGTACTTGCACCAGAACTTGCATCAAAAACACAAAATTTGCACCAGAAACAAGGGCTTTCTGATGCAACTCTGCGCGATATTGCACCGGGAATTGCACCAGAACTTTTTGCGCTCCTTGAGCGTATCTCCGCCAATCCGCGCATAACCACAACCGAACTCGCTACTGTTCTAAACGTGAGCCGACGCACGATTCTTTACAGAACAACCATGCTCAAGGAAAAGGGCATCTTGCGCCGCATCGGTCCCAGCAAGGGCGGACAATGGGAGATTCTCCCATGAAGTTTGTTCCCAACGGTTCGATTATCAAATTTCTGCTGATTGCTGTTCTGAGCTGTGGCCTTGCCTTTCTCGTGGCATGGCTGACGACCATGTTTACCGTTATTAAACTTACGCAAGGAGTTTCACTTGCAGGAGTAGCGCTGATACTGCTCTGGTGCGTCGTGATCGGCGGGGCCGCTGTTTGGAGCATCTGCGCCTTTTGTGCGCTTTATGTGGGAACATGGCGCAAACATCACGTTGATCACGCAATCCGTCTGAGTGAAGCCATGCTCACGCTGCATGCTTCCACGAACCATGAACAGTTGGAAGCGCTTCGCCATTATCGTATCCGGGTGTTCAAAAGTCATGAAGCAATCCCGGCGGGAGGAAAGCTCGGCGTGGATTGCCGCGAAGTTTCCAACTTTCTTTCTCCCATGCTCTTTGGGTTCAATAAGTTTTTTGCTCTCGGCTCGCCCGAATATTGTTGCGATGCCACACAACTTTCCGCGATTGTGGAGGAAAATCAGATGCGCTGGTGTGGCGAAAGCAGTGTAGCTCCAAGCTGTGATGCCGCAAAACTCAACAGGGAGATTGAAGAGCTGAAAAAGAAATACAAGGAAATGACGGAGAAATATACCAGCACAGCGGGACGAGAAGGCAAATTAAAAAACGAAATTGAACAAATGGAAGCACATATACACATTCTTGTCACATTAGCAAATAAGGTTACCAGAGAATTCACCCACCCACTCGCCAAACACGAAATCACGCGCCAATACAAGGAAATTGGCAAGACGTTGGGGGTTGAAAACGCTCCGGGCAATTACATAGAAATTTTTCGCAGGGCAATGCCGAAAGAGTATATCAACCACGGCGGAGCGCCTATTCAAAATCCCTGAAAGGCAAGAAACCTGACCTGCTCAGGTTCCCCGTCTTTAAATTTTTGTGAGTATAACACTACAAAATAACACGAAAAATTTTAACCTCCCCTTCTTAGACCTAAGAAGGGGAGGTTTTGTTTCGCCTTTGCTAACACCCCGTCTGTTCAGCGTTTTCCTCTGGGCATAGGGTGTGTTCTCTCCAGATGCTTCTGGATGGATTCATACACTTCAGCCTGAATACAGGGAGATGCTGATGGCGACCAAAAAATTATCACCGCAAGAAGTTGCCGACATGTACGGCGTGAAGACATGCACACTGGCCCGCTGGCGCTGTAAAAAAGTTGGCCCGCGCTACGCCAAGCTCGGCAGCCGTGTCATGTACGACATAGAAGACCTTGAAGACTGGTTTGCGTCACGCTGCGTCCATACCAGAGATTCCGCCCCTCAATTGAGGAAGCGATAATGAGCGCCGACATTCTGCACAGTTTTGGCGAGTGTCTGCGTGCAGCGGGGCTGGAGATCGAGGCCGTGCAGGCCGACGGCCTCCTGCACCGCTGTGGCACAGCGGACAGGCCCCATCGCAGGGACGGCGCGTACAAGGCGTTTCTGGATACTCCGGCCTCCATCTGGTGGAAAAACTGGCGCACCGGCGATGAAGGTACATGGACATACAAGCCAGAAAAAGAACTGACCGCAGCCGAACGGGATGCCCTGCGTGAACGCATTCGGGCCATCAAAGCGCACAAGGAAACCGAGCAGAACCGCCGCTGGCAGGCCGCCGCCAAACTGGCCGCGAGCATCTGGAACTGTTCCCGAAACGCCGGGGACGACCATCCCTACCTGCAACGGAAGGGAGTCCCGGCCATCGGATTGCGCCGAACAAAAGATGGGCGTCTGATTGTGCCTGTCCTGAACCAGTCCGGCAGAATACAAAGTCTGCAATTCATCCTGCCGGAAAAACCTGCCGAAGGGACGGACAAGTTCTTTCTCAGGGGAGGACGCACGGGGGGAGGCTTCTTTTCCCTTTCCGCCGGAGACGGAAAGAAAGACGGCCCCCTCTTGATTGCCGAAGGATATGCCACGGCGACCAGTCTTCATCTGGCGACCGGTTATGCCTGTCTTGTGGCCTTCAACGCCGGGAATCTGAAAGCCGTGGCCGTCATGGCCAGAGAGAGGTATGCAAAGCGTGAAATCATCCTCTGTGCCGATAACGACACGGAGACACAAGGGAATCCCGGCAAGGAAGCGGCTTCCCGAGCTGCGCAGGCCGTGGGCGGCAAGCTGGCCGTCTGTCCGGCTCATGAAGGCAGGGCAGCGGATTTCAACGATCTGCACCGGCTGCGTTCCCTTGAGACCGTCCGGGCCGTTGTGGAAGAAGCGCGAAAGCGGGATGACGCCTGCCCCATGCCGGAAGGCTTTTTTCTGGTGAAGGAAGGCGGACGCGCCGGACTGTACAAGCTGGAGACCAGATCGGACGGAGACAGTCAGGAAATCCGGCTTGGTCCTCCGCTTCTGGTCAAAGGCATGACACGGGGAGCGGATGGCAACGAATGGGGCCTGATGCTGGAATGGATTGACCCGGACGGCAACAGGCACGCATGGGCCATGCCCGTGGAAATGCTGTTCCGGCAGGGAAACGACTGGTACAGCATACTGGCCTCCGGCGGCTGGTTCGGCAATCCGTCCACCCGGTCGAAGCTGGCGGTATTTCTGTCCACGGTCCGGCCCCTTCGACGGATACGCTGTGTTTTGCGCACGGGCTGGCATGAATCCGTCTACGTGCTTCCCGATACCGTTTACGGCGTGACGGAGGAAGACACCGTGCTGCAATCCTCGCAGCATGGCGGATTGTACCGTACGTCTGGAACAATGGAAGGCTGGCGGGAGATAGCGGAATTGTGCGTCGGCAACTCCCGCCTCGGTTTCGCGTTGTGCGCGGCCTTCGCCGGGCCTTTGCTTCGCCCGGCCGGTCTGGAAGGCGGCGGCTTCAGTTTTGAGGGAGGCTCATCCTCCGGCAAGACCACGGCCCTTCAGATCGCCGCCTCCGTCTGGGGCGGCCCTGAACATGTCCGAAGCTGGAGGGCTACAGACAACGGTCTTGAAGGCATCGCCGCCCTGCACAACGACAATGTGCTGATTCTGGATGAAATGGGGCAGGTCAACGGGCGTGTTCTTGCCGAATGCGCCTACATGCTGGCCAACGGACAGGGCAAGGGCCGCTCGAATCGTGAAGGCGGGGTTCGTCGTTCCCAGAACTGGCGTCTGCTCTTTCTCTCCAGCGGCGAACTTGGGCTTTCCGACAAGCTGGCCGAGAACGGTCTGAAATCCAGAGGCGGGCAGGAAGTGCGTTTCGTGGGGCTGCCTGTGGACTCGTCCATGCTCACCAGCCTGCATGGTCTTCCCGATGCCGGAGCCGTGGCCAATCGCATCAAACAACTTGCTTCCGAACATTACGGCCATGCGGGGCATGATTTCCTGCAAAAGCTGACGCAGACCGAAACACTGAATACTGTCCGGTCGGAAATAGGCACGGCAATGGCCGATGCCGTCAGGCATCTTGTTCCCGAAGGCGCTGACGGACAGGTACGACGTGTGGCCATGCGTTTTGCCCTGTGCGGCATGGCCGGAACGCTGGCCATACGACTGGGCATCCTTCCCGCCACTCTGGACGTGCTGAACTGCATCGAAATCTGCTTCCGGGACTGGCTCACGGCAAGAGGCGGAACCGGAGCTTCCGAGGATACCGCCATCCTTTCCACGGTACGGCTGTTCATCGAACGGCACGGCGCAAGCCGCTTTCAGGATTTGGATACGCAAATGTCCACCTGCATCAACCGGGTGGGATTTCAGCGTACTCGCAACGGCACGACCGAGTATCTGATACTTCCGGAGAGTTTTCGGGCCGAAGTCGTCAGGGGATACGCAGAGGCAAGAGCTGTGCGTGTTCTGCGTGAAGCTGGATGGTTACGCACTCCTTCTAAAAACAGACTGAAACATCAGGAAAGGCTTCCTGGTCTAGGGCGCGTGCGTGTCTACATTGTTTGTTTGCCTGATGACCCGGATGAAGAAACTGCTCCTGCCTTGCCTGATTGAGCGGTGACAGTGGTGACAATGGTGACAAACCTACAGCCGCAAGGGGTTACGCCTGTCACCACTGTCACCATTGCATGTTTGAGTGGTGACAGCCGAAAAGCATTGCCATTGCTCGATTGTCACCACTGTCACCGTTGTCACCACTGAAAATGAGTAAAGGGAAAAAACCATGTCCTACCTCGTACTCCACATGGACAAATTCAAGAAGGAGGCCATACGCGGCATCCAGAGCCACAACCGGCGGGA
>OFFP01002306.1_pt1 | contig 11471 bp, 8 predicted proteins | sample 1521431 | NCBI WGS metagenome assembly OFFP01 (sample SAMEA3504104, study PRJEB24116) | mouse gut metagenome | biome: mouse gut; feature: mouse-associated habitat; material: faeces | place: Denmark | collected 2011 | reverse complement strand
TTTCTTCATTGTTACGATTCCTTTCCATTTGCACAGAAGGGCTTGGAGTGCGGAGACCGGAGGCGCCACCCTGGGACTTCCGGTCTCTGCTCTCCATGTATATTTCGGCTTTTGCGGATTACTTCTTGCCCATCATCTCCAGCAGGGAGCCATACTGGGCGTCATAGGTCTCATACACGTCCTTGGTGGCCTCCAGGAGCTCGTCGTGATCCAGGGCCACAAACTGCATTCCCGCGTCTATGCAGGCCTGCTTGGCGTTCTCGTTGTCGGTCTTGGTGGCTTCCCATTCCACGTCGGCGGCGTAGGCGGCGGCCTGGTCTACCCAGGATTTTTGCTCGTCGGAAAGTTTGCCATAGGTGCTGTCGGAAATCAGAAGGGCGGCGAACTGGAAGACGTGGTTGGTCTCAATCAGGTAGTCCTGTACCTCGTAGTAGGCATTGTTACTGATATTGACATAGGGATTTTCCTGGGCGTCCACGGTTTTCAGTTCCATGGCGGAGTACAGCTCGGAGAAGCTGGTCTGAAGCGTAGAGGCGCCCAGCGCTTCCATGGCGGCGGTGCGCTCCTCCAGCTGCCGGGCCAGGCCCAGCTCCTCCAGAAAGTCCCACAGCACCCGCAGCTTCTCCGACGCCCCCTCGTGGTCCTTCAGGCCACGGGCCAGACGGCCCAGAGGTCCGCTTACCCGGCGGCGAATGGCGTTGATCTCCGCCAGCGCCGCCTCCTGGGCGGGGGTGAAGGACTCGCGCCAGCCGTCCGGGTTGGCAGTCCAGTCCTCGTCCCGGATCCACATGGAGCCGTGAATATCCCAGGCGATGACGTAATTCTCCAGCCTGTCGCACTCCCCGTCGGTGATGCCGGAGAGTCCGGTCTTCAGCCACCGGAACATGTCCTCGTACTCATAGCCCCCCGTTACCGCGTCCAGCGCACCGGCCAGCAGGCTCAGCACCGGCTTCTCCAGCACGTCGCTGCGGCGGCTGAGATAGACTGGTACGCCGTAGCGTTCGAAAACATTTTCGATGGTAGCGGCGTAATCGTCCAGGTTCCGTGCCGCCACGGCGATATCCCGAAAGCGGCACCGCCCGCTCCGCACCAGCTCAAGGATCTTTGCGGCCACATACTCCACCTCGGTGAACATACTCTCCGCTTTCACCAGCTCCACTCCGGAGCAGTCCCCCCGCCAGGGCCTGATGGGACCGAAAAAGCACTCTGCCAGATGCTCCAGGGCAGTTTCCGGTTCGGCGGCAGGCATGGTCTCCGTTTCGCAGGGAACCCCGCATCCGGCCGCCAGCCGCTCCAGCCGCTCCCGCGCCAGAAAGCTCTGCCGGAAAATCTCCCATCCGCTCCCGTCTCCCAGCAGCGTCACCGTCACTGATCGGGCTGTGCGCAGCAAAATCTCAATCAGCTTCAGCTCCTGGGCGGTGAAATAGGTGAAGCCGTCCAGGTATACGTCCTTTCCGGCGGCGTAGCCGGACTCCTCCAGATGGTCCAGAAGCTGCTCCATCCGGTCCCTGCGGTCCTCCCCATCCCGGTGGAGCCGGGAGAGGTAGGCGGCATAGATCAAGGCCACATCCCGGGCCTTCTCCCCGCTCATGCCATCCAGCAGGGGCGCGGCCTCTCCCAGATCCTCCGGGCGCACCCGGCAGGCGGTGAGTTCACTGCACAGGGCCACCAGCTCCTGAAGAAAGGGCGCCCGCCGGGAGGGCCGGGCGTATACCGTCAGCTGGGAGGACGCCTCCCGCAGGGCCAGCTGCATGAGCAGCAGCTTCCCCCCCGCGTCCAGGGCTCCGTCCGCCAGATGGCCGGTGCGCTCCAGCACCCGGCTGGCCAGCTGCCGGAAGCTCAGCACCTCCGCGTACCGGGACGCAGCAGGGCCGCACACCTGGCACAGGTCCAGCTCTGAGCCGTGGGAGGCGTGTTCCGGCACCAGCAGCATCGCCTCCCGCCCGTTGTCCCTGATCTCCTCCAGCACCCGGCGGGATTTTCCGGTGTTGGCCCGTCCCATCCAGATTCGCAGCATAATCAATCCTCCCCTGCGGCCATTTTTTCCAGTATAACAGATGTGGGTGGTGTTTTTCAACGGATTCTGAAAAAAGAAGCGGTGTCCCTCTTGCGGCGGACCGCTCTTTCATTGTATAATTAGGCGATATCTCCCTAAAATAGGACCATCTGGCCAAGAAAGGAGGGTCACGCTATGATAAAAAAACGGATTATCTCTCTGCTGCTGGCGATGCTGCTGGCGCTGTCCGCCGCCCCGACGGCCCTGGCGGAGGAGGCCGGGGTCCGGGAAACGGACTTTTTCACCAAACAGCCCCACAGCAGCCTCCAGTATGAGGAAATGTCATACGAACATCTGGAGCTGGAACCATTCCTGGAGGAAACAAACGCCATCCGCGCCCTGCTGAAGGAACCGTCCAACGAGGAGGCTGTCCGGCGGCGGTACGGCGCTCTGTCGGACCGGATGGATCTGGCCGTCACCATGCTGACCCTGGCCATGATCCGCAGTTATCAGGATACCGGCGATCAGGCGCTGGCGGAGGAGGTCACCTATGCCACGCTGCTGTGTACGGATATGCAGGACGCGTATCTCCTTCTTCTCCAGGATGTACTGGTCTCCCCTTGCGGCGGCTTCCTCCGGGAGCAGTTCAGCGATGAGGAGGTTACCGCCTTTCTGGAGTACGAATCCCTGAGCGATACGGAGCGGGATCTGGTCAGCCGGGAGGCGGAGCTGACCAGCCAATACCTGAGTGCCTACGCCCGGATTTCCGTGGACTGCCAGGGCCGGACGTGGCGTCAGGAGGATATCAGCGCCGCCCTGCTCTCCGGGGAACTCAATGCGGAAGCCTACGCCAGCCTGCGCACCGCCCTGGCGCAGGCCAGGAATCAGGCGTTAGGAGAAATCTATCTGGAACTGGCGGAGCTGCGCCGGGAGCTGGCGCAGATTGCCGGGTACGAGGATTATGCCGCCTACTGCTACGAGGCCGTCCACTGGCGGGACTACGCCCCGGAGGACCTTCATGATTTCTATGGGGCGGTCAAATCGTACATTGTGCCTCTGTACGAGGACCTGTACACACTATACCGCAGCGAGCCCGCCCATGGGACCGCCTATGCGGACTACAGCGGCAGCGCCGCCCTGGATCTTATTGAGCCGTATCTGGGACAGCTCTCCAGCGAGATGGCCGAGGCTTTCACCTATATGCGGGAACAAGGGCTTTACGACACAGACCGCAGCAGAACCAAAGGCAACATGGTCTTCACCACGATTCTCCCTTCCTACGGCGCACCCTTCTATTTCGGGAATCCAGGCAGCACTCCGGGCAGCGGGATCTACGATTTCTGCACCACGGTCCATGAGTTTGGGCACTATAACCACTTTTACTGGCACCCCTGCGGCTGGCTTACGTCAGACGGTCCCGATACCAGCGAAGTCCATTCCCAAGGGCTTGAGCTGCTGTTTTCCCACTTCTACCCGGAAATATTCGGAGAAGGCAGCGATGAGGTAATCCTGTATGAGCTGGTATTCCTTCTGTCCAATATCGCCGACGGCTGTCTCCATGACGAGCTGGAGCAGTTTGTCTACGAGAACGGGGACGTGACCCTGGAGCAGATCAACCGGAAATACCGCCAGCTCTGCGGCGAGTACGGCATGGCGGACCCGGATGATCCCCGGGAGGAACTCTATGGCTGGGTGGACGTAAACCACCTCTTCACGCAGCCCTTTTATTATATCAGCTACGCGGTTTCCGCCGCCGGAGCCTTCTCCTTCTGGCTGGACGCTCAGGACGACTATTTCGCCGCGGTGGATGAGTACCTGACCTTTGCCGCCCTGGACACAGACGTAGGCTTCCAGGCCAGCTTTGAGATGCTCGGTATGGACACTCCCCTCTCCCCGGCATATCTGGAGCATCTGGCCGGAACCATGCGCGATGCGCTGGAGGTGGACGCCCGCCTGGCGGCCATACCGCCTGTGGACATCATTGGGATCGAGTGGTTTGCCGAAGCCGCTTATGCGCTGTACGCCGCAGGAGTATTGGAGAAGGACGGGGACGGCTGTCTCCATCCCTTTGACACCGCCACATGGGATGACACCACCGGTCTGCTGGAGGGGATGGACCGGACGGCTCCCGCCGCGGAAAACGGCGGAGCGGCCATCACCCGGCTGGAACTGGCCCGTCTGCTGGCGGAGGCCTTCGGAGTGGAGGAGGCCGGCAGCACTCCCTTCCCGGACACCGGCGATGGATTGGTAGCAGCCTTGGCGGAGCTGGAGGTGGTCAGCGGCTACGCCGATGGGACCTTCCGGCCTCAGCAGCCTATCACCCGGGGCGAGATGTGGACCATGGCCTACCGGTTGCTGCTGGCGGTTGCGGAACCGCTGGTTGAGGATTGGGCGGCATAGGTGTCAGAGAAGCATCGAGCGGGTCCCGGATAGGAAATCCGGGGCCCGCTTTAACTGTGCTTTTCATAGTAAATTTTTGTGAACATTTCAGCAAATAAAGATATGGTGAAACAAAATGCAGCGCCGGCACCTATCGCAATAAAGTCTTTGTTGCCGGAACCACCTCCCAGTCCTATAAAAGCTACCGTAAGGATGCCGCTGCCAAGTTGTGTAATTTGGCTGGTCTTGCTATTGGATTTCATGGCAATAAGTTGGTTGCGCTCATCCAATTCTTCAAATTTATCCGCTCTTGCAATCTTATGGGAGAAACTACGAAGAACAAAGCCCGCTCCAATAGCGGCACACAACACTGCCAAAATAACCGGCTTCACTCCTACCGGCTGTTCCGCTGTGACAAACACTCCAATTCCCAATGTCAGAGATGCCAGGCCATACATAAACGATTTCATGCTATAAATTTTCATACATTTTATCCTCCGATTTTCTGTTTTCTTCCAAACAGCAAAGTTCTTCCACGGATACACCAAAGACTGTTGCGATCCGATAGGCCAACATGAGCGATGGACTATACTGTTCCTTTTCAATAGAAATAATCGTTCGCGAAGAAACGCGGACCAGATCCGCTAACTGTTGTTGTGTCATTTGGGCTAATATTCGCATTTCCCGTATTTTCGTTTTCATAACTCATCCCCTTGTATATGAAGTTTACTTCACGTGAAGTTGTCTTCATATTGCACCTGAAGCTTAATATTGTCAATAGGGAATTTGCACAAATGAAAGAACGCAGGTGAAGAGGGACGCTTTTTTCAGAAATAGAATATCAAAAGCAGGGTGACACCCCGTCAAGGCATCACCCTGCTTTTGATATTGAAAAAACGCTACTTCACCTGCAGCCCCTTCCGCTTCAGCCGCCCGTTGACAAACTCGCGGAAGAGCGTATACAGGACGGAGGTCAGCGGGATGAACACCAGCATACCCACAATGCCCATCAGGCTCCCGCCAACGCTGACCGCCGCCAGTACCCAGATGGACGGCAGGCCTACGGAGGACCCTACCACATGGGGGTAGATCAGATTCCCCTCTACCTGCTGCAAAATCAGAAACAGCACCACGAATACCAGCGCCTGCATGGGAGAGACCATCAACAGCATGAACGCGCCCACGATACACCCGATGAACGCACCAACAATGGGGATCAGCGCCGTCACCGCGATGAGGCACCCTACTAGAAGGGCGTAAGGCATCCGCAGGAGGGTCATGGTCAGAAAGAACATGGCCCCCAGAATCACCGCCTCCACGCACTGGCCGGTGATAAAGCTGGAAAATACCTTATGGCTGAGGGAGCAGATCCGCACCGTCTCGTCCGCCCCCCGCTTTGGCAGGATGGCATAGAGGGCCTTACGGCACTGAAGTCCCAGCTTCTCCTTCTGCAGCAGCAGATAGATGGCGAAAATGAAGGAGATGAACCCGGCGCTGATAGCACTGAACACCCGCATGGTGGCGGAGATGGTGCTGGACACTACGCTGCCAACGCCGGTAGTCAGGAAGTCCCACAAATTCTTCGCCAGCTCTGCCCAGTTGATAGACAGATTTTCCAGCCGGCTGGTGATCTCAGGGTAGGCGGCAAACTGCTCCTCCGCCCAGACCACGAACCGTCCCGCCGCCGCGGCCACGTAGCCGCCCAGGCTGGTGATGCTCTCTCCCAGCTGGGGCACCACCACCAGCACCAGCAGAAGGACGATCAGCGCCAGCAGGAAGAACGTCAGCAGCAGGCACACCGCCCGGGCCAGGGCGGGCGATACGCCCTTCTTCTTCCCTTTCTTCTCTCCCGCACGGGGGAAAAGCCTGCGCTCCAGAGCGCTCATAGGCACGTTCAGCACAAAGGCCAACGCCGCGCCTACGAACAGAGGAGCGAGGATTCCCCACAAAAATCCCAGGGCATCCAGCACTACATCCAGCCGCTGAACGCCCACCAGCAGCAATACTGTAAATGCGATCAGAAGCATGATCCGCTTCATCGTTGTTTTGGAAAGCTCCATTTCCATCCTCCCGCCGCCCTTGAGACAGCTTTTACCATAATGCACCTATCCTACCGCTTGCGAGCGGTTTCGTCAAGGAATAATTTGTAAACACTTGGGGAACTCTCGCAAAAATTTGCCGTATTCATGATACCATAAGCAAATTCCTGAAGCAATGCCCCCGGAGCGAACCGCTCCGGGGGCACATCGTTGTTTACTTGCCGTAGTAAGCCTTCAGATACATCTCCTTAATCTCGCTCATCAGCGGATACCGGGGGTTCGCGCCGGTGCATTGGTCATCGAAGGCCTGCTCTACCATGGCATCCAGCGTATCCAGGAAGTATTTCTCGTCCACACCGTAGTCCTTGATGGTGGCCTTGACGCCCACGGCCTTTTTCAGCTCCTCGATCTTCTCAATGAGCTTCTTCACAGCATCCTCGTCACTCTTGGCGCTGATGCCGCAGAACCGGGCGCACTCGGCGTACCGGGCCATGGTATGAGGATACTGGTACTGAGAGAAGGTACCCATTTTCTGGGGGACCTCGGCGGAGTTGTACTCCACCACCAGAGAGATCATCAGGGCGTTGGCAATGCCGTGGGGCAGGTGGTGGAACGCGCCCAGCTTGTGCGCCATGGAGTGACACACACCCAGGAATGCGTTGGCGAAAGCCATGCCCGCCATGCAGGAGGCGTCGGCCATCTTCTGCCGGGCTTCCAGATCGGTGCCGTCATTATAGGCACGGGGCAGGTACTCAAAGACGCTCTTCATGGCTTTCAATGCCAGACCGTCGGTGTAATCGGTAGCCATGATAGAGGCGTAGGCCTCCAGAGCGTGCGTCAGCACATCCACGCCGCTGGCAGAGGTCAGGCCCTTGGGCTGGCTCATCATGTTGTCTACGTCCACGATAGCCATGTTGGGCAGCAGCTCGTAGTCAGCCAGAGGATACTTCACGCCGGTCTCCTGGTCGGTGATGACGGCGAAGGGGGTCACCTCGCTGCCGGTGCCGGAGGAGGTGGGGATGGCTACAAAGTAGGCCTTCTCCCCCATCTTGGGGAAGGTGTAGACACGCTTGCGGATATCCACAAAGCGCATGGCCAGATCCTGGAAGTCCACCTCGGGATGCTCATACATGACCCACATGATCTTGCCGGCGTCCATGGCGGAGCCTCCGCCCAAGGCGATGATGACATCCGGCTGGAAAGCCGCCATGGCCTTGGCGCCCTCCTGGGCGTTGGCCAGGGTGGGGTCGGGCTGGACGTTGGAGAACACGGTGTAGGTGATGCCCAGCTCATCCAGCTTGTCGGTGATGGGTTTTGTGTAGCCGTTCTGATAGAGGAAGGAGTCGGTGACCAGGAAAGCCTTCTTCTTCCCCATCACGTCCCGCAGCTCATTGAGAGCAACGGGCATGGAACCCTTCTTGAAGTAAACCTTCTGGGGGGTGCGGAACCAGAGCATATTCTCTCTCCTCTCGGCCACGGATTTGATGTTGATGAGGTGCATGGGGCCCACGTTCTCGCTGACGGAGTTGTTGCCCCAGGAGCCGCAGCCCAGGGTCAGAGAGGGACGCAGCTTGAAGTTATACAGGTCGCCGATGCCACCATGGCTGGAGGGAGTGTTGACCACCACGCGGCAGGCCTTCATGGCGTTCACGAACTGGTCGTAGCGGTCGGTACGGTTGGGATTGATGTACAGGGAGGCGGTGTGGCCGATGCCGCCGTCCTCCACCAGCTGCTCCGCGTTGGCGACAGCCTGGTCGAAGGTCTTGGCGCGGTACATGGCCAGCACCGGGGACAGCTTCTCGTGGGCGAAGGGCTCGGAGATATCCACGCTCTCCACCTCGCCGATGAGGATCTTGGCGGTGGCGGGGACCTTCACTCCGGCCATCTCAGCGATTTTGGGGGCGGGCTGGCCCACGATCTTGGCGTTCAGCGCACCGTTGATGAGGATGGTGCCCCGGAGCTTATCCAGCTCGTCGCCCTTGAGGAAGTAGCATCCCCGGGCGGAAAACTCCTTCTTTACCTCGTCATAGATGGAGTCCATGACAGTGACGGACTGCTCACTGGCGCAGATCATACCGTTGTCGAAGGTCTTGGAGTGGATGATGGAGCTGACGGCCATCTTGATGTCGGCGCTGTCGTCAATGACCACAGGCACGTTGCCCGCGCCCACGCCCACGGCGGGCTTGCCGGAGGAGTAAGCGGCCTTCACCATGCCGGGACCGCCGGTAGCCAGGATCAGGTCCGCCTCCTGCATGACCTGATTGGTCAGGTCCAGAGAGGGCACGTCGATCCAGCCGATGATCCCCTCGGGAGCCCCGGCCTTGACGGCGGCGTCCAGGACCACCTTGGCGGCGGCGATGGTGCAGGCCTTGGCCCGGGGATGGGGGGAGAAAATGATGGCGTTGCGGGTCTTCAGGGCGATGAGGGCCTTGAAGATGGCGGTAGAGGTGGGGTTGGTGGTGGGAATGACGGCGGCGATGAGGCCCACAGGCTCGGCGATCTTCTTGAAGCCGAAAGCCTTATCCTCCTCGATGACGCCGCAGGTCTTCATATTCTTGTAGGCGTTGTAGATGTACTCGGCGGCGTAGTGGTTCTTGATGACCTTGTCCTCCACCACGCCCATGCCGGTCTCCTCCACGGCCATCTTGGCCAGGGGGATACGCTGCATGTTGGCAGCCTTGGCGGCCTCGAAGAAGATCCGGTCCACCTGCTCCTGGGTGTAGGCGGCGAAGGTCCGCTGGGCCTGCCGCATGGCGGCAAGACGGGCAGTCAGCGCTTCGGCGGTGTCGATGACGGCGGGAATGTTGTTGTCAGCCATTTCAATTTCCTCCATATCAAATATCTGTATAGCAATCGGTCTGGTTGTTAATCATTTAACGATCTCACTGGAGTCAGTATATCTTATTGTTAAAGTTTTGTCAATATCATTTTCTGGAAAACATGCACAAAAAAACAGGCAGTTTACCCTGTGTATCAAGCAGGATGCTCCAAATCCCGCGAAGCACGGCGAAAATCCTCCTGTATTGTGCGGATCAGTCGAAAAAACAGACGAAAATACACAAAATTTCTGAGGAAATGCCGGAGGTCCATTTTCGCCCCGGCACATTTACAGGATGGACGATCCGTGATAAAATATGTTATATCCCGGCTGCCGGACAGCGGCCTGTATATCAAGGAAAGGATACTTTACAGCCTATGAAAGCTATCGTTACCGTTATCGGAAAGGATCAGGTAGGCATTATCGCCTCCGTCTGCGCCCTACTGGCCGGAGAGGACATCAACGTCCTGAACATCAGCCAGTCGGTGCTTCAGGAATATTTCGTCATGGTCATGCTGGTGGACCTCAGCGGCTGCCAGACCTCCATTGTGGAACTCAGCGGCCGGCTGGACCAGGCCGGGCAGGAGCGGGGTCTGTCCATCCGCATCCAGCGGGAGGACATCTTCAACGCCATGCACCGGATCTAAGGAGGTTCTACATATGCTCAGTCATAACGAGATCATGCAGACCATCCAGATGATCGACCAGCAGCATCTGGACGTGCGGACCATCACTATGGGGATCTCCCTCCTCTCCTGCGCCCACAGCAACCCGGGCAAGGCCTGCACCAGGATCTACGACAAGATTACCCGCTGTGCGGAAAAGCTGGTGGCTACCGGCGAGGAGATCGAGAAGGAATTTGGCATCCCCATCGTCAACAAGCGCATTTCCGTCACCCCCGTCGCCCTGGTGGCCGCCGCCGCGGAGACAGAGGACTACGTCCCCTTCGCCAGGGCCCTGGACCGGGCGGCGAAGGAGTGCGGAGTGAATTTCATCGGCGGCTTCTCCGCGCTGGTGCAGAAGGGCATGACTGAGGCGGACCGTCGGCTCATCGCCGCCATCCCCCAGGCGCTGGCGGAGACGGATATCGTCTGCTCCTCCGTCAACGTAGGCTCCACTAAGGCGGGGATCGATATGGACGCTGTGGCCCTCATGGGCCAGACCATCAAGGAGCTGGCCGAACGGACCGCCAGCCGGGGCGGTTTCGGCTGCGCCAAGCTGGTGGTGTTCTGCAACGCCGTGGAGGACAACCCCTTCATGGCCGGAGCCTTCCACGGCGTTGGCGAGGGAGAGCGGGTCATCAACGTAGGCGTCTCCGGCCCCGGAGTGGTCCACTACGCCCTCCAGTCCGTCAAGGGCGAGCCCTTCGACGTGGTGGCGGAGACCATCAAAAAGACCGCCTTCCGCATCACCCGCATGGGCCAGCTGGTGGCCCAGGAGGCCAGCCGCCGGCTGGACACCCCCTTCGGCATTGTGGACCTGTCCCTGGCCCCCACCTCCGCCATCGGGGACAGCGTGGCCCGGATTTTGGAGGAGATGGGCCTGGAGGTGTGCGGTACCCACGGCACCACCGCCGCCCTGGCCCTGCTCAATGATGCGGTGAAAAAAGGGGGCGTGATGGCCTCCTCCTCGGTGGGCGGGCTGTCCGGGGCTTTCATTCCCGTCAGCGAGGACGAGGGCATGATCGCCGCGGCTGCTTCCGGGGCCCTCACCCTGGACAAGCTGGAGGCCATGACCTGCGTATGTTCCGTGGGTCTGGATATGATTGCCGTCCCCGGTGACACCCCCGCCGAGACCATCTCCGCCATCATCGCCGACGAGGCTGCCATCGGTATGGTCAATTCCAAGACCACCGCCGTGCGCATCATCCCCGCCCCCGGCTGTACCGTGGGGGATACGGTGGAGTTCGGCGGCCTGCTGGGTTCTGCCCCTGTCCAGCCTGTCCACCCCTTCTCCGCCAGAGACTTCGTGGCCCGGGGCGGCCGCATCCCCGCCCCCATGCAGAGCCTGAAAAACTGAATGTCCTCCAAAGGCTGCCTTTAGGGCGGCCTTTGACACCCCGTCTACCAAATGTCTACCAAAAAAGCCGTCGATCCCCTGTGCCGCAGGGGGTTGACGGCTTTCCATATTTTAGGACGTCTACCGGATGTCTACCAGTTTTACTTTTTTACATGGAAAGGGGCGTCTTTGACGGATTTTCTTCTCGGTTTCGCAACTTTTTACCCCCACGCAAGGGGCG
>OFFP01002298.1_pt1 | contig 11487 bp, 10 predicted proteins | sample 1521431 | NCBI WGS metagenome assembly OFFP01 (sample SAMEA3504104, study PRJEB24116) | mouse gut metagenome | biome: mouse gut; feature: mouse-associated habitat; material: faeces | place: Denmark | collected 2011 | reverse complement strand
GGAAGCTGTCGTTTCACGATTTATTAATCGTTAAAGCGACAGCCCCTTTGCTTAAAGGCAATATTATTCTAATCCTTTAAATATCTCACCCAATGTCATTTTTATATGTGGAAATGTCTTTAAAGCAACTGCCTGTTCCACATTATAATCTTCGTCTTCTTTATCAGCCTGCAACATGTAACTATGTTCCAAGACATACCGCTTGTTTTCCAAATAATAAATTTCGACAGACCCCTGGGGTGAAACAATCCAATATTCCTCCACGCCCGATTGCTCATAAATGTCTTTTTTTATGGTCTTGTCGCGTTTTGCGGTAGAAGGGCTCAATGTCTCGGCAATAAATTTAGGGATTCCGCTATAAAAGCTGCCCTTCAGATGTTTCCTGTCACAAACGACCATGATGTCTGGGCACAGATAGTCGTCGCTGATGTTTGGGTTATATTTAAAATCCAAATTCTCCATAAATACCAGGCAGAGACTATCTTTTAAGCCATTTCCGATAATTCTATGAAGATTACTGTTGATGATCCCATGCTTAAACCCTGGTGTCGGCGACATGTCATAAACCACACCATTAATTTTTTCATCTTTCTTCCGCTCGAATTCAGCTAATCCCATGTGTTCACATCCTTTCTGGCTAAATTATACCATATCGGCATCTGTATTGAAAGATTTATCTAATGGATTGTCGGGATGCGCGGTGAGGCTCTTAGCTTGCGAAACCAAACTTCGTTTCAGGACTGCACATGAATGTCTGCCATGCCATGAACTGAAGAATTGTATATATTCGGCAAATATGCTATTATGTCAGTAACCTTATTGTGCCTATTAAAACAAAGATGGTGATGATGTGAAACAAAATAATATGACGATTGGTAAAGTTTCCGCTATAATAGTATTAATTTCAACAATAATTGGCATATTAGCGAATATAGCAGGAATAACAGAGTTTGTGTTAAAAATGAGGGATAGATATGGGCCAGGTTCAGCGCAGACATCGGAAATATCAGAAGAAGAGCCGGGCAAAAAGCAAACAGATGATATTAAAAGGAATGTATACAGTATTGACGAGAATGGGAAAATAACATTTGTTCAAGGGACAGAGATTGTTTTAAGAGTGAAGAATAATGAGGGACTTGTAACGACAGATAGTAGAGGTTATCTACAAGGGAAAGGCTCTGAAATAAATTCTGACAGTATTTATCAAATACACAATACGCCAGATGATTATAGCGGGTTACAAGGTGTATATGGATTTGTCAGGGTGGCGGCAGATGAAGATAATGCGCCTGTTTATGAAAATGCTGATGAAATCCAGTCATGGGAATGCTTTGAATTTTTCAAACATAATGAATATGTTTATATTAAGAGCCAGGCAAATGATAAATACATAACATGCGTTCTGGATGAAGAGGGAGACAGGCTTTGTGCGAGGGGGGAAGAAGTACAGGAGTGGGAATTGTTTTCTGTGTACATACGGGATAAAAAGAAATGGAAGAATATTTTTACTGATGAAAAAATGGAGTTTTAGGACATTTTTGCCAACCGTCAATATCTGATGGTTGTTTTTTTGTCCGAATTTGTAATTCATGCTGTACTATTGTTTGGATTTGCCCCCAAATTAAAAGAGCAGAGTTTTTACGGTTCATTCCGGCGTTTTTTTCTGCCGGAATCCCAAGATTTCATATTGGTAAAAATCATACGTTGCCCATGGCACAAGTTGAGCCAAGCAATGATAAAGAGGCATCTTCGGGTGTCTCTTTTTTTGCAGAAGAAAATCTTGTTTCAGAGCTGTATGTAAATGTCTGCCGTGCCATGATAAGGAAAAAGGAGGCAGGCAAATGAAAGAATATAAACTGACAAGCAAACATGCGGATGTATCGGTCCGTGTGTCAGATGTGATGGAACAGGATATGAAAGCGTGCTGGAAAGAAGCGCTGGGTGCTGGGAAGGAATGCGGGAAGTGCAGCTGGAGGGATGCGGAAGTGTTTGGCGTGCGCCTGTGCGAAGTTCCTGAAATAGTTGGTTTTGTGATGCCTAAAGACATCCAAAGTTAAAGGTGGGTTGATGCGTGTGGCAGAAGAATGGAGGTAAGGTGAGAAAATGTACGGAAATATAGGCGGGGCAGCGGACGGAACAAATTTCTGCCCATATTGTGGTGAGGGAGGGCAATTGAATTTATTTGAACCGGAGTTTATTAAAGACAGGGATTGCACGAAGGATACCCCGGTGATTTACGGGGTGCCGGACAGCCCTGTATATGGAACCGGGGAAAGGATCCTGCCGAGGATTCCCGGCAGGGAAGATTCAGAGCACATGAAGGGCATTTTCCTCCCAAAGCTCCTGCCGCTTGAGGAATACGACCTGTTCGCCATCCTGCTGTCAGGCGGCAAAGACAGCATCGCATGTTATTATAAGCTGCTGGAGCTGGGAGTGCCGAAAGAGAAGATGGAGTTCTGGCACCATGATAGTATGACACGTTTCTAGCTGAAAAGGCTAGACACAAATTTAGTATTTGTAGAACTGGTATTTCGAGGAGTGGAATGATAGGGTAACGTCTTGAAACGCTCCCACTAAATTACGACATGCATTGAAATAAATGAGAATTGAAATGTATGAAGTTCGTTAAAGTCGGCTGAGAGTATACCCAAACAGGTAAAGCTGTGGAAATGCGAACCAGAGGTGGTCGAGTATATGATAGGCCGGGTGTCCATGAAGATATCTATGGTAAGAATGTTGCAACGGACGGGAGCAACTGACAAAATTCCGAATGTACGGCTCTATAGGTGCATATTGTAGAAATGCAATAAAGATTTAATTATCTGTTTGTGAGGTTTAGTAAAAGTTGTTGTTATGAAAAACCTTATACTGTTACAGGCAGTATCAAGCAAACAGGGCTAAAGGAATTACCTAAGGATAATCGGTACGGATAGAAATATCGGAACGTGGAAAGCACTGAACATAGAGAACTCATTTTCTGTGAAATGTTTGAATGGAAAGGCGTATGCTATAACATTCATTTGTCAGTGTGAGGGTAGTGCCATGGTACCTATGAAACAGTGATAATAAGCTGTGGAGGGAAGGGCACAAGTCGGCAGGTACATTAAAATTTTAAAATATTGAGGTTGTTAGGTTCCGGTATGACTAAGAGAAAAGAAAACTTCTGAAAGGAGTGAGTATTTGACTAATGGCAACCGTAACGAAGAAGTTGAAAAAGAAGTTGTTAAGAAACAACGAGTATTATGGAATCCAAAAAGCTTTTGACGACTTATACAAGCTTAGTTCTAAGGGGCAAGTGTTTAATTATCACTGATAGCAAGTGAGCAGAATATAATGCTTGCATATAGAAACATAAAGAGGAATAAGGGAAGTGGAACGGCTGGAAAAAGAGCATAAAGAAGCCCTGGCAAAACTTTCCGACCACAATGAAATCAAAGATGAAAAGTATGTGCATAAAAATCGTCTGTTTGCTGCCAAAATGGAACTGGAAAAAGACCTTCAGCAGATTAAAGACAGAAAACATGCAGCTTTTGCCCACAGATATCATCTGATTGATATGCTGCGCATGTCCAAATTTACATTTATGGAAGCAAGGACTCAGAAGTGGGAGAATTACAAATATACCTTTAACCGCAGGTCTTTTTTCCTGCGGAACGGACTGTATATTGTCATTGTCCTGATTTTCGTGGCATTGTGTGTGATTACTCCTATTGTGAAGAATACCCCGCTCCTTACTTATAATAACGTATTAAATATTCTGCAGCAGGCTTCACCCCGTATGTTCCTTGCTCTTGGCGTTGCAGGACTGATTTTACTTACCGGTACGGATCTTTCCATCGGGCGTATGGTTGGTATGGGTATGACCACAGCCACTATTATTATGCACCAGGGAATCAATACCGGAGGAGTGTTCGGCCATATATTTGACTTTACAGGGCTTCCTGTTATTGTACGTGTTATTTTTGCATTGGTGGCATGTATTTTCCTGTGTACCTGCTTTACTTCGCTGGCCGGTTTCTTTACTGCCAAATTTAAGATGCACCCCTTTATTTCAACCATGGCAAACATGCTGATGATTTTCGGTATCATCACCTATGCAACCAAAGGTGTATCGTTCGGAGCCATTGAGCCGGTAATTCCGAATATGATTATTCCGAAAGTCAATGGATTCCCCACCATTATCCTCTGGGCGGTTGCAGCCATTGCAATTATCTGGTTTATCTGGAATAAAACCACATTCGGCAAGAACCTGTACGCAGTAGGCGGAAACCCGGAAGCTGCATCTGTTTCCGGTATCTCCGTATTTAAGGTAACCATGGGTGCGTTTATGCTGGCAGGCGTACTGTACGGTTTCGGTTCCTGGCTGGAATGTGCCAGAATGGTTGGTTCCGGTTCCGCAGCTTATGGACAGGGCTGGGATATGGACGCAATTGCAGCCTGCGTAGTGGGCGGCGTTTCCTTTACTGGTGGTATCGGAAAGATTTCCGGCGTGGTAGTAGGTGTGCTGATTTTTACAGCCCTTACCTATTCTCTTACCATCCTCGGAATTGACACAAACCTTCAGTTCGTATTTGAAGGTATCATCATTATTTCGGCGGTAACCCTTGACTGTCTGAAATATGTACAGAAAAAATAATTCCGTATGGAGTGACATCAAATGTCTTCAGACTGTATTCTGCAGATATATGGGATAAAACAGGCTCGCCGGATGGCGGGCCTGTTTTTTTATCTTATAGGAAAGACCTTGCCACGCTAAAGCATGAAAGTGTCTTCCTATAAGATAAAAGTAATATGCGCACTCGTGCAACAGGTATTAGTCGCTAAAGCGACTGCACTCGGCGCAGCAAACCGTCCAGGTCCCTCATGAATGAGGGATTCAGGGAGCTGATGTGGACCTCTCCGCTTTGTTCTGCTACAGGAAACACCATCTTCTGATAATAGAGCGACATTTACTTTTCCCGGCCCTTTTGCTATAATAGGAAAAAACAGAAAGCAGGATTTGAGGGAAGGTAAGAATATGTATACAGTGCTTTTAGTGGACGATGAAGAAGAGGTAATACAGGTAATAATGCGTAAAATCAACTGGGAGGAACTGGGGTTTTCCGTGATTGGATGGGCGGGCAACGGTGTAAAGGCTCTGGAGCTGATGGAAGAATTTCAGCCGGATGTACTGGTGACCGATATCAAAATGCCTTATATGGACGGTATGGAACTGGCGCATCGTGTAAAAACGGAATTTCCGGCCACTAAGATTCTGCTGTTTACAGGTTTTGACGAATTTGAATATGCGAAAGAAGCCATCCATCTGGAGGTGGAAGAGTATATTTTAAAGCCCATGAATTCTGCGGAGCTGAAATCTGTGTTTTCCAGGCTGAAAATCAAGCTGGACCAGGAAATCAGTGAGAAGCGCAGCGTGGAAACCCTTGAAAAGTATTACCTGGAGTCCCTGCCTCTTTTGCGAGCGGATTTTTATTCCGGGCTGATTGAAGGAAGGGTTCATGAAGATGAAATTTCCAGATATCTTTCAGAATGTCAGCTGTCTTTTCCGGGCCCCTTTTTCAGCTGCCTGGTTATTCATACTTCCTCCAGTCAGGAGGCCGGGCCCATAGATCCGCAGCTGCTGGCTGCTTCCGTCCGGGAACATGCAAAAGAGCGGCTGGGAAAGAAATGGCAGGCGAAAAGTTTTGCCTACCTGGGGAATACGGTGTTGATTCTGCAGCTGGGAGATGAAAATGAGGTCTGGGAACTGACAGACGAATGCGACAGGTTCTGCCGATATGCCAGGCGGATGCTGGGAGCGGTTGTCACTGTGGGAATCGGGCAGATTTGCGGAAATATTCTGGATTTGCCCCGGTCTTACAGCAGTGCCAGAGAAGCAGTTTCCTACCGGGCAGTATATGGCGCCTCCAGGGCCATCAATATCAGGGAGATTGTCCCTCAGAAAATGGACAGGTCTGTTTCTTCCAATGAGTCGGAACTGTCGGATCTGTTCCGGATGATAAGGGTGGGCTCGGAAGAAGAGATTACCGAAGCGGTAAACCGGTATTTCCTTCACACTTCATTTACAGATAAATCCCTGCAGCAGCAGTATATGGACCGGATGGAACTGCTGAGTATGCTTCTGCGGTTTTCTGCGAATAATGGTATTACAATGGGAGAGAATACAGAGGATATGGGCCGGCTGTACGGGAGCCTGCTGGATACGGAGCCGGATGCCCTGAAAAACTGGCTGCTGAAGGTGAGCCTTTCTTTCCGGGAACAGCTCATTCGTGTCAGGAGCAGCTCAACCGAATCCCTGGTCAGCAGAGCCATGGAATATGTACAGAATCATTATGCAGACGAAAAACTGTCGCTGGACGATATCTGCGCCTCTCTGGGTGTGTCTAATTCTTACTTTTCCACAGTGTTTAAGAAGGAGACCGGAAGCTCATTTGTGGGTTATCTGACAGATTACCGGCTGGACCGTGCGGCGCGCCTTCTGATTGAAACCAATGAGAAAAGCTATATGATAGCCAGCCAGGTGGGTTATTCCGACCCGAATTATTTCAGCTACGTGTTTAAAAAACGGTTTGGGACGTCCCCGTCAAAATACAGAACGGAGCATGCAGAGAGTGAAAAATAAGTATTTCATATATCCGAAAAAACCGGAACTGTGGGGCATTCAGTCTACCATTATGGCAGTATTTTCCGTGGTATCCTTTTCCATTCTGCTGATTCTGGGAGTTGTGATGTATATCAGATTTTCCGCGTCAGCACGCCAGGAAATTGTTTCCGGCACACAGAAACTGATGGGGCAGGCAGGAGAAAATCTGGAGGATTATCTGGTCAGTATGCGCAGGGTGTCGGATTCCATCTATTATAATGTTATTAAGGAAAATGATTTTTCCAGGCAGCTTCAGGAAATCCAGCAGGGAATGAATCTTCTGTATGCGGCAAACCGGGAAAATCTGCACAGCGTGGCCGTATACAATGAATACGGGAGCCTGGTGGCGGCGGAGCCGGTGGTTTTACAGAAAGAAGACCCCAATATTACAAGGCAGGGATGGTATGAAAAGGCTTTGGGAGAAATGGAAAACATGCACTTTTCCACTCCTCATATCCAGAATCTTTTTGATGACGGGGCTTTCAGATATTACTGGGTGATTTCTTTAAGCCGTGTGGTGGAACTGACGGACAATGGGGTATCCCGGTCGGGCGTGCTCCTGGTGGATATGGATTATGCCAGTATAGAACGGATGATGAGAAAGATCAATGAATCCGGGAACGGACAGTATTTTTATCTGTGCGACAGCAACGGAGAACTTATTTACCATACCCGTCAGGTTCAGATTAACAACGGGATTGGAAGTGAAAACAGCGTCCAGGCCGCTGGATACAGGGATGGCGTCTATGACGAGTATTTTGAAGGAGAACACCGGAAAGTGATTGTGAGTACCATCAGTTATACCGGATGGAAGCTGGTGGGGGTGATTCCCTATTCTTCTTTTACCTCCGGGATGTTTGATCTCCGGTACTTTTTCGGAATTTTTATGTTGTTTATGACAATGATGCTGGTGCTTGTAAACCGGATTGTATCCGTCAGGATTTCAAGCCCTATTCTGAAACTGAATGATTCGGTGGTGGGATATGAAGCGGGAGAAACACCGGAGATTTACATCGGCGGTTCCCGGGAAATCAGGCACCTGGGATATTCCATTCAGACGTCCTATGAGCAGATTGACAGGTTGATGAAAGAAATTGTCCGGGAGCAGAATGAGCGCAGGAAAAGTGAACTGGATGCACTGCAGAGCCAGATTAATCCTCATTTTCTCTACAATACGCTGGATTCCATTATCTGGATGGTGGAGGATGAAAAGAATGAGGAGGCAGCTTTTATGATTTCGGAACTGGCAAGGCTGTTTCGCATCAGTCTTTCCGGGGGACGTACCATAATCACGGTAAAAGATGAACTCCAACATGCCAAAAGTTATATGAATATTCAGAAAATCCGCTATAAAAATGGATTTTCGGTGAAATTTGACATAGATTCGGCCATTTACTCCTTCTGTACGGTAAAGCTGATTTTGCAGCCTGTTCTGGAAAACGCAATCAATTACGGAATGGCGGGCATGGAAGACGCCGGGGAGATTCAGATAACCGGAAGGCTTGTGGATGGATTTGTGGTATTGTCGGTAACAGATAACGGTATGGGGATGACAAAAGAGGCCGCCGGTCTGATTCTTACGGACAGCAGCAGGAAGCCCCAGCACGGGTCAGGGGTAGGACTGATTAACGTGGACAGCCGTATCCGAATTCTGTTTGGAAAAGAATATGGCCTTTCAGTGAACAGTGAACCGGACGAGGGGACAGAGGTTTCCATCCGGATTCCGGCAGTTCCCTATACGGAGGAAAACAGGAAAGTCCTGGAAAAGGGATGTCTGCCTGGCAAAGAGGAAGCAGTTTATGAAGGATAATAAGAAAATCTTTATTCTGATGGAATCCATACTGGCAGTAATGCTGATTATACTGGTGATCCAGATGTTTCTGGAAAAGAGCGGAGAAAGCCGTTATAAAATTGCTGTGGTTATTCAGAATTCGGACAGCAGCCAGTGGGCTTCTTTTAAGTACGGACTGAAGATGGCGGCGGAGGACCAGAATATTGAACTGTCCATTGTCAGTACGGGAGAGAATCTGACCACAGAAGAGGAACAGGAACTGATCAGGTCTGAAATGGAAAATGGAGCGGACGCTGTGATTGTGCAGCCGGCGCCAGGGCAGGAAACAGAGGAAATGTTACGGAAGATGGAGAAAAAAATTCCCGTTATGCTGGTGGTATGCGCAGCATCCGGAGAGGAAGAAAGTTCACTCCTTCCTGTGACAGGGCCGGACAATTATGAGATTGGGAAAGGGCTGGCAGAAGAATTATGGAAAGACTACGGCAAAAATATAGAAGGAAAGGTATGCGGAATTCTTTCCGAGGATGACCGTTCTCAGGCTGCCCTCAGCCGGGAGCAGGGTCTGCGGGAAGTGCTGGAAACCAGAGGGGTAAAAGTGCGCTGGTCTGTTTCCGGTTCTTTTGCAGAAGAGGGAGAAAATGTTCTGAAATCTCTTTCGAAGGTGGACTTTGTGGCTGCGCTGGATGACAGAAGCGCGGTGGCAGCAGGAAAATATGCGGCTTCAAATGATTTGCACGGAGCGCTGGTGTATGGGATTGGAAATTCCACAGAAGCCGCTTATTATCTTGATACGGATGTGCTGCAGTGCCTGGTTGTGCCTGACGGATTTCAGATGGGTTACCAGAGCCTGACAGAACTGGCCGAGAGCCTGGAGCATAAATTTCAGCGGGCCGGAAACAGAACGGTTTCCTGTACTGTGCTGCGCAGGGAAAATCTGTTTTCGGAGAAAAATCAGGAACTGCTGTTTACAATGAGCAAGTAAAGACACAGCCTCAACCGGGAAATTACGGAGTAATACCTTTACAATCAGCAGAATGGAGCTTATAGGATGAAAATAAAAAAATATCTGGCAGCAGGGATGGTATGCTGTATGATTCTGCTGCTTTTTGCCGGCTGCGGAAGAAAAAAGCCGGAAATTCCGGTAAAAATCCAGGCAGGTATCATTGTTTATAATCAGAGTGACGTATTTCTCGGCGAACTGGTAACCTGCCTGCGGCAGCAGTTTGAGGAGCTTGGGAGCGGCGATCTTGAGATTACGGTGATGGTGCGGGATGCGGCAGGTTCCCAGCGCACTCAGGATGACCAGGTCAGGGAACTGATTGATATGGACTGCAATGTGCTCTGTGTAAATCTGGTGGACCGGGCGGATCCATCGGAAATTATAGATCTGGCCAGAGAAAATGATGTTCCCATTATATTTTTTAACCGGGAGCCGGTGGCAGAGGATATGATGCAGTGGGAAAAACTCTACTATGTGGGAGCCGATGCCCGTCAGTCCGGTCAGATGCAGGGAGAACTGGCAGCGGATGCCATTGAGGCAGACCAGCGGATTGACCGGAACCGGGATGGGAAAATCCAGTATGTGGTACTGGAAGGGGAACCTGGACATCAGGACGCCATTATCCGCACCGAGAGCGCGGTGGATACTTTAAAAAGCAGGAATATTTCCCTGGAAAAATCAGGCACCGGGATTGCAAACTGGGATCGGGCACAGGCTCAGAACCGGATGCAGCAGCTTCTGAGCCAGTATCCCAATCAGATTGAAATGGTGCTGGCCAATAACGATGCCATGGCCCTGGGCGCCATTGACGCTTACCATAAGCTGAATTATACAGAGACGGCCCTTCCGGTATTTTTTGGCATAGACGGAACGGAGGCCGGGCTGGAAGCTGTCATAGACGGAAGGCTGGCCGCCACTGTTTACAATGACAGAAAGGGGCAGGCTCAGGCGATTGCGAAACTGGCAGTTGCTGCTGTTACCGGCATGGGCATGAGCGATATTGTATTTGAAAATGAGAAATACATTTATCTGCCTTATCAGAAAGTAACAGATGAAAACGTCAGGGAGTTTCTGTATTAAGCAGTGTTCTGATTACTTCTGTCACAGATTCTGTGATACGGTCCGCATACTCTGCCACTCCCGGCGCAGCGGTTTTCATGGCATAGCCGGTGCCTGCAAACCGAAGCATTTCGATGTCATTTTGCTGATCTCCGAAAGCGATGCCGTTTTCGGGCGGAATATTCAGGTGTTTCAGAAGCACTTCAAGGGCTTTGCCTTTGTCCGCGTCGGGTGCAAGGAAATCCACCCAGATTCTGCCGGCAGTTACTACCCGGATTTCAGAGGAAAAACGCTCTTTCAGAAAGGGTTCCATTCTGTCGGTGCCGTTGGGGTCGCAGATGGCAAGTTTCAGGAAAGGCTCCTGAATCTTATGCAGATCATCCACAAATGCAATATCGTTATGAAGCACATCACGCATATGATGAATAAAATCCGGATTTCTGGAATCAGTATATGCCCGGCTCTCACAGGAAAGAAGGGTATGGCAGTCCGGGAATTCTTTTCTGGTGTCAATAATACGCAGGCCCAGTTCCCGCTCAATCGTACCCCGGTGAATAACCTGTCCCTGATGGAGACAGAGGGAACCGTTTTCCGTAATGTAGGAAATATCCTCCTGGACAGGCAGAAAAAGCTGACGGATGCTGTGATACTGTCTTCCGCTTGCAGCGATGAACCGGATACCTCTCTCCTTTAACTGCAGAATCAAATCGAAAATTTCAGGATTCATGTCCTGTCCCCCGTCCGGAAGTAAAGTTCCGTCCAGGTCGCTTGCTATGTACTGAATCATAATTTCCTCCTTTTTCTGTTTTACTCCCGCACCATTATAATATAAAAAGATAAGAAAGAAAAGAGCCGAAGTCCGGGCAGCCGGAAAATATCGGACATTCCCGGCATGATATCCGGCCTGCCCGCAGGAAAGTGTGGAAGAATTCCGGTTTCTGTGTTAAACTGTAAAAAGAAAAACCATGGGTAAAATTCTGTATGGATAAACAT
>OFFP01002287.1_pt1 | contig 11516 bp, 11 predicted proteins | sample 1521431 | NCBI WGS metagenome assembly OFFP01 (sample SAMEA3504104, study PRJEB24116) | mouse gut metagenome | biome: mouse gut; feature: mouse-associated habitat; material: faeces | place: Denmark | collected 2011 | reverse complement strand
AAAAATCTTTTGTGCTAGCTGTTTTATTTGATGCTTTGTTGCTTGCAATGGATGCTTCTGTATTCTTGATTATGGGTTGGTTGTCCTTAGATATGGAAATATCAGATCAGCAACATCAAGTTGTTTCTGTATTGGCATATTTATTAGTAAAAGTAATTTCATTTTTGCTTATTCTTGTTATAAAAAAACGGTTTGCAAAAAAGTCAATGGAAAAGATGTTAGATAAAGAGTGGCTAAGGTTTCTGTTTTTTCCATTGTTTACTATATTGGCTATTTCTGCAATGCTATTTGTTTTTGAATATGTGCAGACAGTAGAGCAGGCAAATTTGCTTATTGTCATTGCATTTGGAATGGTGGGAATAAATTTTGTAGTTTTTTATCTCATTAACGATGTTGTGGAAAGAGAAGCACAGATGCATGAAAACAAGATTTTTCAAATTCAGGCGAAAAATCAGTTGGAAATGTATCAGTCTATCTCTGAAAGTTTTGATAACCAAAAAAGAAAAACACACGAATATAAAAATCAGATTTCATGTATAGAATCCCTGTTGGATAAAAAGCAATATGCCAAATTAGAGGAATATGTAAAAAAGATCAGCGGTTCTTTGAGTCATGAACCGGATGTCATTAATACTAACAATGTAATAGTAAATGCCATCCTTAACACAAAGTATCAGGAGGCAGAGTCAAAGGGGATTGTTTTTGTGTTCAGGGTAAATGATCTTTCAGGGTTGAAAATAAAAGATGAGGATGTGGTTACTGTCCTTTCAAACCTTCTAAATAATGCTATTGAAGCGTGTGAGTCATGTACCGATAAGAAAGTAATTAAGTTCAAGTTTGTTAAAGAAGATGACAGGATGATCATAGCTGTAAAAAATACATTTAATAATAATGTTGTTTATAAAAATGGCGAGATAAAATCAACGAAAACAATGGGCATAGATGAACATGGTGTCGGAATTAAGAATGTGTTAAAGATTATTGAGAAATATGGTGGTTCGTATGTCATTGAACATAAGAAAAAAGAATTTTACTTTTCCATTATTATTCCGGCATGAAAGTAATGCTGGATGAGATGATCCTAAACATTGTTTTGCCTTTTTCTGCTCTAATATGTCCATTTTCTGCAATTTGCATTGATTTTTTCCTATAAATCATACTTAATAATTAATAACCAGGAGGCATGTATATGAATGTATATTGAATAAGAAAACTAAGTATAGGAAAAAGCCTTTTAGAATGGTACGGTGCACTTGAAGGGTTTTTTGTGACATTTTTAGAGTATACCTGATAACATATAGCTGTTATCAGGTATATATTTTTTCAGCAAGAGAAATTTGACAGCAAATTCCATATGCGTGATTCATTTAGGAAGACTATTTTTTCAGCGCTTTATTTGGTAAAACTCGTTCTATTTCTGTCACCTGGAGGAATATGCCCAGCTTCTGTCTGATCCCGGCAACGGTAACCCGGTAAACTCCGTAGATCAGTATGCTAAGCGCCGCCTCGATTCCCAGGCACGCCCCCAGCGACACGATCTCGCTGTAAACGAGCTGCCCGTCATTACCATACAGCAGCAGGATAAAAAACAGGTAGACAGCGATCAGCGCCACCACAGCCGGCACTTTAAAGACACTGCCGCACTGGCTTCTCACTTCCCTGTCCAGGAAGCCGGGAGATGCTCCCAGTTTCTTTAGATCGTCGAAGATGTAGCGGTTGTTTAAGGCGATGGTCTGACAGCGGGTATAACAGATGATCAGAACCGTCAGGATGCATACGATGAAAATAAACAGGAACATCATCAAAAATACGGACGTGGACAGCAGGAAATCGTTCATGCTTAAAATACGGAACCGGGGGATATATTCCCAGTTCTGGCGAAAGGTGAGGGAATCTGCTTCTGCCGGGTCAATACGCATCATGGGATCGGACGCCTGCCAGTCTGCGATACCCTGTTCTTCGGCCCTGATGGTGGTGATCCGATCGTGGTACACGGCAGTAAAGCAATTTTCATCAAAGCACGAAACCATGCGGTGAAAAAGGGCGTCGGCGAAGGGATAGCTGTCTTTGCCGTCCACATTAAAGGATACGATCCTGCCTTTCCAGTCGTCGGTCAGGCCTTCCGAGAGCAGTGCGTAATCCGTATTGTCCAATACACAATAGCCGCGCATGTCCGTCATCAGGTCGTAATGGAGAAGGCCCGCATATTGGGTGGAGATCTGTGTGCGTGTGACCATATTGGTGATGTGTTTCGCGCTGCTGATTATGGAGAGGGCTGTTTCCTCCTGATTGGTGATACACAGGTAAGTGCCGGGGAGGACATCTATATTCTCGCCGGTGAGCGTGTTCCACGTGTCTTCGGAGATGACTCTTTTTTCTATGCATATGGGGATGTATTCATCATGCCAGTGTTTGCCGTCTTCCTCCATTATGCTGGAGAAGGCTCCGAATGCCAGCGTGATATAGTCGAATTCGCCCCAGTCTTTTAAGGACAGGCCGTATTCCTCGGCGAGCGTTTTTATGGCTGCCCTGTCCGGCAGGGTCTGGTCGGCCCGGTAGTGATAGAAATAATCGTAGGGCTGGGCATGATATTCCATGATCGTGCCGATGGACAGGATGGGGACATAGAAGATGCCGAAACAGGCGCTGGCAATCAGCAGCGTAACGACAATCATATTGTTTACGGTCTGTTTTCCCTGAAATTTCATCATGCTTCGGGCAATAATATTCTTGTAGGGGGCATGTTTACGGCGTCCAAACCCGTGGACCACGGCATGGAGCATGATCATATAAAGCCCTGCAAATGCCGGCGCATAGAGGAGGTTCATCCATACAGGCGGCAGAGCTTGAACCTTGTAAAGATAGAAAATGGGCGTGCAGTATCCAAGAAGAACCCCGGCGGCAAGAAGGATACAACCCGCCGGCGCGCACCATTTTCCAGGCTCCTTTACGGGTTCGTTGATGTGCTCCTCCCGGATGACCTCCATGATATTGGTTCTGCGCAGATAGTGCCAGGCGAGGATACAGGAAAAAGCGGCCACCGCCAGCAGAAATGCAAAGGAGATCAGCAGGCATACGGGATCAAAGGAAAGTCTCATATCCGAGCTGTCAATGAGGAGCAGCCGGAAGAGTGACCAGATGATCCAGATAAAAGGAAATCCGGCCAGGATGCCCGCCGTACAGGAGAAGCCGCTTAAGAACAGGACTTCCCGGAATAAACCGGGCATCAGCCTCTTCCTGGAAGCGCCCAGCGCCATCAGGATGCCCAGCTGTCTTGATTTATGCCGGAAAAAGAGGCCGGCGGCATAGATGGTAAACACAACACAGCCGATCAATGTCAGTATAAAGATAGCGTTCATCTGCTTGCGGCTGTCCCCGCCCGGCGGAAAAGTGGTCTGTACCGTCGGCGACAGCATCATGCCCGAGTAGGCGGAAATGATCATCAATGCGGTAAAATTACAGAACAGATACAGATGCGCGTGCTTCCGGTCCGCCCGCTGCAGCCTCTGCTCCATTTTTTTCATCGTTAAAGTCTGTGACATATCAATACCTCCGAATTATTCAGTCATCTCTTTGATCGCAATAAGCAGCTGGTCCTGAAACTGTCCGCGCTCACCCTGCCGCTCCAGCTGGCGGTAGATGGAACCGTCTTTTAAAAGGATCACGCGGTCGCAGAAGGAAGCGGCAAAGCTGTCGTGGGTTACCATAAAGATCGTAGCGTCCATGCGTTTCTTTACCTCCCCGAAGCTTTCGATCACGGCGCGGCTGGACTTGGAATCCAGATTGCCGGTAGGTTCGTCCGCAAGGATGATCAGGGGATTGTTGATCAGGCTGCGCGCCACGGCCGCTCGTTGTTTCTCGCCGCCGGAGATCTCGGCCGGGTATTTGGCTGCGATATGCTGGATGCCGAAAAGAGCCGTCAGCCTGTCGGTAAGCTCCTCCGCGTCCCCGGACACTTCGCCCTGTACGATCCGCGGCACCAGAATATTTTCACGGATGGTCAGACCGTCTAAGAGCATGAAATCCTGAAAGACAAAACCGAGCTGCGTATTCCGAAAGTGCGCCAGTCCGGCATCGTCAAGGCCCGCCAGATTAGTGCCGCCAATGGTGATCTCTCCCTTATCGAAGGGGATATAGCAGGAAATACAGTTGAGAAGAGTAGTTTTTCCAGAACCAGAAGGCCCCATCACGGCCACAAATTCTCCCTTTTCTACACAGAAATCAACACCGTTTAACACTTGATATTTGTTTTTTCCGGTCTGATAGGATTTGTAGAGATTTTTGACATATAACATATAGATACCTCGCTTTCTTTTACTCTGCTAAAAGAATAGCACGCGGCATACCGGTCCGGTCTGCAGGGTGTCAAAAACGGTGGGCCTGATTGTCATTTTTGGAGAGCGGAAGCAGGTTTTGTAAAGTTTGGCGGTATTCTCTGTAAAGTTTGGAGCAGAGGAAAAGAGTGGACGTGTACTTTGGGGATTGGGTTATGGTAAGATGTAGACACGGGAAATGGTTCCCCTGGTGATGCTATATGACGTGACGGGAACAGGGACTTGCCTGGACGTGGCAAATCCCGGATTGTTACAGAACGATATGACTGACCGGATCTTCATGGAAGAGGGAGGAGAATTGCATGTTACGGATCGCGATATGTGACGATGAGGCGGATGCGAGAGACGCGCTGCGTTTTCAGCTGGAAAAGGCACTTATGGAGAAGTCGGAAGAGATCGTATATGAGTTTTCCGCCGGAAGTAATGCCGTATCGTGGCTTGGAAAGCATCCGGGAGAGGTGGATTTACTTTTTCTGGATATTGAGATGAAGGGTTTAAACGGCATGGAGACGGCAAAGCAGATCAGGACATTTGATGAGCAGATCATGATTGTTTTTCTGACGGGCTACAGCGAGTTTGTATTTGAGGGCTACAGTGTGGGTGCGCTGGATTACATGCTCAAACCGGTCACGGCGCAGAAGCTGATGGAAGTGCTTTGCCGGGTGCGGACGCGATTGGAGCAGGAGGAAGATAAGGCTTTTTCCTTCAAAAATGCGGACGGAACGTGGCGGTTTTTGCTGCAGGATATCCTCTGTTTCTGTTCCGATAAACGTATAGTCACGCTGGTAACAGAGCAGGGGGAATATTATTTCTATGCGAAGCTGGACGAGATCGAAGCGCGGCTGGGCGGCCGGTTTGTGCGGATCCATCAACGTTATCTGGTGAATCCGGCCCGGGTGGATCATCTGGGCAGCGATGCGGTCATGGTGGGCGGGCGGCAGCTGCCGTGCAGCAGAAACCACAGGGAAGAGGCCATGAAGAAGATTGCCAGATCCATGCTGGGTGGCTGTTAGGACAGCACATAGAGAGGAATGAACAGAAGGAACGGGAAATGATTATAAATTGTTTTTGTATCATAATAAATGGAGCGGCGGCTTATCTGCTGCTGCAGGGAATGAAGAAATTGATTGTCGTATCGGAAAAGCGGTGGAAGCAGGCTGTCCTGTGGGGAAGCTGCTGGCTGCTATTGGCGATGATTATTTATATGGGGGACTGGGCAAATATTCTGCCGACAGTTCTTTTCTTCCTGCTTGTGATCAGGGCTGTCTGTGAGGGAAGTATCTGGAAGAAAGCGGCCATCGGGCTGATGTATTCCAGTACCATTCTGTCTTTTAATGTGCTGCGGGATAATTTTGTCTTAACGGTTTACGTCAGGCATGATCATCCGGTAGTATGCATGATCATCGCGGGGTTTTTGTCGCTGTTTGCTGCCCTGTGTCTGTATCTGCCGATCAGAAGACATGCGCCGGACAGAGCGTATCATCTTTCCGACAGTCTGTGGAAACTGCTTTTGCTGCTGAATGCTACGCCTTTTGGGATTGTCCTCAGTGTGGTTCTGCTTACGACGACGGAGGAAAGGGTCTGGAGGGCGATGCCGTACGGTTTTAAAGGGTATAATATTCTTGGACTGCTCCTGCTGTCACTGCTGTCTTTCATCGGTCTGTTCCAGGCGGTCATCGTGCTGGCGCGGCAGCAGCAGCTGGAAGAACAGAATATGCTGGCAGAGGTGAACCAGAGTTATTATGCGGCCATGGAACAGCAGCATTTTGCCATACGGCGGCTGAAACATGATCTGGCCAATCATCTGGCGGTGGCGGTCACGCTGCCGGAAGCGCAGCGGGAAGACTATATCAAAAGCCTGATGGAGGACAGCGCATTTGGCCGTTCCCTGCAGTACTGTGCGGATCCGGTCGTCAATGCGGTGCTCACGGTCAAGGAAGAGCAGATGAGCCGCTATGGGATCCGGCTGGAGGCCAGGATTGATATTCCAAAAGAGCTACCCTTTGAGAAGACGGATATCTGCGCGCTTTTTTCCAATGCGCTGGACAATGCGGGGGAGGCATGCAGACGGCTGCCGGAAGCGGCAAGAGAAGTCTGTGTGAAAAGCCGGGCTCAGAAGGGGCTGTTCTGTCTGGAAGTCACCAATCCGGTGGCAGGCGCGCAGAAGAATCTGCGGCTGCAAACCTCCAAGGCGGATAAGGAAAATCATGGTTTTGGTCTGAGGAGCATGAAGGAGGTCGTGGAGCGGAATCACGGAGCGATGGAGATCAGGGCGGAAGGGGAGCGCTTTGAGGTGTTTCTGTATATGCCGCTGGAGATTTGAGAAATATTATATCCATTTATCACATTTGGGCGTACTGATAAGTTGAAATATTATTAAGTTCATCCATGATCTGCATTTTCGTATTTCTAATATCAATATCATCCTGAAGATCAAGAAAATATCTGTCAGATACGCCAAAAAATTTTGCAAGCCTTATTGATGTATCTGCTGTTATTTTCCGTCTGTTGTGCAGGATATCCTGAATCCTTGATACTGGAACATGAATTTCCTGTGCCAGTCTGTAGGCCGACAAACCATATGGTGCCATAAATTCTTCAAATAAAATTTCACTCACTCGGGGAGTTTCAATATAATTCTTCATAATAACCTCCTGTTCAATGGTAATCCACTATTTCAACATCATAAAAGTTATGTCCATCCACTCTAAAACATATTCTGTATTGATCGTTGATTCTAATACTATATTGTCCGCTTCGGTTACCTTCTAATTTTTCTAAATGATTAGCCGGCGGCACCCTCAAATCATCCAAACTCTGCGCATTATCAATCATAATTAACTTACGTAAAGCAATCTTCTGTATTGATTGTGGCAATTTTTTTGAGAATGTCTGATGATATATCTTTTCTGTTTCTCTGTCTATAAATGCTTTTATCATATTTCCATTGTACCTGTATGACGGGTATATGTCAAATATTTTGGCGTTAGATTTGATATCAGTGACCCGAAATCGTTGAATCCTTCTGAAACAATATTATACAGCATGATATTCTCCCAGGACAAGCCGGCAGGAACCAAAATTCTTATTTTGGCTGAAAGTCTGATATAAATGAGGACAGGCTTAAGAGCCTGTCCTCTGATCGTAATACACCTGGTGGCGCATTCTTTTAGTTGAAGTTGTCGATGCAGGGCTGGAACATATCCTTGGTTACGCCGCAAAGAGGGCAGCACCAGTCAGCCGGCAGATCTTCGAATGCTGTGCCGGGCTTAATGCCGTGCTCCGGATCACCTTTTTCAGGATCATATGTATAGCCGCAGGGATTGCAGAAATATTTTTTCATGAGTAGTATCCTCCATTTTATGTTGTAGTCTGTGTGTATCTGTCTGTAATTTTGTCAATGTAACTGTGCATCTGATCATTCGGTCAAACGTAAATGGCAGTTAACATGGCAGTTATTATAGAAGTGAGCAGACAGTCATTGAGACTTACCGGAACAATAACTGCCTGCTGTTCCTGCCTGATGATTAGCCGAAGTATCTCTTTAAGAGACCTGCAAAAGCCTTACCATGGCGAGCCTCGTCGCGTGCCATCTCGTGAACTGTATCATGGATCGCATCAAGGTTAGCAGCTTTAGCGCGCTTAGCCAGATCGAACTTACCTGCAGTAGCGCCGTTCTCTGCTTCTACTCTCATCTCCAGATTCTTCTTGGTGGAATCTGTCACAACTTCACCGAGCAGCTCTGCAAACTTGGCAGCGTGCTCAGCCTCTTCCCATGCCGCCTTCTCCCAGTACAGACCGATCTCAGGATAGCCCTCGCGGTGGGCCACACGAGCCATAGCCAAATACATACCAACCTCGCTACATTCGCCATTAAAGTTGGCACGCAGGCCTTCAATGATCTTCTCGTCTACACCCTTAGCCACACCGACTACATGCTCGGCAGCCCAATTCATCTCGCCTTTTTGTTCAGTGAACTTGGAACCAGCCACGCCACACTGGGGGCATTTCTCTGGAGGGACATTTCCCTCATGGACATAACCGCAGACAGGACAAACCCATTTCTTCATAATAAACTCCTTTTTATTTTCTTAATAAACGCCTTTCAGCGTTGCTAACACAGCTGATACAACCCCCCAAAGGGTTGTCGGAATAACACCGCATCTTCCTTCTTAATAATGGGATAATATTAAGAGACAGTAAGCTTTTGTAGAATCAATTTCTTATTATAGCAACCAACAAAAAAATGCCAAGGGTTGACGGTGGTGGTATAACGGAATCAGGAGATGATAATATGCTACACAACGCAAGTGAGCATGACCGTGTTCGATGTGCGGGAAAAACGCAGAAAATGGAAAGAAACCATAAAACCTGAGATGGCGGAACACTTGGTGTTTCTGGATGAAAGCGGAGTGAATACCGATTTGACCCGTCTTTATGGACACGCACCCTCGTCCCAAAGAGCAGTGAACCATGCCCCGTGAATACGCCGCAGACAAAGACCAGTCTTTCTTCCATTCGCCTGGATGGGGAGAAAGCATTTACAATTTACCAGGCGGAACAACTGGAGAACGTTTTGTCCGGTATTTGAAAGAGACGTTACTTCCAACACTTCGGCCAGGTGACATCGTAGTGATGGACAATATACGTTCTCACCATGTAAAGGCCGTCCGGGAAATTCTGGAGGTACAGGGTATGAAAGCACTGTATCTTCCGCCCTACAGTCCTGATCTCAATCCTATTGAGAAATGTAGTCCAAGATGAAAGCCATCCTGCGCTGATGGAAAATCCGCAGTTTGGATCTCCTCCCGGATGCCATCCAGAAGCATCTTTCTATTGTGTTTCTCTCCGGGACAGCTCCCATTGGCTCGCCACTTCTGATTATTGATAGGCTTTTTGATGATTGCTATAATAGTAATTTGTTAAAAATATATCATATTTTCCCCCTTTTGTCAAGATGGAGTATATAGACTTCCAGGGTATTTGAATGAGTGAAGAAATTGTAAACAAGGGGTAAACAAGCGGGGGGAAATTTGCTATACTGGCATTATTCCCAGGAAAGGAAGGCGGTATGGCAATGAAAAAACTGAGTTTGCAGGAAGTGCTGGAAGGGATCGAGGACACCCGCCGGGAGCGGAGCGTATGGTACCCGCTGTACGAAGTACTGTTCATTATGTTGACAGCGGTTATCTGTGGGGCAACATCATACGCAAAGGTGGAAATGTTCGGGAAAAGCAGGGAACAGTGGTTGAAGAAGTACATAAAATTGGAAAATGGGATACCGGATGCCTGTACATTCCGGAACGTCATCAAAGCAATCGACACCCGGCAGCTACACACAGTGTTTGTGGAGTGGATGCGGAATGCAGTAGAAAATGTCACCGGCATAGTAGCAATAGACGGGAAACAGGCGCGGCGAACAAAGGATGCCAGGAAGCCGCCGCTGCATGTAGTCAGCGCTTTTTCAGCTGAATGCAGCCTGGTACTGGGGCAGCTGGCGTGCGGGGAAAAGAGCAATGAAATCACCGCAATTCCCAAGCTGCTGGATATGTTGGAACTGAAGGGGTGCATCGTAACCATAGATGCAATGGGGACGCAGACAGAAATTGCAAAGAAAATCAGGGAAAAAGGGGCGGATTATATCCTCTCCCTCAAGGAAAACCAGAAAACACTTTACGAAGATGCGAGACTGTTTTTTGAGGAATATCGAAAGGCTCCGGCAGGATTAGATGCAGATTGCTGTGCCACAAGCCATAGCCAGGGACACGGAAGGTATGAAAGCAGAACCTGCTATATCTGCGAAGACATTGGATGGTTGGACGGCCGCGAAAAATGGAGCGGTCTGGCTGGAATCGGCGTCATTTTTTGTAAAGTAGAACAGGCGGGAAAAGTTTCAAAGCAGGCGCATTATTTCATTTACAGCCGCAAAGGGATGACTGCAAGTCAGATTTTGGACGCAAAGCGCAGCCACTGGGGAATCGAAAACCAACTGCACTGGATACTGGATATGCAGTTTCGGGAGGACGAGAGCCGGGCCAGGGCGGACAATTCCGCAGAAAATCTCAACGTCCTGCGCCACTGGGCCTATAACTTGCTGAAGTCCGAATCTTCTGTGCGAGGAAGCTTCTCTGACAAACAGTTTAAGTGCCTGCTTGATGAATCTTTCCTTGATATAATCGTTCGTTCCGCTCTTTGTTCATAATTTCTTCACTCATTCAAATACCCTGCTTCCGGGGTAAACCACCCTTGCAAAGCCGCCGCCCCTGTGATATGATAGGGAAGGTACCCCACAGAACATAAATAGATGTTTTTGAAAGCGGTGGACGAGCCTCTTTCCAAGCATTGACCGGCCGGGAGAGATCCAGGCTGGCGCTGTTTTTATTTTTGGAACGTGGAGGAACAACACATGAAAAAACTTTTTGCCTGCCTTCTGGCGCTGCTGCTGTCTGCCTGCGGCGGCAGCGGCCATGAGTCTGTCATCCATGCCGTCATCCAGGACCCCGCCCCCGCCGTGGACACCGTGATCCTCAAGGAGGCGGACGACGAGATGATAAATATCTACACCCTGCTGGCGGTGAACCCCGACGCGCCCTTCACCAACGCCGATGGCAGCGCCGTAACCGGCGTGGACATCAACACCGCCGGGGCACAGGCGCTCATCCAATGGTTCCTCTCCGAGGAGGGGAGGGCCATGGCCGCTCAGTACGGCCAGGCAGACTTTGGGGACAGCCTCTTCTACCTGCTGGACGGCGCGCCCGCTTATACCGGCGAGATCACCCCCGCCGCCGGGGAGACCGGGACCATCCGCCTGTCCACCACCACCTCCGTCAACGACTCCGGCCTGCTGGGGAACCTTCTGCCGGTGTTTGAGGAGAAGTACGGCTACACCGTGGAGATCCAGTCCGTCGGCACCGGCAAGGCGATCGCTGCCGCCAAGTACGGCAACGCTGACCTCATCCTGGTCCACGCCAAGAGTCAGGAGGAGGCGTTTGTGGAGGAGGGCTTCTCCTATGTGCTGCCCGGCTTTGAGAGCGAGCGCCTGTCCTTCCTGTACAACTACTTTGTGCTGTGCGGTCCCTCCGGCGATCCCGCCGGGGTGAAGGACTGCGCCAGCGTCCTGGACGCCTTCGCCGCCATTGCGGACGGCGGGCACCCCTTCATCTCCCGGGGCGACGGCTCCGG
>OFFP01002285.1_pt1 | contig 11543 bp, 5 predicted proteins | sample 1521431 | NCBI WGS metagenome assembly OFFP01 (sample SAMEA3504104, study PRJEB24116) | mouse gut metagenome | biome: mouse gut; feature: mouse-associated habitat; material: faeces | place: Denmark | collected 2011 | reverse complement strand
GTGTGTGTGTGTGTGTGTGTGTATGTGTGTGTGTGTGTGTGTGTGTGTGTGTGTGCGTGCGCGTGTGTGTGTAGGTTCCTCTGTAGATCCCTGACTATCCTGGAACTCACTCTGCAGATCAGAGTGGCTTCAGACTCAGAGATCCACTTGTCTGCTTTCCAAATGTTGAAATTAGAGATACACACCACTGCCTACCAGCACTCCCCACATCATTCTTTAGGATATATCCTTCTACCTTTAACAGATGACCTGACACTATTTCAGTGGAAACATTTGCAGTCACCTGCCCTCAGCTGACAGAATCTGCTCAGTGACTCCCTTGCCTGTACTTTCACAGAAGAGGGATATGCAAACTTTTAAAACAAACCCCCCCGGTCTGTCTGTGATGCCCAGAACCTCCTTCCAGGAAGGTAGCAAATAGCCAGTAAGTGCAAAGTGACCTGGAATAAGAGTACTGAAATAGGGGTGGTGTGGGTTTGGAAATCTGAAAAGCATAATGTGCACTTAAGCTGGGCTATTCGAGGAGTAGAGTGCCATGGACTCCATACGTGATGATGATGATGATGGTGGTGGTGGTGATATGTGTGTGTGTTATCCTGGGGTAATGTTGTTGTTCTGGTGGTGGTGGTGGTAAAGTGTGTGTGTGTGTGAGTCTGAAAGCCATGAGTATTGTTGTGTGGAGTGCCATGGGTATTTGGGAGAACATGTGGAATGGTCTAACTGGAAGCTATAGGTTCTGGGTATACCTCATGCCTGAATGGCAAGAAAGTCAGCTTTAAATTGGAACCAGAACTTGACCACAGGTGGAGCTGTGGGTGATGCTGTGTATATGTAGAGAGACAGCGAAGATAGAGTCTTGGTCAGTCTTTCTCCAAACTTCCAGGCTAGGACATTTGTTTAAAACTGGGATTGAAGCTATAGTCTCTCCCATGACAGGCAAGGCCTCTGGCACTGGGCTGCATCCTCTGCCTTTTAGCATGGATTCACTTTCTCACTGGGTTTAGTTTTGTTTAAATATGCTCTGCAGGGTCACTTTCTGTCTCAGTCACCTGAGAAGCTGGGATGGCGGGGCCCAGGTTGTACTTTTCATTAGGCGTGATCCTACTGAATCTCTGGTTTCTGTCTTTACCTGTAAAATGCGAATACTAATCTCTACCCAGCAGAGGTTTATTTTATGATGAAATAGAGAACAATGTGACTACAGCACCTTCCGCAGGCTAAGGGAGCCCTAATGTCCTGCACCCACAATTATTCCTATAGTCGTCTTGATGGCTGTCAGGCTGGGAAGAAGGGCTGACTATGAATTGGACCAGCATCAAAAGCAGATAGGGTTCTCCTTACTGCTTCTCTGCAATGTGTTAGGTTCCAAATGGCCTCTGTGGGCCTTTTCAGTTGATTACAGTGGGACTGATCTGCAGTTATACCACACCAACCCAGAGCTGTCCCGTTTACAGCCATGCCTGAGGCTGGCTCAGAAGTTGGGGATGCCCCTGGCAGAGCTACTTCCTGCTTTCTATTCTCATAGAATGACTCTGTGAAACAAAAAGACTGAAAGGGGCTCTTCCATAGACCATTCCCTGTGAGATCCTCATTGTCTGATCCATGTGTTATTTCATCCATTCACTCATTCATTCATTCATTCACTCATTCATTAGTAGTGGTTTCATGCACAGTGAATGTGGCTCTGAGTCAGGTATAGGAAGAAGAGGAGAAAAACAAAGCATGTAATCAGCTGACGGGAACCTCACTGAACACTCAATAAGTTCTGGTAGAATAATTGCTGGTCACCAACTTAGCAGATTGTAGGATGGTAACAGTTTAACCTTGAAAATGAGGGATAAATAGATGGACTTAGGAGGCTCCCAGCTTTACATGTGGGGACTTCACTTGTTGGGGTAGCATTGTTGGAGAGACAGAGCTCTAAACTTTCTCTGTAGGTGACACATGTCCACCTTACCTCTGCTCTGAGTCTCCTTGTCCTGGGCCAGCCTGCCAGTGGCAATGCAATGGTGATTTGCTAGATGCAGTGGAAAGTGAAAGGCTGAGACTTGTACTAGTATAAGATAGGAAACCATGGGGATGTGAGCATCGGATAGAACTGTTAGGGTCAAAGGACATAAACAACAAGAAGATAGGATACTTTGTGTAGGACCCCAAATTTAGGGACCCCCACTCTAGTCCAAGGACAGGAAGCACCCACGAACACAAGAATCCTCTCTTGTTGCAAGACACACGAGGCTTTATTGGCAGAGCTCTGGGTCGACACGTACCTCACACCGGAGGCAGGGGAGTCGATGCTGAGGCTCGGAAGCTAGGGGTTTTTAAAGAAGCAAAAGGTTGGGAGTACAAGGAATTTTGACAAAAGGCACGGGGTTGATTCATTAACAGAAAGATTACATGTCAGCAAAAAGGGGCATCAGAGCTTTGTTCCGGTGGGCTTGGGACTTATCTAACAACCAGTTGATGTATATGACTTTACTCGGCACTAAGGGGTAATAGACAGAAAGGAGATTCCGGCCAGATGGTGTGGACTTTAGATAAGATGGCCCTGCCTGTCCCCTGATTGAGGGGTGATTCTGGCCAGATGGTGTTAGCTTAGATAATGTAGCCCCATTTGTCCTTGAATACCTTTTCATCTTTACGGCCAAGATGTTCTTAGGAATGCCTTAACAACAGCCCTGCCTTGGCCTGCCTGGGGGCTGTTCTGCTTTGTTCTCAGTCCCAGATCCGGGCTGTGGGCTCCTAAACAAGTTACAATATTTCATCTTCCTTCATTTGTTTTATCTCTGTTATTTCCACAGCCCTTGGAAGAGCATCAAGCCATAGAGAGTGTAATGCTTCAAAAAGGAAATTAATGTGCAAATAAATACTTAACGAAATAAAGGGATGAGACCATGAGTAATTTGCAGGATCTGATTTCGGGACTCCTTCATCCTGTGGGAAAACGAGCCCCTCCCTACTCACTTCCATCAACCTTTTACTTCAGCCATTAAGGTGAGGTTCATATAGGGGCCACCAGAGGGCGCGAGGCGGATGGGTTTCCCGCACGGAGGACTTTTCCTGTGGCACCGCATTGGGCGGGGCCTATGGCCAGGCGCCCAGCTCGGACGCGGTAGAATGGCGGACGGAACGCAGACCTGGGGTTGGGTCTGTTGCAGTGTCCGCCGGAGCGGTTTGGGAAGTGCACAGGGCAAAGATGGCGGCGGAGGAGCAGGAGGCGTTGAGGGAGTTCATGGCGGTGACGGGCACTGAGGAGGAAAGGGCTCGTTTCGTCCTGGAGACGGCTGGCTGGGACCTGCAGGTAGCGCCGCGAGGCGGGCCGCTTCGGGCGGGCTGGGGAATGTGGAGTGCGGCGTCCGCTCTGCGGCCGAAGCGCACAGTTATCCGTGCGGGGCTGGGCCCTGCCTGGCCCAGGCCTCATGGTGTCTGGGGTCGCTTGCCACGCGTCTCCGGCCTGGCTTGGAAGTTCATGGACGCGGGCGGGCCCGGCCTGCTTTTCAGGGCCTCCGTTTTCCGGCGGGCTCGCAGTGTTAGCGAGACTTTGGGCGCTGCGGCAGTCTGCGTGGAGTCGTCGCCTGGGGACGTGGCTGCCGCGGCGAGTGCTTGCGGGTGGCCGGGTGGAATCGAGTGCCCGGCTTCCAGATGGAGCCCCACCGAGGTCGCGGTGGCCTTCCAATTCCGCTTCTGCAAGGATGCTGTGCTGGTGGGGGAAACCCTGCAGGGCATCAGCCCACGCCCCACTCTTGCCTAATTGCAGGGAGAAACTACCTGTGGGACTGTGGCGCACGTTTGGGATCTCTGCACATTTCGTAGTTAACTGTAAAATGAGAATTTCTTAGGACTTACTGTCTTGTTCGCTGGCATGTAGTAAATATTCCTTAAGGAATTAATTTAAAAGACAAAGCTCCACCAGGCATGAAATATTGCACACTTCTGATTCCTAGAGCAACGCCCATCTCTTAGTGCTCAGAAGCACAGTAATTAATGTTAGAAAGAACTGATTGCATGAATGTCCTTGGCCAGCCTACATCTTAGGTAGATGATGATGACTAATATTTCTAGAGTACCTACAACAAGCCAGGCACTGTTCAGCATTACAAAATGTCTCATTTACATGTCTCACATTGCAGCTGAGACTTTGGAGGATAAATAACTTGCTGAAGAACTTACTAACTACTAATTAAACAGGTAAAGACTAATCCTATCTTATGGATGAGGAATTGGACCCTCAAAGGGACACCGAATGTGCTCACTGTGTGAGCTTTCTGATGTAACCATGTCTACTGACTGTAATATATAAATAGCTTCCCAAACATTAGGGATCTTTATTCCTGTAACTCTTTCAGCACTCTGGAGGCAGAAGATCTCTGAGTTCGAGACCAGCCTGATCTACATAGTTCCAGGAGTAAATAGTCCCTCTTTCAAAATCATAACAAACAAAAAGAGGTCAGATGCTCTTAAAGGCGCTGTGAAGCCTCTGTGCTGAGTGGACATACATGAGAGAAAAGCTTCTATCCCAGCAGATCATCCGAACTGAGGCTCTTACCTGTGTGGTAACTTGACTAACAGCGCCAGGACTTGAATGCAGGTTCTCTAAATGTCAGTTTAGTACAACTCCTACGATGGCACATGACTTCCCAGAAGCTGGTTATACTACATGAAGAATACCTTCAGACTGATTGTCCCATGACAGCTCATTTCCTCCTATACAGTTGGTTACCTTTTAGACAGGAGGTGCCTCCTCCATCTCTGTGGAACTTCATTGTTCTGTCTTCTCTCTTTGTGTGGAGAATGTGTGATAAATCAATGCCTTCTCGTTGAGTTGGCGACAGTCACAAATGACCAAAGGACTCATATGAAGGGCTTCCACATGTGTAAAGCTAAGGTGACTGCGTTAACTTTAGTGCTTATCTCCTTCAGTTTTATAGGTTTGTTGGAACAGCATCCCCATTTCAAACAGGAACCGGGCTTCACAAAGAAAGGAAATGTAGCATCTGTCCCTATGCTCTTCTTCCTCTTAGAACATAAGCGTGAGGGCCTGAGCATGCTGCCTGGGGTTGAACCTGACCCCATTTCTTACCTCCAGAAGCTGTCTTCATTTTGCAGTCCGTTTGTGCCTGCTATAAAATGAGACAATAATAATACTAATTACGAAATTCTGAGTAGATGAAAGGAATTAACATATAGTGTACAGACAAATAATAGTTGGTGGTCTTCCTTTATGTTTTTCATATTAATTTTATTTAGTATCTTTGTTCCCCTTGGTGGGTGGATTTCCCCCTGAAGTAATATATCCCCATCTCCACTTCCAGGCTAACATGTCTATTGCCTTTCCATCTCATCTTCTTTAATTGTGGTTTCCTGTTATTTTTGTTGTGAGAGTTAAGATTCTGTTCATGTGACTTTCTTCTTTTAGGTGTTTTGAAAGATTTCTTTCTTGCTTTTTCTAGGGTGTAATTTCCCTCCTTGTGTTGGAGTTCTCACTTTATCATCCTTTGAAGGGCTGGTTTTTGTGGAAAAATAATGTGTGAATTTGGTTTTGTCATGTTTTTCTGATGATTTCCTTTAGTGGGCACCCGAGATACAAAGCCCTTCATTTCACAGGCATGAAGATGGGGTTGAGGACATGAAGCAGCAAGGTAGTCGTAGATATCAGGTGCCCCATACAGCATCATTTGTATAACTTCATTCATCAACAAACATTACCTTCTTCAGAGGTTAGTTTTCACATCTAAGACAGTAAGTGACTACTAAAGCGTTTTACAGGGACTTTAATAACCTCTCAGAATAGCTGATCAAAGTGACTTAAATGGAACTAGTGCATTAAGACACTTGGGACTAAAGCGTATCTTGAAATAATTTTAAGAGCTATGGACAATGGGGTCCCCTTAGAACCTTAAAAATACTATATTCTGGGATTACTTCATCTCTGTTTGATTTAGGGTGTGGTAAGGAATTTTGTAAGTTTCCCAGGTGATTCAGGTGTTCAGCCAGGGTAAGAGTGGATAGTCTAGGTATTCAATTTCATGAAGGTAAAATCAACTTGTTCTCATGATCCTTTGTACACAATAGCAAGGAGTAATGAAGAGTTACCATCTAAAATTTTGGAGAATTAAATGTATCCTACATTATCTTCTGTTGAAACATCCTATTTGAATTTGTTAATCAACAATGTGATCCAAAGGAAAGGAAATTGGCATTTCTAACTGAGGAAAATGAAAGGGGAAACCTTTCTTTATTATGGCACTAATAAATTAAAAACAAGGTACATGATTTTTAATTTGTTTTGCCAGAAATGTGTGTGGAACAATAGATTATTCTTCTACATAAGTAAAAATCACATCAGTAATTCTCAGCAGGATTAACCTAGGATTATAGAAACTAATTAAATGAGTCCTCTCTCTGTGACCCAAAAAGGACACTTGACATTACCTTGGAAAGTTCCATCTGTCTAGGGTGGTAGGCTCATGCTTAGTAAGTACTAGGAGGCATGGGTGAGTTTGCTGTATCCAATTGCTTTTCTTTCATCATGACTTCAAAAATATCCCATTCTTTCTGATAAATGGCATTAATTTACTGAAGGAAAAAAAAAGAGTGTTTTAATGGATGGATTTATTGAAACAACAGTGAGATAATTATGAAGCTTTCTAAAAGTAAATGGGTAAGACATCCTTTGTAATATACACAGGCATATAAAAGAGGCATTTAAATATGTCCCATGGTTTATTTAGACTGCCCTGAGCCATATGGGGTGGTCCAGACAGAACATTAAGAAAAAGACCTCTGAAATAGCCCACCCACACTCTGGAGAAAACCAGGCTTCTGGTAATTGGAAGCAGCTTGACTCTGCATTCCTCATTCCTCTGGTTGAGCTAAAGTGATGCTTGTGGATCTGGGTGGCTAACACCATGGATTATAATTCTCTGACAGAAGATCTGGTACTGGGTTCTGGTGACTTCAGGCACTCCCTTCCCTGGTTGTAGTGATCAGTTTGCAAGACTTCATCAAGCCTTTTTTTAGGGATGAAGCCCAACTTCAGACAAGACTTTCTCTCACTATCTATCAGAAAACAGACTGACAGTAGCTCTGTGAGAAACCTCAGGTACTAGGGAGAATATACAGAGCAGTATCTTTTATTTCTTCCACCTCTGACTCTTTAAAGAGCACTCTTAGATTGCTTAAGATATATTTCCCTTCATGAATCTGAGGATTTTGTTTCCATAGATATGACGTGAATGGAAAACTATATTTAATGCAGGAGACAACAATCCTATGAAAATTAATTTTCACTTCCTGATATTTTCTTTCTCTCTCCAGAGAGTAGGGGGGTTTGAGGCTCACTTGATCTAGTTTTAAATGTTAGCCATCAGCTCCTATATTTGTTTCCCCTTTTCTAATGAAATGAAAACAAACAAAAAAACCGAAACAAAACAAGACCAAAAAAAAAAAAAAAAAACCCTTAATAGTTGAGCATCTTTACCTTGTCATCTAATTCTGGATTTCTGAAAATTTACAGTGTAGCATAATCTCCCAACCTGAAGCAGACATGGTTTCATTTCATCATGGTTTCATTTATTCATTCTACTAGTGGAAGAATTTTGGGACTTTCAGTGATTTCACACATTCAAAGTTTTTAAAACATAGATCTTGTTCCCAATCCAGCCCTTCTACTGAGGCTAAGAACATGAGCATCTTTCCCTCCATCTACCTTCCCAGTGTCTCCTTTAGGATCTGCTGATTTCAAAGGCCATCTGAATGTTTTCCCAAATAAATAGTTGTCTAACTAACTAACTAACTAACTAACTAACTAACGACAGCAGTCTTAATTCACTAGTTCTTCACTCAGAGGATTGTTATCACCAGAAAGTCTTTGATCACCCTCCTCTATGAAAAGGTTTATGGTCTTCTGATTATTCTTCCTTGTCTACTCGTGGCTACTTAGCTAGTAAAAGTATGGCTGCTCTCAACTGTGACTTAAGTATGAAATATACACTGAGCCTAAAACAGAACATTAAAACAAAGTAGAGGTAAAATAAGATAGTTTATACACTGGGTAAATGCTGTAATTATCTGATGGGGATATGACTATGTGATAAAATATGTGGTTAAAATTAATGGACTTTTTATAACTTTAAAAAATGTGTCTTTCTGAATATTTACCATTCTCCAGATTTCAATGAATTCTATGTTAGTGCGTCCTAATGAAGTTCTATATGAGCAGGCCTACTAGCTGACCTTAGACCATTACCAAGGGTTGAAAACTACAATCCAGGAATGGCTGCCTCAGCACTGACCCACAGACAGACGCTTGTATACAGAGAGGCATTTAATGATATATTTCTGTCCTTTTATTTTAGAGGAGAATTTTGATCCTAAGGAAGAATACTTTGTCTAAGTTGCACCGTTATGTACTAACAGAACTTATATTATAGCATACTCATCTTCCCTTATGGTCTAGAGATCTTTGGCCCAATGGCCTTTGGAAATTCAGAGATTAAAAAAAAAATGGCATTTTATACAATTGCACTAATGATCTTCACAGTGGCAATATTTCACAGTTGGCCAAAAAAAGAACTGCCAATTTATTTCTTTAAGATTACCATAAATTTCTATATTTGCTGTTTGGGTGATGAAAGAAAGTTCCCAGGCTAGCTCATGCACAGGAGGTACACTGTCATCTTATAGGTAGGGTGCTGACAAACAGCTTAGGGCCCATGGTGGCAGCAAAGAAGCATAGTCACCTAGGTCTTCAGAGAAATGAGATCACGTGTTCTGCCATTTGCATGGTTTGGGGAGAGAGAGATGCTATAGTTTGACTTTTGCTTCTAACTAGTTTGGTTGTTGCCTTAATCTTATTGAAATCTGAACAATTGGATATTACTTTGTAGCTACTCTATGCTTTAGGTGCCTCCTAACCTGACTTTGCAAGGCCTTTCACTAGTTACAAATATTTTCTGTCGTTTTTCATTGAAGTTCTTGGAAAATCTGGTTCCCATAGCCAATCATTTGAATACAGGTCGCCCTGGCCGCAATGATCAATGGTTAGTTTATGGTTTACTTGTCAGAACAGCAGGAAAGGTTTCATCAGCCATACCTCAGAGAAGGAGTAGGTAAGGCATTGGAGACTATGGACAAGCTTGTTTGCTTGGAAGAGGCCACAAGAATAACCACGGTGTTACAAGTTCATCTGCCAAACTGATTCTGGTTGTTGGATGCTTTGTTTGTAGTGTTGTTAGATCCACTCATTCCTCGAAGACTTTTACCAAGTTCTATAATTGTCTAAGCATCAAAAACACACTGATTCCTATGTATCACCGAGACCCATCCAGACTTGACCCTGAATGAATGAAGGAGAAAATAAGCATAAAGAACACTTTTTATATATTTACTGTTTGGGCCCAGAGGGAGGTTTGACTGTATGCTTTTCAAATTATAAATGATGTCACAGTAAGCTAAGCATCTTGTCATTGCCACTTCGTGCATGTCTTCCCTCAGGTAGTTTTGTTCAGGAACAAGAAAAGTCAGAAGTGGAATCTAATTTTTTCCACATATTCATATGGAACATTTATTCACAGTTGGAGCTGACATTGCTCACAATGTTGTTTCGGATATGTGTTGATGTATTTTATTCATATCAATGAGTAAAATTTAGAAATATTAAGAGTTAGAAAAGCTGTCTCAAGAATTGAGTGGAGCATGAATAATAGAAGATATTCTTTGTACTCATTGGATATAACTACCTTATTGCTCAAATATGATTGAATTATTGTGAGACAGGAGGTCTTTGGAGTCCTATGACCATGGGACCCACGAGTATCATTTATATTAAGTTATGTTGAAAATGCTATGAAATGCTGCATAGCATGCTTTATACTGCTGGCCAGTATTATAAAAACCAGATGACTAAGAAGAGATGAAACTACTATTACCATAGCTGCTACTACTGCTACTATGGCTACTACTACTACTACTACTACTACTACTACTACTATTACTACTACTACTACTTAAGTTAATGAAATCTATAAAGGATTTAATCAGATGGTTGACTAAGCTTTGCATAACTCTCTGGTTATTAAATGTCATTCCTATTTCCAAAACTGTGTGTGGAGGCAAAAAGTGACACTTATCTTTGAGCTCCTGTAAAATTCTATTGAAGTTTCAAATTATCTTCATTTTTGTTTCTTTGCTATGACTCACTATAGTATTTGTGTCTGGCATTTGAGAATGGAACGATATACATTATGATATTTTGTGTACTGCCCACTGTATATTCTGTACCCAAGAAAAAGTGAATCCAAACTTAAGTCTTGCACCAAATGCAGAAATCTGAGATAGAGAATTACGTTTCAACCATTCTTGTAATACTTCCTTGTCGCAGACCCTCTGGGTCCCTGGTCTGCGAGGAACGGGATTACTTAAGCAGATGGGCAAAAGAGTCGGATGAAATGACAATCAGACACACGCAAGAGAGGTGTTGAATCTGAATGTAATGTTCTGGTTGAGCTTCAGACTTATATTACAACGAATTATCAGAGGATACAAATCACAAAAAGACAAGATACACTGAAATTCACCAGTTACAGCAGAAAGGAATTTGCAGGGACTAATTAAATGTTTACATTAGGGATAACAAGCCCTGCCTAGGATCAGCCTAATGCCAGGCAAGAATTTCACACTTTAAGGTTAAAAGCATCAGGGGGTTGTTAACTCTTGACAGGCCTTAAGAGTAATGCGCTATCACAGAGCTCTAAATTCTTAGGTCTAGTAAAACTTATCTTGTCTGGAGAGTTCCCCCTTATCAGGGTAGTATATCAACTTATACTTGACATGGAATGTAGCCTGTAGTAAAAGATTTCTAGAGCAGCGCCTTGGAGGTCCCGTGGATCTGTGTCTTGCTTCAACAGTGTTTGAACGGAACAGACCCGGGGATTCCCACTGTACTCGCTTCCAGCCGCCTTTACAAGTCTCTCCAGTCGCAGCCTCCGGGACCATCTCCTCGCTGCCTTCGGCTCCTAGGACCAGTCTGCACCGTCTCTTCGCGGTTAGCTCCTACTCCGGATCAGCCATGACCTCTCAGATTCGTCAGAATTATTCCACCGAGGTGGAAGCTGCCGTGAACCGCCTGGTCAACTTGCACCTGCGGGCCTCCTACACCTACCTCTCTCTGGGCTTCTTTTTTGATCGGGATGACGTGGCTCTGGAGGGCGTAGGCCACTTCTTCCGCGAATTGGCCGAGGAGAAGCGCGAGGGCGCGGAGCGTCTCCTCGAGTTTCAGAACGATCGCGGGGGCCGTGCACTCTTCCAGGATGTGCAGAAGCCATCTCAAGATGAATGGGGTAAAACCCAGGAGGCCATGGAAGCTGCCTTGGCCCTGGAGAAGAACCTGAACCAGGCCCTCCTGGATCTGCATGCCCTGGGTTCTGCCCGCACAGACCCTCATCTCTGTGACACCTTGGAAAGCCACTTCCTGGATAAGGAGGTGAAGCTCATCAAGAAGATGGGCAACCATCTGACCAACCTCCGCAGGGTGGCAGGGCCAC
>OFFP01002283.1_pt1 | contig 11547 bp, 17 predicted proteins | sample 1521431 | NCBI WGS metagenome assembly OFFP01 (sample SAMEA3504104, study PRJEB24116) | mouse gut metagenome | biome: mouse gut; feature: mouse-associated habitat; material: faeces | place: Denmark | collected 2011 | reverse complement strand
GGGTTTATGTAGTTATTTAGTTTTATAGTAGGAAGTGCCGTATTCATAAGGTTTTCACCGTATACAAATTCAAACTACATATCGACTACAAACTACAAAAATCTATTTTTCCACAACTACATATTCAGAGACAACTACAATCCTTTTTGCCGGATTATGTGGTGCGTTCATATCCCCTCTGCTGTCCATACACCCCAAACTTCCTCGGAGTTTTTATCCGCTCCCAGCCTGGCAGCCCGTTGAGGATCGAATTGATCTCACGGCTATCTGTTTTTTTCAGGAACTTCAAGTCCCCGTTAAAGCATTCCACCCAGATCTCCGCCGCGCACACCTTCCTGCGCTCCACAAGTTTCACCTCATCCTGCAGCGGAAACCCGCCCGCATAGAACTGCCTCCGCTGCGTCAGCCCCAGGGAATCCCAGTCCGGCGTGATCTCCCGCTCCAGAAACTCCCGGATCTGTCCTTCCTTCTCAGATACCTCCCTGTGGCTGTCCTGCATCTCTTCCGCCAGCTTTTCTTCCTCCTTGGTCATGTGCAGGGGCTCCCCAAGCATCCAGCGCACATATGCCTCAGCCCAGATCTGATCCACCTCCCCCGGCAGATCATTCCAGATAGATCTCATTGCCGGGTAAATGCCGGTATCCACCGGCCAGAACCTCCGATTTCCAGTCTTGTCTTTTAAAAATTCATGCTCATTGCTGGTACCGAAGAACACGCACCGCCTCGGGTACCGGTCCGTATGGCGGCCATATGCCGCCCGGTAAATATCATCCGTCTTGCTCAAAAACTGTTTGACCGCATTGGTCTCCTGCTTGTTCATGGCCGTCAGCTCGCCCACCTCGTTGATCCATGTTCCCTGGATGAGCTCCGCCGCTTCTTTCCCATCAAAACTGGTCAGGGAATCCGAAAACCATTCCTTCCCCAGTGTACGGAGGAACGTGCTCTTCCCGATCCCCTGGGGGCCTGTCAGGATCGGCATGTTGTCATACTTCACCCCGCCCACGACAGCCCGTGCCACCGCAGCGCACAGGGATTTCCGTATGACAGCCCGGGTATAAGCATTGTCTTCCGCCCCTAAGTACACCCGCAGAAGGGTATCTACCCGTGCCCGTCCGTCCCACTGCAGACTTTTCAGGTAGTCCCTCACTTCGTTGGTCTTGTTCTGGCTGCTCACGATCAGGAGGGCACTGTCCAGCTTTTCCCGCCCGGTAATCCCATAGAACAGTTCCATATAGCTGTAAAATCCCGCATCGTCCACATCCGTCCACCGGTGCTTCCCTTCTTCACTGTTCCATGGAAGGCTCCCTAAAGCCATCCCGCAGCAGGAAAATTCATCCTTCGTGATCTTCCCTTTTAGATTCGGGTCGTTTTCCAGAATGATCACTGCATTATTGATCGTTTTCTTAATCCGGCCGTTCCCGTCATGTGTAAGCTGGCTGAGCCAGTCCAAGTCTTCTTCCCCGCCTTCCGGGATATCAAATGCGGCCCTTGCCTGTTCCAGGTTCTCCCGTGCCAGCCGGTCCGACACAGCCGGATCCGAAGCCGCCATGCGCGACATGGCAGCAAAGGAAGGCAGCTTATTGACTGGCGTCCCTTCCTTGGCCTCCTGATCCTGGTCCCCGTACTTATGCAGGCGGACCAGGTCAAATGCATTTACCAGAAGTCCGGAGCATGGGTCCGTCGCATGATGGGAGTACAGAAACATATCCCCATCATACAGGATCGCCCCGCCTACCGTGGAGCCCCCTGTATAGGTATACCTTCCTGGGATGTCCGTTTCCTCATACATCCCAGGGATAAACCGTTCCATCGCCTGGGATACCGTATAAGTACGGCAAAATGCCCCGATGATCCCGCGTTTTGAAGCCGGCTCCTCCGGCTTCGCCAGACGGCGGCGCTCCACTGCTTCGATGCCTGGGACCTGCGGCCATTGAGAGATATCCTTCCAGTCGCCATACATGCCAAGCAGGCCGTCCAGGCTGCAGAACGGATGGTCAAATACCTCCAGCACATACTCCCCATCCCGGCAGCAACTGGGCCAATACATCAGCCTGGACACGTCAAAGGTGGTAGGGTCGCAGAGCTCGATCCCGATCAAGGACGCCAGCTTCCTGGACGCCGGCTCATATTCATCTGACGCCGCCGTCCTGTCCAACGGGACAATGACCCTAAGCCTGGGGGCATAACCTGCATGCTTTCGCGTACTGTAAACAGCAGCAGCGCATCCAAGCCCTGCGATCCGTTTCAGGACATCCTCAGTCCCCCCTGTGGCGATATGGTCCATATCCAGCGTCAACAAGTCCCGTCCTTCCACGTATACCGATTTCCGGATGTCATTGGCAAAGATCCCGCCTACGAACCCTCCCACGTCTTTCAATTCATCCTGCTTCGATTTCGGAAAGGAGAGGTATTCCTCCATGGTCTCCGTACTGCGGACCGGATTTTTTAGGCGGTCTACAAACTCCGACCAAAGGATCGCCGCTTTCGGCCAGTGTTTTGTTTTTCTTGTCCCGGCCATGCTGATCCGCAGGCTCTTATTGTTCTGCATCCTGAAAAATCCTCCTAGTCCTTCATATAGTATCCGCTTTCAAAGCCGGCACCCTTTAGTACCAGTCCGGGCGCCCAGGAAATTGGTTCCGCCATCAGGCCGCACACATCTTCCACTGAGACTTCCATCGGCGCATCTATGATCACCTCGTCATGCACATGGAATACTACCTGCAGGCCCTTCGCCGCGATCCTCCGCAGTGTCTCCGCCAGGCAGTCCCTGGCGATTGCCTGGACGATATTTTCCGTCATCTTCCCGCCATAGGTAGAGGTAACCTCCCACTTCTTTGTCTGCTGTCCCATCGTATAATAATGTACCGCGGCTTTGCCGAACTGGTTTTCCTGCAGGAACGGCTTCGTATAAAACAACTTTCTCCCGCTGGGCAGCTGTACAGTCAGGAACGACTGGCCGTATACCAGGTCTCCTTCCAGGGAGAAAATAAGCCCGTGGATCGCTGTGGGCTGCGCAGTCATCATCGTAGCAAGGGACGCCTCTTCTACTGCATACCAGAGATCCCGTATCCTGGGGTTTGCGTTTCGCCAGCGCTGCACAATGTCCGGAAGCTCCTCCTCCGTGAGCCCCATGTCAAGCGCCCCCATGTTGATCAATGCATTCGGGCCCCCCTGGTACCCCAGCGCAAGGGTCGCAACCTTCCCTTTTTGCCGGAGACTGTATTCCGGATTGCCTTTTACGATTTTTTCAATGGGCACATGGAACATCTGACTGGCCGTTGCTTCATAGATCCTGCCGTGGGTAGCAAACACTTCGTTCACCCACTGCTCCCCGGCAAGCCAGGCGATCACCCGGGCTTCGATGGCAGAAAAATCAGCCACCACAAATTTATTTCCATCCGACGGGACAAAAGCTGTCCGGATCAGCTGCGACAATGTGTCCGGCACATTTCCGTAGATCAACCGGATGCCGTCAAAATTTTTTGCTTTTACCAGGTTCCTGGCTCCGTCCAGAGTTCGCAGGTAGTTCCTGGGGAGGTTCTGCATCTGAACCAGCCGCCCTGCCCATCTGCCGGTGCGGTTGGCCCCGTAGAACTGGGTCAGACCTCGAATCCGTCTGTCCTCACATTCAGCCTTGACCATGGCTGTATACTTTGATACGGACGTTTTCCCTAGTTTTCTCCGAATATCCAATACTTGTAATCCTGTGCCTGCTTCTTCCGGATGAATTTCCCCCTCCATTACTGCAAGGGATAACTCATCTTCTATCTTTCCAATGCTTTCTTTATCCAGGCTGTCAGCCTGGATTCTGTAATGATCATAAAACCATTGCTTCAGCTGCGGAATGCTGTTTGGGTTAGGAAGTCCTGTGAGCTGTTTGGCCTCCTGCGTCAGATGTTCAACGCTCATATCATTGATATAGAGGGCGCCGGCAATCAATTCCGGGTCCACCCTCACCCCGAAGGCGTTCATCCGGACATCCATCTGCCACAGCTCCTCTTCTCCTTCCGGCACCGGGAACTGTTCCAGCCGTTTTGAGATCTCATATTCGGCTGTTACGTCCTGCATACAGTATTCCCGGAACAGAGCCCACTTCTCCGGGGCATGCTTCGGCAGGTTCCAGGTTCGGTTCCCGTTGGCCTTTGTGGGTTTGCAGGGCACGCAAAAATATTTGATCAAGGCCTTCCCTGTTTTCAGCTTCTGCTTGTCTCTTGGAAGCCCGATCGCCTTTCCTGTTGCATCCAGGCCGGCTGTATATCCGCAGTACAGACCGTGTACCATCGTACACTTCCACTGGCTGAGCAAGGTCTCATATCCTGCCTGGTTCAGACAGTACCATTCAAACGCCGCGTTGTATGCATGTTTGACTGTGTCCGGGTGCACCAGTTCCTCCCGAATCCAGTCCGGCACGTTCTCACCCGCGGCCAGATCAACGATCCCCACCGGTTCCTCGTCCCATTTATACGCCAGAAGCAGGATAGCAAACTCCGTATCCTGGGCATACCGGTATAACCCGGTCTTTGAAATATCTGCACTGCTCCGTGTCTCAATGTCTATATAAAGATGATGCTTCATTCCAGTCATCCTTTCTGAAATAGGCGGTATTCCCAGCTATATTCCCGCCCCCGACCCATTGAGCTTTCTTGCTGCCATTTCATTGGCTGACAGGCCGTCCATATTTACATTGGCTGCCCGGTGACCGGGTTGATATTGGGACGCGCCGCCCCCATATCCCAGGGCACGGTTGCCCCGGGCTGCGCATAGCCATTCGGAGCCGCCCCCGTATAGGTCGGCTGTGCTGCAGGCTGTGCAAATGGATTCGGAGCCGCACCTGTATAGGCCGCCTGCGCTGCTGGCTGAGAAAAAGTATTCGGGGCCGCGGTTGGTGGTCCCTGAGGTGATCCGAATGCCTGCGCAGCGGAAACATGCCCTCCGCTTAAAGTTTCACCGTCTTCCAACTTCTGTACTGGTCCAAGACCACACCCGATCCCCTTCTTGCCTCCAAAAGCATAAGGGAAAAACTTCACATTTACACGGCCGTACATCCCGCTGTATACCTCCGACTGGTTTATAATCGGATTTCCTTGTGCGTCTACGATCTCCGGTGGATAATCCGCTTTTGCACTTGCTGTAAATACCCAATGGCCCTTGCACTCTTCCCCGAAAGGCATTCCATCACTCGGCCTCACTCCATCGCCATCATATACAGGCGTCGGAACAATCGGCGGGCAGACCCCGTTCCATTTTTCTGAAACGCCTTTCTGCTTTGCCGCTTCGACCGCAGCGTTGATCCGCGCCATGGTATCCGTATCCGTCTTCGGAACCAGCACGGTCACGCTAAACTTCTCTTCCTGCCCCTGCTGGTATGCATAGGGTTTGAACAGATGCACATAGCTCAATCTTGCTTTCCCAGTGGTTACGTTCGTTACTTCTCCAATTCCCATATCATTTATCCTCCTTAAACGCTTCTTTCGCTGAAACTTTATTCGTGATTGCTTCCCGCCTGTCAGAATCCTTCACAAGGGCTGGCTTCCCTGGATTCTTGACCACAAGATTACCAACGGCATCTGCAAAATCTTTTTTACCGACCGCATTCTCCACCTGCGCGAGGGTGAGGGGTTTCTTCTCCCACAGAACCTCCTCCGCAATGATCCCGCTCTTTGTCAGTTTTTCAAAAGCCGCTTCCATATCTGTCCAGTCCCTGGACCCCCGGCCTTCTACCGCCTTCCACCCAGGAACATCTTCTCCGGCCAGGCATTTGGAAAGCGCCGCCTCTTTCAGGTCCTTCATCCATTTTTCTACATCTTCCCCCTGGCTGAGGTATTTTCCCATTTCTTCATTGCTGATCAGCGGGGGCAGCTTCCCTAAATCCTGGCTAAATGCCAGGCGGACGTTGTATTCCGATCTTGCCCTGCACCTGGCCTTCGCCCTGCAGTACTTACAGGTTTTCGGCGCAGGGTTGTATTCCGCATGGCCGGATACTGCCAGCCCCGCGCGTTCTTTCACATAGTCCCTGAATTGCAGCAGCTCCTCCAACGAACAGCTCCATTCTGAGATGCCGTCCGGCAGCCGGGGCTGGATAATCGCTAGGTGGATGTCCTGGATCTGGTAGATCATCCGGCACGCCTCATAAACGCCAAGGGCATACAGCATCATCTGGGGATTCTTTTCCGCCGAAACCCTCCCGTCCGGACTTTTCCCATATTTAAAATCCAGGACATACAGGGAATTTCCGTGGATCATCACGCAGTCGGCCGTACCGAATCCATCCTCCCCATGCCCTTCCGGCATGCATTCCCGATAATAAACCTTATGTTCAATGTAATACACCGGTGTAGAGGGCAGCTTTATGGATACGTCACGGATATAATCTATATATGTATCCGTATGTCCAAGCATCTCGTCATCCCACAGCTCATTCTCCTTCATCTTCTTTACGGCGTAGGTGATCTTCTTTTTGGAAACATCCAGATGGTTAAAATAATTCCTTGCTTTTAATTCCGCCAGCTCATGGGCAAGTGTCCCTTCTGCAGCCGCCTCCGACTTTGTGTCTGGGAAATCTTTTTCCAGGAGCAGGCTGCCAGGGCATGACAGCCACCGGTGCGCACTGGACGCGCCAAACAATGCGTGTTTTCTCTCACCATGTCCCATCAGATCTGTGCCCCCATTCCCCGGAGTGCGGTTGCAAAATTCCCGTATTGTTCCTTCGGGAGCTGCTGCAGGGTTTCACATCCATATCCGGCCAGGAGCTGCTGGAGTTGCTGCATCCCTCCCTTGTCCATCAACTGCATGGCCGCCCGCGCCAGGTCATCCTGGGTATATTCATGTGCTGCTGTCGGAACGGCTCCGGATGTAAGTGGCGGCTGAGAGGTGGGCGGTGTCTGTGGAGCCTGCTGTTGTACAGATGGCTGCTGTACGGGTGTTATTGCTTGGGCTGCCTGCTGCGGCATCGGCGCGGCCTGTTGTACAGGTACTGCCTGCTGCGGAGCTGATGCGGCCCCTGGCTGTTGAGAGACATTCGCATTCGGGAAATGCGGGGCAATCTGCCGTCCATAGGGGATAAAGTTCCCCGTTGCAGTCCCTTCCGTTGTTTTCTCTGGCTGCGGCTCCTGGGAAGTCCCTTCCTCTATGATCTTTCCCTCTTGGTCAAACAGGGTTCCGTTTTTCAGCCTGTCAGCATACCTCATCATTTCATCAAAGCTATCAAATTCAATTTTGATCGTCATATCAGTTTTTTCCTCCTTCTTTCCGGATCTCCCGGAACTTGTTTTATGTGAACCTATCCCCTATGAGGCTGATTCCATATTTCCTATATAGTTCCTGATCAGCTGACGGCCTTAATACTGCCCGTCCTCTTTGAGCTCTTTCTTGTATTGCTTGTCTTTGCCTTGCTTTCCTTGACCACGCCCACCTTATCTGGCTCTTCCCCGGCATCTTCTTTTACTACATATACATCTTGTTCTAACCGGAATATTTTGTACAGTTTCTGGTGCCCCTTATATTTTTGGTATGAACGTAACCGAGTACATATCTTTTTTCCTTCGTCCGAATCTGCGCATTCAAAGCGCATGTTCCTCATATCCTTCATTTCAAGGAAGCTGTCCAGCGCTTTCGCCTCATCACTTTTTTTACGGCCGGCACGCTCCGGTATCTTCACGTTATAGCTTATATTCATCCCACATTCTCCATAATTGATATATTCCAGGTGACTGTTAGTGACCACTTCCAAATATGTAACATCCCCGCAGCCAGGTACCGTCTCATACAGGCTCACCGTCCGGATCCGTTTTGCTTCCTTTTTCAGGTGGTTCCCGATTGCGGACCGCATAGTCTGTTTTGCGATCGTTGAAAATGCCCAGCGGTGCAGGTCCGGCCTCTGGAACCATTTCTTCACTGCCAGGAGATACTGGAGTACCACAACATCGTACCATTCCTCCGGATCCAGCTTCCTGCTCCGCAGATATAGGAATATAATCTGGTAGTTCTCTTCTGCAAACTGCTGCTCCTCCACCGTCAGGGGTGTATACCGTGTCCTTTCATGCACTGTTTACCCCCCCCCCCGCCTATATGTGCGCTAAGATATCATGGATCATGGCGATACCTGAATCCGCTCCCACGTTGACCCGGCGGTACCCACCGCTGGTAAACTTCGCTGTTACTGTGGAATGTTCATATCTCAGATCTGCAAGGTCGTGGTATGCCCTCGTCTTCTGTAGGGCCGCCAAGAGCAACTGACAGATCGCCTGCTTGTCCTCCCTGGCAGGTTCCAAATCCTGTACCGGTTTAAGGCTTTCCTCATAGATATGGAGTATCCTCTTTGCCAGATCCAGCGTTTCCTCCGGTATTTTTTCCACTCCCCAGATGTGGTCTTCTACCTTGCATTGCGCTTCCGCAGCGCATCCCATAATAAGGGATTCCAATTTATCCGACATATCATAGGGATCCAGAATCAGGGCCATAGCTGCGCCGAACAGTGTGCCCAACTCATTTTTTGATATTAATGCTTCATTTTCATTGATCTTTACCATTTACAAAACCCTCACTTTCGGTTAAAATATAGTTGATGATTTTCCTGAGCACTCAACGGTTGCCGCCGTTCTTGAGTGCTCGTTTTTAACGCAAGACAATGTTCCCGTCCTCTTCCCGGTAGTGGAACCACTGGCCATTTTCGTAGCTGATCCGCACGGATCCGTCCGAATCCCGCCAGATCCCGGTCACGTCTCCCTTGTCCCAGCGCATTTTCTTGTCCTCGAAGATCTGTTTATGCATTTTGATGCATTCGTCTACCAGATGCAGCAGTTTTAAAGACTTCATTTCAATTTTCACGGTTTTGACCCTCCTTCCTTGTTATCTTGTAAAATAGATCACCAGCGCCAGGCAGGACAGATTCCCCAGCACGTACCCCAGCGCGATGCTGCAGGCGCATAGGATCAATGCTTTGCGCTTCCTCCGTTTCTTCTGCCGGTGTTTGGCAAATGCACGGTCATATTTATCCATTTCCGGCCAGCCTCCTTTCTGCTTCTTCCAGTGGGATGCCGTATTCCAGGCACATCTTCCTGGTGCTTATGTCGTACACTTTGTTTTTCCTGCCTTTTACATGCCGTACTTTGGCAAACTCCCATCCAGGAGAATAAAACCGCACGTAGCTTTCCGGCATTTTAAGGATCCGCGCCGCTTCTGCGGCATTAACGATTTCTTTCAATAGACCACCTCCTTCTCTTCTGCTTGTAAATATCTTCCATATCTCCTATAATCTGAGTACAGGGCACGGCCATGCCCGAGTACTAAAGAAAGGAATCGTTATAATGAAACTTGACATTGATTGTATCCGGGATATTATTATTGCAGTTTCCAATAATCTGGTTCCAGATAGTTACGGATATGTAGAACCTGTTAAGCCCCTAGATCTGGCGCAATCCTATTTAACACAATATCCAACAAATGAAGTTCTCTACTGGATCCGGCAGTTGATGGACTCACAGATCATAATTCCCGGTGCAAAATACGTTGATGAACCTTTGCCGTATATAGATGATTTATCTATCTCTGGATATCAGTTCATCAATGCTACAGAAGAAAACTCAATTTGGAAAAAAGTAAAACCAAAACTTCTATCTGTCACCATCAGTTCTGTTTCCGTGCTGATCCAAAGTGCTATTGAACTTGGAATCTCCTGTATTGTCTAATATTGACACATCCATTTCGAGAGTCAGGCATGCAAAATCTTTGTCCTTGTTTTGCTTTACTTTGTATGCACTGACTCCTTTCAGGTGAAAACCGTCTAGCAATATACCGTTATCTATTTTTAAACTATGCAGCATTTCTCACATCACCTCCCTCTCGTTTGTCTCACAACGCAATATATAGATATCCGTTTCAAGATTTTCCCCATAACGGACTGTTAAGCCCGTCCCGGTATCTCCTTCCAGGGCAAAAAGCGGCGTCACGCTCCCTTTCCCATCCTCAGAGTCATTCACGAGATCAGAAGCACACATATATGCACGCCCGACCGCCTCGTAGAGGTTTGTGTATACCCCTATGCACTGCACAAGATCGTCATTAACCCGAACAACTGCGAACTGAATCATTTTTATCCCACCACCTTCTCCCGCTTTTCGATCTCCGGCACTTCTACCGTTGCAAGGATCGTATAATTTTCGTGTCTGTAGCACTCCCGGAAGCTCCCCCTGGCTTCTCCTTCATTTAATCCGGTGAATTTGTCCATAGCTACTTTTCCGGTTCTCTGGTTCTGGAAAACCACTGCGTAGGTTTTCATCATCTTCACACCACCTCCTTCTCTGGCTCTTTTTGAGAATACGGGAACAGATATGCTAAATCTAATTCTGGGAAAAAAATATCCCTAATTAGAATGCATTCCGTATACTGCCATTGCGACTCACCATTAAACTTGGAATGAATCGTTCTATACGATAAACCAAGATGTTTGGCAATGTCATTCCTTGATATTCCTTTCCTCTTCATCTCAGCTTCAAGATTATTAATTTTTACCATAATCAATTTCACTCACCTCCTCCGAAATTGCGCAATTGCGTTTTATAGTATAACTATATTGCAATATTGCGCAATTATCAACATATTTTTTGCGAAATATTGCAATTTCTTATTTACTTTTTTTACGCAATATTGTAATATCTATTTAAGGAGGGAAGCAGCATGGAACAAAGAGCTGAAATATTAAGAAAATTAATGGCTGAAAAAAATATTAAAGTTTCTGATATAGTAAAAAAATCAGGCTTACCATATTCAACTGTTAAGGCCATTTTAGAACGTGGTGCCGAAAAGGCAGGATATGTAAATGTATGTAAAATATGTCAAGCAATCGGTATTTCGGCTGATGATTTGGAAAAAATGATATTAAATACGGAGTATAGGCCTACTACCATTGCAGCACATCTTGATACTTCTGACTTAACTGAAGCCGAGCAGGAGGATATTGCAAACTACATAGAGTTTATTAGAAATAAACGTAAGAAATGATTTCGTTTTGCATTGCCTATATTCCAGACATTATTTGATGGGAGATGATTATTTGAATAATTATGAGGAATTATTACATGAAGCTGATTCCAAAGGTGTTTCTGTCGATGAAGATTATCCATTATCTGAGCATCTTTCTGGTTTATACATAGATGGTAACATAGCTCTATCAAACAGATTAAAAACGACAGCAGAAAAAGCCTGTGTTCTTGCTGAAGAACTTGGTCATCATGAGACCACCGTCGGAAATATCATTGATTTGTCTGTCTCATGGAACCGGAAACAGGAACGTCAGGCACGGTTAAACGGATATAACCGTATGATCGGGCTCATGGGTATTATCAGGGCATACGAAGCAGGATGCCAGAATCAACATGAAATTGCAGAATTTCTAAATGTAACAGAAGAATATCTTCTGGAATGTGTTGAATGTTACCGGGATAAATATGGAACGATGAAAAGCATTGATAATTATACTATATACTTCATCCCCTATCTTGTAGTGATGAAAATGGTATAACCGCTCCGGCGTTTATATAAAAAGTGGCG
>OFFP01002280.1_pt1 | contig 11573 bp, 9 predicted proteins | sample 1521431 | NCBI WGS metagenome assembly OFFP01 (sample SAMEA3504104, study PRJEB24116) | mouse gut metagenome | biome: mouse gut; feature: mouse-associated habitat; material: faeces | place: Denmark | collected 2011 | reverse complement strand
GTTCGGCTGCCGTAACGACATTTCTGTTCAATGTAACGATGATGAAGCTGCTAGGTGAGGACGGCGTAGCTGCGATTACGGTGCTCATCTATTCGCAGTTCCTTTTAACAACTCTTTATATCGGTTTTTCTATGGGAACAGCTCCCATCATAAGCTATAATTATGGGAGCGGGAATGTAAGACAGCTGAGAAAGACCGTCCGTATTTGTTTCGGTTTTATAGTGGGGATTTCTCTATTCGTATTTCTGTTCTCTTTGCTTGGCGGGGAAAGCATTGCAAGGGTATTTGCAAAGAACAACAGGAATGTTTTTGAGATTACAAAGAATGGATTCATCATTTTTTCGTTTAGTTTTTTATTCTCAGGATGTAATATTTTTTCATCTGCTTTCTTTACGGCATTATCCAATGGGAAAGCATCTGCAGCCATATCTTTCCTGCGGACGTTTGGATTTATTACGGTGTTCCTCTTGACATTGCCGAGATATTTAAAGGTAACAGGCGTATGGCTCGCAGTCCCGCTTGCAGAATTTTTTACACTTATGCTGACGGTATGTCTGCTATGCAGGCATGGGAAACGGTAAAAGCAGTATTGCTGAGTTGAAAATGAGAGCGGCAGCACGGATGGCAATGTTGCCGCTCTCTTGGTATTATTTATGGTTTTTCCTGCAGTAGCGAAGCTTAAGGCAGCTGCAGACTGCGTCGTGATGGAGTTGAAGTTCGTTCTCCATAGGCTCAGGTTCGATGGCGTTAATAACCTGATCCTCTACGGAAGGTGTGTCGGTATCTTCAATATCGAATTCCTCATTCTCATATTCGTAGTCAAGAGATATGATATCTACATGATTAGGATCATGGCGATCAAGAAGTCCCTTACATGCACAGTCCTTGCAGCTTTTGGTAACAGGACAGAGTTCGTCCGTTCCATCGGGATTCTTGCCGATGATACAACGCTCCTCACGTCTCATTGCCGAATCCTTCTCGATCTCGGCCCAGAATTCTTTCATATACGATACATAGAAGCTTTCGGAAATCGGCATATATCCGATTTCATATTCGAACTCTCCCAGATACATAACTGTGAAATTGTCCTGGATGTAGGTGCCTGCAGGAAGGTTAAAAGTCTCTTTTCTGAAAGGAACCAATACCTTACCAGGTTCTACTGGCTTCCCGTCAAAACTTCTCTTGTTACGAAACTTCTCTGTGGTATTGTGATCATCTGTTCTTCCCATAGTATTTTCCTCCGCTTTGTGTTTGAAATATGGTAAAATAAAAGACAGCAGAGAAACCTCCTGATCCTGTGAAAAGATCATAACAGGTTCGCACTGCCGTCTAGCGTTCTGGCGAAAAGTTTATATTTAAGCCGCCTTGCCTATCGAATAAGTATGCTTGATATTTAAGGTGCCGTCAGGATTTGCCGTAATGGTTGTTACGCATCCCTTGATGATGATGGTGTAGATCTTAGCGTCGTCACTGATGGTTCCGACAAGTTTTTTGTTCAGATTTTTGACTTCTGCCATAAATTTGTGCTCCTTTCTTCTCTGAGTTCACTCTTTGTTACAGCTTGTATTATATGGTAAAGCAGGATGGTTTCCCGTACTGTCCTTTTAGTTAAGTTTATCATATCACAAATGTCACGTTGTGCAATTATATTCATAATAAATTGTGTTAATTTGATGATTGGTTTTTGGGAAAAATATGATATAATACTATATTTTGTTAATTTAGTGATTGGTAAATAATGGTATAAAAGGCAGTTGCTATAAAAGATGTTAACTTATCGGTGTGTGTTGGAGTTAAATGTGCTATACTATATCTGGTACGACTATACATTTCAGTGGAGAAGAGTAATGGCAAAACCGAGAAAACTAAAAACGGTTTCACATAGACTTACGGAGATTCTTGCAATAGAAGAATTAGCGACAGGCGGAGATGAATACAATATAGAAGCTATGAGCCCTGACACGGCTGTGCCGGCGTGTATTGAATGTAAAGGACCAACTGCGAATCACGGAAGATTTACGAGAAAGCTTCTTGACGTTGTGCAGATCGGTGAAAAAAAACAATTTGTACGGCTGCATTATCGTTTTTACAAATATAGATGTTTAAGTGAAAACTGTAATACCGTATTTCAGAAGCCAGTCGCTTTTGTGAATGAGAATGCAAAAATAACAAAACGATATGAAGATGAAATCATACGGCATGTATTATATGAGTCAATAGATAAAGCGAGAAAAGACCTGGAGGAATATATTGTTCGAGGTAATAGAAGAGATTTAATAAGCAAACCGGCTATATCGAAGCTTATTAAGCGTTGGGTGGATGATCGCGATACGAAACGGAAATTCGTAACGCAGGCAGTAATAAGGTTGTATTCATTTTGTTTTTCGCATAACAATTATATTATTGCTTGCTCCGAGGATTCCGGGCAGAAGGAAACGAATATCATAGAAGTGATCCCGTCAATAAGTGAGTCCGGGATCAAAGAATTTTTTTCGAAGATAGAAGTGAATGCTTTGTATGCTGTTGTTGTAGATTGTAATCCTGTCGTTTATATGTCGGTAAAATCTATGTTGCCATCAAAAGTCAAGATTTTAGTTGATACAGATTCGTTGTGCAGGGTGCTGAGAGATGAATTCAAAGAATACATAAACGAACGGCTGAAACGATACCGGAAGCATATCAGGGAAACCTTCGTGAAAGATCCTGTTAAACTTGATAATGAAGATTTGGCATGCCTTCGGAGGCTTCAGAAAAAGGATGCTGAATTAAAGTCTGCTTATAATAGCTATTCACAATTGTATTCTATTCTAAAAAATCAGAGGGATATTATTGAGACGAGAGATTGGATGAACAGCTTGGGGGAAGAGGCGGGTATATACATATTAACGACATCTTATTTATCTGAATATATGAAGGAATTAACCGGATTCCAGTCTGTTATAAATGAGGATCATAATTATGATTTTATATATGAGATCGCAAGGAAGATCGAGCAATATTTTCCGATCAGTACAGACGAAATATTCCGGGCAAGGATTTTATATTCGGATTTTGACAGAAAAGAAGAAAAGCAATGGAAAGGTACCTCTGTGTCCAGATTAACGGGTTTAGTCGATGATATGATAAGGATAGGAGGATTGAAAAAACATGAGCGTTAGTGAAGACAAGATTAAAGAAGTTACAAGACGGGCACAGGAAAATGCGAACTTGATATGGAATGCAGCTAATTCATTGTTTGGAGCGTACAAACCGCATGAATATGGATTGGTCATTATACCGATGTGTGTGATCAAAAGGTTCCACGATTGTCTTGAAACAAAGAAAGAAGGATGTGACAGAACAAGACATCAGGAAGTATTAGAAGCATATTGCCAGTATAAAAGCTTTGGACCGATGGCGGCAGATTTCTTAAAAGAAGCTGCCGGATATCAGTTTTACAATACGAGTGAATATACCTTTGATCTGCTTGCGGCAGATCCGGAAAATATTGCAGATAATTTTATGAATTTCCTGAATGGTTTTTCGGATAATGTTAAAGACATATTAAATAGAATGGGATTTTATGGTCAGGTTGACCGTATGAAAGAGGCTAAGCTTTTATATCAGATCATTTTAGATTTTAACGCCAAGGATATGGATATGAGTAAGTATTCATCGGTTGATATGGGATATATATTTGAGAACCTGGTCCAGAGATTCTCTGAATCATACGATGAGGACGCAGGAGCCCATTTTACCAGCCGGGATATTATATATCTTATGTGTGACTTGTTAGTTACGAATTATAAATTGGATATGGACGACGACGGGATGCATTGTACCGTTTATGATATGACGATGGGAACCAGCCAGATGCTGACTTGTATGGAAGAGAGATTGCATCAGCTTGATGAGAAAGCGAATGTTACCACATTTGGCCAGGAGATCAATCCATTTACTATGGGGATAGCCGTAGCTGATACGATCATCCATGGCGGAGATCCGGACAATATGAAATTCGGTGATACTTTGTCAGAGGATCAGTTTAGTGGATATAAGTTTGACTTCTGTATTTCTAACCCGCCGTTTGGAATTGATTGGAAGAGAGAAGCGTCTGTGGTTGAAATGGAGTATAAGAAAGGAGAGGCAGGGAGATTTGCTCCGGGACTTCCAGGGAAAGGCGACGGCCAATTGCTGTTTATGCTTAACGGATTAGCCAAGCTGAAGGATGGATCCGGCAAGATGGCGATCATTCAGAATGCTTCTTCGCTGTTTTCGGGAGATGCCGGTTCAGGTCCAAGCGAGATCAGAAAATATATGATCGAAAATGATTGGTTGGATGCTATCGTGCAATTGCCTGCCGATAGTTTTTACAATACCGGGATCGCTACATATATCTGGATCATTGATAAGGGAAAACCAACTAGAAATCCTGGAGAGGTACTGCTCATTGATGCAGGAACTTGCAGTGTGTCAAGAAGAAAATCTATTGGCAGTAAAAGAGTAGATATAACGGAAATATGTAGAAGCCTGATCGTTCAAGCCTATGGAGAATATCGGACCGGCGAGTATTCTGCAAAGGCTGAGGATGGGACAGAAGTTGTTTGCAGAAGCAGGAAGCTAAGCAGTATTGATCTGGGATATCGAAAGATAACGATAGAAACACCGGTATATAAAGAAGATGGAACGCCTGAAATGAAGAAGGGGAAGAGGGTTCCTGACACATCAAGACGCGATACGGAAATTATTCCTTTGACGCGAGATGCAGACGAGTATTTAGAAAGTGAAATTTCGTTATTTAACCCGGATGCCTGGATAGATCATAACAAGACAAAGATCGGATACGAAATTCCTTTCTCAAGACTGTTTTATGTATATAAAAAAATAAGGAAAGCCGCAGAAATAGCAAGAGACTTAGCTGAAAGAGAGTATAATCTGACAAGGCAGCTGCGTGAACTGCTGGGAGAGGCAGAAGAATAATATGAAAGCTTATGAAAATTATAAAGACAGCGGGCTTGAATGGCTGGGAGAAGTACCGGAAAGCTGGACTCTTGATAAGATTGGTTCACTGTATAAAATAAGAAATACAAAGGTTAGTGACAGGGATTACCCGCCTTTGTCTGTGACGATGAAAGGCGTTGTTCCGCAGTTGGAATCGGCTGCAAAAACAGATGCGCATGATGACAGAAAATTGGTAATGGCAGGTGATTTTGCAATAAACAGCCGCTCTGATCGGCGAGGGTCATGCGGCATTTCACCGATGGATGGGTCCGTTTCCTTGATCAATACAGTATTGACTCCTAGAAATCAAATGCATCCGGGATATTATGACTGGTTGTTTCATACGGTTCAATTTGCGGATGAGTATTATAACTGTGGGCATGGAATTGTGGATGATCTATGGACGACGAGATGGCAGGAAATGAAGAAGATCATAGTTCCGGTCCCTGAATATATTGAGCAGAGCAGCATATCAGAGTATTTAGATAGAGTGTGCGGAATGATCGATCGTCTTTGTGAAGAGACAATAAAAAGTATCGAGAACCTGAATGAGTGGAAATCCGCAGTGATATATGAAGCTGTTACCGGTGGGATGGATTCGGGAAGGAAATACAAGGATAGCGCAGTTGAGTGGATCGGGGAGATCCCGGAGAAATGGAATCTTACAAAAATAGGCAGAATGTGTATGGTCACTAAGCTGGCAGGGTTTGAATATACAAATGCTATGGCGGCTAATATATCAGACGAAGGAGACGTGCCGATCGTAAGAGCTCAGAATGTAAAAATGGGAAGGTTTTTAGACACGATAAAGGAGTTTATCCCCATGGATTTATCGCTGCAGTTAAGCAGGTGTGCGTTAGATAAAAAATGTCTGCTTATGACATTCATAGGCGCCGGAATAGGAGAAGTAACTATATTTGATAAGGTTCAACGATATCATTTGGCGCCTAACGTGGCGAAGATCGTTATAAATGAGAACATGCGGAAATACATAAGCGAAGAATATTTGATGTACTTTTTAATGTCCCCGGCAGGACAAGAAGAAGTTAACAGGATTAAAAAGGCAACGGCGCAGCCAAGTCTATCAATGGAAAAAATCAGAGCTATGAGAATCGCTGTTCCGGATTCGATGGAGGAACAAGATGAAATAGTATCGTATTTGGCTGAAAAGTGTGAAAGAATCGATGCGTTTATTTCGGAAAAGCAGCAGTTGTTATTGGATCTTGATGAGTATAAAAAAGCTTTTATCTTTGAGTGTGTAACAGGAAAACGAAAGGTGGTGTAAAGATGGCGGACAATGAAAAACAATTTGAAATAGATATTGAAGCTTATCTTACATCGAAGGAGGGGGGATGGAAGAGATCAACGGATCAGGATTATCGGAATGCGGAAGCGATCGATGTAGATACACTGTGCACATTTATTGAGAATACGCAGAAATTAGCCTGGACTCAATTTGTTAAGAGATGCGGTAATGTTGACCCTAAGAACAAATTCTTAAAGATCGTAGAGGATGCGATACAGACGGATGGATTCGTTAATATATTGCGACATGGTTTTAGATATAGAGGAATAGAATTCAAGGTCTGTTATTTTAAGCCTGAATCGGGATTGAACCAACTTGCAGAAACAAGATATTCCCAGAATATTTGTCATTGTGTCCGTCAATGGCATTACTCTGTTTCAAATAATAACAGTGTTGATATGATGCTTGCTGTCAATGGCATTCCGGTTGTGGCTATAGAGCTTAAAAATCAGCTGACGGGACAAAGTGTAGATAATGCAATGACGCAGTGGATGACGGATCGAGATAAGAGAGAGACTGCATTTTCATTTAATCACCGTATTCTAGTTTTTTTTGCAGTGGATCTCTATCATGCCATGATGACCACAAAGCTGAATGGAAGTGATACACAATTTCTCCCATTTGATCAGGGTTCCAATGGTGCGGGCAATGACGGCGGAGCAGGCAATCCGCCGGCGGAAGAAGGAAAGTATGTCGTATCATATTTGTGGGAAAAGATATGGCAAAAGGATAAGCTGTTGGATATTCTGCAAAAATTTATCAGCTATCAGCAGAAGAAAAAGAATACCAGAGGAACGGATCCATGCAATACCATTATTTTTCCAAGATATCACCAGGTGGATGTGGTTAAGAAGCTCGTTGACAGTGTTATGGAAGACGGACCAGGAAGAAATTATCTGATCCAGCATAGCGCCGGTTCAGGTAAATCAAATAGTATTGCCTGGACTGCATATCGTCTGGCGAGTCTCCATAAGGACAACAAGCCGATGTTTAACTCTGTTATCATCGTAACAGACAGAAAGGTGTTGGATTCTCAGCTTCAGGCTACGATCGGCGGATTTGACCATACTTTGGGCAGTGTTGTTCTTATAGATGAGAGAAAAAGATCAAGGGATCTGCTGAAAGCGATCGAAGACGGAAAGAGGATCATTGTAACTACATTGCAGAAATTTCCCGTCATTTATGGAATGATCGGTGATACGACAGGAAAAAATTTTGCGGTCATCGTAGATGAGGCGCATTCAAGTCAGACAGGCAAGAGTGCGATGAGATTAAAAACCGGCTTGGCGGATACTACGGACGCAATAGAAGAATTAAAAGAGTTTGCCGGCGTGGATGTAGACGATGACCTTAAGACCGAACGGCAAAAGCAGCTTGCAAGGAGAATTATGGCTTACGCAAGCAGAATGTTAAAAGAAGAGGATGCTGTAGAGGCGCAGGAAGATAGAACCATTGTGGAGATGGTAAGCGCAGGGAAACACAAAAATTTGAGCTTCTTTGCCTTCACAGCGACTCCCAAGGATAAAACATTAGAGATTTTTGGCGAGGAGCGGAAAGACGGATCGTTCCATCCTTACCACATTTACAGTATGAGGCAGGCGATCGAAGAAGGATTTATCATGGACGTGCTTGCACATTACACCACGTATAAAACTTGTTACAAGATTGCAAAAAATACTGCAGATAATCCGAATGTCCCGGCTTCACAGGCTGCTAAGCTTATCAGAAGATACGCGGAATTACACCCGTATAATATTCAGCAAAAAGCTGCGATCGTTGTCGAAACTTTCCGGGAAATAACCAGTAAGGCGATAAAGGGAAAAGGAAAGATGATGGTAGTAACATCATCTCGTCTGGCTGCAGTCCGTTATCTAAAAGCAGTACAGGATTATATTAAGGAAAAGGGATATGAAGATCTGCAGGTAATGATTGCTTTTTCAGGTATTATAAAAGATCCGGACGATCCCAACAGCCCTGATTATTCCGAGAGCGGATTAAACGTTGATCCCGACGGAAATCATATATCAGAAGCACAGACCAAGGACGTATTCCATGATCACGGCGATGTTCTCATAGTTGCAGAAAAATACCAGACAGGATTTGACGAACCTCTGCTTCATACAATGATCGTAGATAAGAAACTGCGTGATATTAAGGCTGTCCAGACATTAAGCCGGCTTAATAGGATACATCCGGATAAGACAGATACTTATATTCTTGACTTTGTCAATACGAATGAGGAAATACAGGAAGCATTCCAGGGATTTTATACGGAAACAAGTCTGGAATCAGAGATCAATGTTGACTTGATCTATAAAACATGGGAGCAGCTTCGTGAATTCCGTATATACGATGATCTTGACGTCGAGCGAGTGGCGTCGATCTATATAGATCCAAAGGATAAAGACGGTGGTATCGTACAGGCAAAGATATCGAGTTCGCTGATTACGGTAGCTGAAAAGTATACTGATCTGGATGAGCAGCAAAGATATGAATTCAGGCGTACTGTCAGATCATTTGTAAGATGGTTTGATTATATTAATCAGATAGTCCGTACATTTGATCTGGCTATGCAGAACGAATATACATTTTGCAGATACCTGCTTCATTTGCTGCCACCGGATCAGAAGGATAAGTGGGATCTTGACAATAAGGTTCGTCTAGAGTACTACAAATTGCAGCACACATTCACCGGTGCGATCGAACTGGATAAAAATACTTCGGGAGAATATGAGTCCGCAAAAGTAAAAAAGAGTGGAAGCATGAAAGAAATAAACAGTCCTTTTGATGAGATTATAGAGAAGTTTAATGAAGCATTTGCCGGTGATATTACCGAAGGAGATAGGATCGTTATTGGAAACTTACAGAAGATGCTTGAAGATAATACTCAATTGGTAAAATCGGCAAAGCAAGATACACAGCAGATGTTTATGCAGAGTATCTTTCCCAAAATATTTGGTGAAACAGCCAGAAGAGCTTTTAAAGAAAGTAATGAAACCTATCAGTCTATTTTTACAGACACACAGAAGTACATGGCGATCATGACGGCTATGGCTGATGTGTTATTTAAGGAATTACGGGAAATGTAAGATGCAGGCATTGTCCCGGATGCATTCATTTATCACGCACCGGAACCAGAAAAGTGATGGGACAGATAAAGTCAGCCGAGAAATTTTATGAGGAGTAGCTACAATGGACAAGAAAGTTGATATAATAAAAGACGCTGATGGTAAAAGTATTGTGGTCATCAACGACCTGCGTTTCAAGGGAAGAAGGAGCGTGAATTGGAACGTTGTTGAAGAGTGCTTGAAAGAGTATATCGGGCAGTGTGCAGAAATTCTGTATGATATTTTGAGGACAAAAAAAAGAAACGAGCAAGCCGCTTGAGCAATAGCTGTACGGTCGAAAAACTCATTTCTTTTTATGGCTCATATTTTAAATGCATACGGAAGTTTTGTCAAGTGTAAAAAGCGATCACGTTTCTCACCGCATTGCAGGAGTTTATGGGATATGCAGGCAATTCACCGCATAACCGTCTGTACTTCATCTAAATAAACACTGCCCCAATCACACATAGCATCTAAGATCGGGGCGAGAGTATTGCCGAAATCCGTCAAAGAGTATTCCGTCTTGGGAGGAACGACAGGATAGACCTTTCTGTTTATCAGTCCATCGCTTTCAAGTTCTCTTAGCTGCCCTGCCAACATTTTATCAGTTGCTTTGGGGACTAATTTATGCAGTTCACTATATCGCAAGGTTTTGCCCATGAGATGCCACAGGATGACCGCTTTATATTTCCCGCCAATTAAGTCGATGGTAGCTTCTACGGGACAGTTATAACTATTTTTGCATTTTACGCTCATGGAAATCCTCCTAACTTACTTTTTGGGTAGTATATACCTAAAAAGTGCATTCTTGTCTTTGAGTTTGTTTGCGATATAATTATAGTACAGGGAAACCTGAAATACAAGTATAATACGAGGAGGAATACTTATGGACTTTTTAGAAATGGCGAGATCACGTTATTCTGTCCGTGATTACAAAAACAGAAAGGTAGAACCGGAGAAACTGGAAAAAATTTTATTGGCTGCCCATGCCGCACCAACAGCTGCTAATTTACAGCCTGTTCGTCTTATCGTTGTGCAGGAGGAAGAGGGATTGAAAAAAATAGGAAAAGCGGCAAATATTTATGGAGCGCCTCTGGCGGTCATCGTTTGCGCCGAGCATACGAAAGCATGGACCCGTCCGTTCGATCACAAAAAGACTGTTGATATAGACGCGTCAATTCTTACAGACCACATGATGATGGAAGCAACTGAGTTGGGATTAGGATCTGTATGGATCTGCTATTTTAAGCCCGATGTCATCAGACAGGAATTTAATCTTCCGGATACCCTGGAGCCGGTCAATATCTTAGCAATAGGATATGCAGCCGGAAACCCCGCCGACCCAGAGCGTCATGCCGTACAGCGTATTTCCTTGAATGAGTTGGTCCGTTATGAAAATTATTGATCCGAGCTGCAATAATGCCGGTGTAGTTCACATATTTTGTGCTGTAACAGTTTTATGAGCTCCACAGGTTCTGATACGGTGGCGTTGTTCCCAAACGGCAATATATAATCGGCAACCCATTCTAAAGCAGCATGATCTATTTCCATGTCAATTACCCCGCCGCCCGTTGAAAATGTTTTTAATCCGCTTGCAAGTAAACATTCGCTTTCGCAGCGTTTGACGCCTATGTCCGTTAGTTGGATCTTCAAGTGGTGATCATTTTTGACCTCTGTTTTTTCAAGATATTCCTGAATAGACGCAGGGATAGGGTATTTTCCTTTTGGATAGGGCTTTTCCTCTAGGATTTCTTTGATACGATCAACCCGGAATACCCGGATTTGGTTGGCTGTTGTACAATAGGCGGGGCAATACCAAAGTCCGTTCATGGCATATAGACCGATCGGTATAATGGTGCGTGTGCTTTCAGAATGTGTTGACGAATACCGTATTGTTGCGGCATGGCGGTTTATGGCAACAAGAAACATTGATTTAAGTAATGGCGAATCGCAGTGTCTGTCTGGAATCCAGAATACTACCTTGTCCTGGATCTGCGTGATACTGTTTTGCACATCTAACGGCAGACTGTTCAAAAATTTCTTTAAGACGGATATGGTTTCCTGTTCAAACGGCAGGTCACGGTGATATTGTAAGGCTTGACAGGCAAAGAAAATAGCTTTTGCTTCACTTTCTGAAAAAGCAATAGGCGGCAAGATGCGTTCTTTTAAGATATGATACC
>OFFP01002278.1_pt1 | contig 11576 bp, 9 predicted proteins | sample 1521431 | NCBI WGS metagenome assembly OFFP01 (sample SAMEA3504104, study PRJEB24116) | mouse gut metagenome | biome: mouse gut; feature: mouse-associated habitat; material: faeces | place: Denmark | collected 2011 | reverse complement strand
CTTTTCTTCGTTCGTCATACTATCTTACCTCCGTTTCTTTTTTGTGAGCCTTGTCCGGCATACTGCGGATAGGCGGTGACGATGTTTTCAATTTATCCAGGACAGAGGGCCGTTCTGCCTTTGCCTGCCGCTTCGAGACCTGCGGCACAGGGCATTTGGTGTCTATGTCCAGAAGGGCATTGAGCTGTGCGAGGCGGGTGCTCTTTTCCTGAAGCTCCGTCTCCTGAAGGAAGGGCTTCCCCAGCTCCGCCTTGGCCGCCGCCTGCTGCTGGTACAGGTTGTCAAGCTGGGCCTGCACGGACTTTAGCCGATCCGGTACGGCCTCCAGCGCATGGTCGATCCGGGTCAGGTTGCCGCGGGCATCAGTCCCCAATTCCGCCTGGTGGGTCATGGCTCCTTTTAAAATTAGATCCACACGAAAGCCGTTAAAGGAGAGGCTCATGTTCAGCCCCCGGTAGCTGCCGATCTCCGCCGTGTCCCCGCTTTTCAGCTCCTTGCAGGCTTCTAAAATGGCAGCCCCGGCATTGTCCTTGTCCGTCAGGGTATCCCCCCGGATCACCATCCCGGCAAATTCCCCTTCCGGGGGCTGGTGAGCCGCCAGGGTCTCCATGTCCTGCTTTAATCCGGTGATGAATCCTTTGTTCTGCTCGATCTGTTCCGGAAAATATTTCAGCAGACTGTCCTCCAGCCGGTATTGCTGGCTCTGGTGGTTGGCCTTTAACAGCTTGAGCCGCGACACTTCAATATCCAGATCATGAGGTAAGCACAGTCTGCCATCAACTTCAGCAGAACCATACTCCCTCCAGAACCGTACTTACACCTCTCGATGTATACGGCTCGCCATAAGTTCAACTTATCGTTCTTCATCACAGGAATGAATTTGTTTGTGGCACTCTGGGCATACTGCAAGTGTTTTTCTCCTACGCTTTAACATAAGTTTTTCCCACTCACTGTTACCCTTAAGATTTTTCAGCTTTTTAACCTGATGAATTTCCAAGTCCGTACAATAACGTCCGCATAATTCACATGTTTTGGTTTTCAACTTCCTTGCAAGGCTGTTTGGTCTGTCATATCTCTTGTATTGTGGCAGTAATTCCACTTGTCCAGCTATAGAGCTGTCTCTTTTACCATACCCTTGATTGTAAAATACAGAAGTCCTCATACCCTGTTTTGTTTCATAGCCGACTGTAAAATCCCCATTTTTCACATATTTCTTCTTAATTTTGGAGACTTTCGTTTTGTACTTAAATGCAAAAGTTTTCATCATGCTGTATTTCATTGCCCTGCCAAATTTACCAATTACGTAGGCATTATCAGCAATGCAGTAATGGTTAAATAGTCCTCTGACTTTTGCATTATAATCACTTAAAATCTCAATATCGCTCTTATTCAGAACTTTGCCACTGTGTATGGCTTTCCATTTTTCCTTACCATTTTCATCAGATACAATCTTTATTGCTTCATATTCCAGCAACTTCTTTATCCAATTCTCTTTTGGCACATACAGCTTTACAACACCACTGAAAGGTCTTGATTTTACTCCGTCCTTTCTTCTTTTAATTCCCTCATTCCTTGACACTTTGATTCTGTAGCCAAGAAAATCGGCGCATTTGCTTGTATGTGTAATTTTTGTTTTTTCGTCCGAGAGAATCAGATTTAATTCTTCCGCAAGGAATTTCCTTACTTCTTCCTTTATGCTTTCCGCATCTTCCCTGCTTCCGATAACCCCAATCAGAAAATCGTCACAGTATCTTGTATACTGTATCTTCTTGAAGTTTGTGTCCCGTGCTTCATGCCGTGGCAGTTTTGTATATACTGCCCTTAAATCTCTGATTTCTTTTGCACGGCGTTTCCGTTCTTCTTCACTGACCTCACTCCAGTCTTTGGCATACTTCTTTTTCAAGCGTTTTGCCCTGCCCCTTACACTGTCATATTCATAGGACACCTTACGTCTGTTACAGTCTCCGACATCAAATCTTTCCTTTAATCCCTGCATAAATTCATCTAACTCATTCAAGTAGATATTTGCAAGTATTGGACTGCACCCCGAACCCTGCGGAATGCCGAAATACGTTTTGTTGTACGTCCACTGCTCCATATATCCTGCCTTTAAGAACTTCCATATCAGATTTAGAAATGCTTCGTCCTCAATTCGTTTTCTTAAAATACGGATTAGCACTGCATGGTCAAAACTGTCAAAACACGCTTTAATATCGCCCTCAACAAACCACTTAGCGCCTGTAAAAGTTTTCCTAATCTGTATCAGTGCTGTGTGACAGCTTTTGTTTGGTCTGAAACCATGTGATTTTACAGAAAAACTTTCCTCATAGATACTTTCCAGTATCATTCTGACTACTTCCTGCACCAGTTTGTCATCAGCGGAAGAAATTCCAAGGGGTCTTTTCTTATTGCCTGTTTTCTTCTTGATATACTCCCGTCTTGCAGGTTTTGGCTGGTAATTCTGGTTTCGCATACTCTCTATAATTCTGTTAATCCGAGCCATGCTTATACCATCAATGGTCATGCCATCCACTCCTGGAGTCATACTGCCTTTGTTAGCATAAATATTTTGGTATGCCAGCAGATAAAACTCCGGATTGTATAAGTTCCTATATAACCTTTGGTACTTATACGTTTTTTCCTGCGATTTCTCGCTTAAGCTTTTCAATACGTTAATTGGATTTCTCAATGCCTCACGCACCTTCCTTTCTTTGTATTTTCCAAACTTACTGCTTCCCTTCGCCATGTGGGCGGCTTTCCCGCATCTGATTTTACAGCTTTCCCTGTTAATTCAGGTTCCTCAGACTACTATGGAAGCTCTGTTACCATGCCCTTATGGGTTTAGGTAATCCCCGTTTAGTCTAATCAAAACATTAGCTTTTCGTATTGTCGGAGTACGACTTTCGCCATTTACACACTACTCATGGTTGCTCTATCCTAAGTATTCCGCTGTTATACAAAATGGAAATATAACAGCTAGGATACTGCACGTTTCAATTCCTTTCGTGCAGGGGCAAAGGCTATACCCAAGCTCTGGCTATCGTTCAAGCAATCCAGCTTTTACCCTCATATACGAATTTTCATTCTCACAGCAGGGCTACTTATTAGAAATTTTAGTCGTTACCCTGCCATCTGTCTGTAAACAGACAACAACATGCTACACTCCCTGTTTTGTTTCCAAAATCAGATAAGTTGTAGAATGATAGGTTGTGGATTTCTCCACGTTAATACTTTTACCTACTCCTTGCTAAAGGGAGTATTTTAACTAGACCGCACCGCCAATAAATTAGCGATTTACGGGCGCACCATCTTTTCCTTGATCCTTGGGTCGCCCGCGCACAGTGCCTTGATCTCCGCATAGGAGAGGGCGGTCTCGTCAATGTCCTCACAGGAGCGCACCGGCGATTTTGAGGTCATGATCTGGGAAATGAATTTCTGCTTGTTCTCCACGGTCTGCCAGAGGTAGCTGTCTAAGGTTCCCTCCGTCACATACCGGTAGATATGGACGGTCTTATTTTTGTTTCCCTGCCGGACGATACGGCCTTTGCGCTGTTCCAGATCTCCGGGCCGCCAGGGGCAGTCCAGGTCATGCAGGGCGATGAGCCGATCCTGGACGTTCATCCCTGCGCCCATCTTAAAGGTGCTGCCCATAAGGACACGCACCTGGCCGCTGCGTACCTTGGCAAACAGTTCCTTCTTCCGGGCCTCCGTATTGGCGTCATGGATAAAAGCGATCTCCGTTTCCGGTATGCCTTTTGCGATCAGCTTGTCGCGGATGTCGTAGTAGATAGAAAAGGGCTGTTTCCCGTCTGCCGGTTCGGTCAGGGTTTCCAGAGCGTGAAGCTCCGGGCTGTCCAGCTTTCCGGGGGACTTTGCCACCTTCCGGCCCGCCGTTCCCTTCGGTGTCGAAATATCACAAAACACGAGCTGGGTCAGCTTCTCCGCCTGCCCGTCCTGCCAGATCTGCGCGATGTTTTCCACGCATTGGTTGACCTTGCTGCTTGGGTCATCCGGCAGGAGAGGGTTTAAGATACGCTGGTCAAGCCCCAGCTTGCGCCCGTCACTGGTGATCTTGAGCATATTGTCCTTCCATGGTTCCACCTTGCCGGAATGGACTTCTGCAGCCCGCTCGGAAAGCTCCTGCACCATGGCCTGCTGGTGTTCCGTAGGGTGGGCCACTTCATTATGGTATTCCACCTCCGGCGTGGGGAGGTTTAACTGGTCGGCGGTCTTGATGTCGGCGGCCTCCTTCCAGATGTTCATCAGCTCCGGCAGGTTGAAAAATTTGGCAAAGCGTGTCTTTGCCCGGTATCCAGTCCCCTCCGGGGCCGGTTTGTCAAGAGGATTTTTTGATTTCCTCTAAATTGAACCTGTCAGAAGCAAAACAGTCGCCTAAAACCTCGTGGACACAAAGGCCGCGAAACGCTGTATCCATGGGCTTTTTCGCCGTTTCCGATGGCTTCACGCTGACAATAAAATTGGTGTTTCCTATGCGAATAGAATATTGATTTTCCATAGTGCTCCTTTCAAAAAATCGTGGGCTTCCGACAGCGAAAGCCCGGTTTCGACGCCTGGGCGTTCAGTTTAGAACAGGTGAAGAAGTCAAAAAGTCGGGAGTGTAGTCGAAGCGGCTACCTCTCCCAACCCTTGCTCCTGTTCTTCTGTTTTCTCGCTTCACGCTCGGCCTGCCGCCTGCGCTCCGCTTCCTCCTTTTCTCTCCGCTCCTGCGCTTCCTTGACGCTGAACAACTCCCTGACCTTGCTGACAAACGCCCGCACAAGGTCGGGGAAGTGCTCCATAGCGTCCAGAAACGGCTGGCACTTCTCTTTCAGAGCGTCATAGCGTTCCTGCGCCTTCTCCAGCGCCGATGAAGCCCTGGAATACTGCTGGCGGTAATAGCGGGCGTTTTCTCTCAAATTGTGAATCTCGTTTCGGCTGGTAATGCCCTCCTTCGCCAGCGAGGTAAGCTGGGAGTAGTCCTCTTTGGTGATAGCGACCTTTCCCGTGATGGTCTTTTGACCCATGCTGTCAATGTCGCTGAGGGTCATGCTGACCTCGTGGGCCGCCTGGTACTTGGTCTGCTCCCTTGCAATCTTCTCTTGAAGATTGGAGAGCCGTTTGGTATCTTTTTTAATCTGATATTGGAGCGAACTCAGATTTTCGGAAGTGCTGCCACGCTCGCCACGCTGGAAGTCGGTAAAGCCATGCTCCCGCATATGCTCGAACAATTCATCTTGCAGGACGCTGTATGACGCCCGGTACTTCGGCTTGCCGTTCTTCCGCAGGATTGCCCTACCGTATTCATCGGTGAGGGGAATATCTGAAGCCCACTTCTTGGAGTGGCTGATCTGATGGATAACCTCTTTCACCGTTCCTCGGAGGGCGGGGTCTTTACACCGCTTGCTCCACAGGATTTCTTTCTCGACCACAGGCAGGACAACGGCATGGAGGTGATAGTGGTACACATCTTTTCCCAGCTCGTCACTTGCCGCCCTGTTGATTTCATCGGCGTGCATGACAGCGGAGATGACATTCTCAGCACCGAACTTATCTTCCAGAAAGCGCACCGCCTCGGCGTAGAACTCCCTGGCGTAGTCATAGCCGCCTTTCCGCTCAAAGTACATCGTGTTCACATCAATGATAATCTCGTCAAAAAGGGTAGCGTCCTGCCGCAGCCCCCGCAGGCTGATTGCACCGTCCCCTTCCAGCTCCCGCAGGATTTCCATATAGGACTTCCCGCCGGGGTCACGAAAATGAACATTGAGGGGTATCCGCTCCGTTACGACATTGATGTTGTCGTAGCTTTCGTTCTTCCTCTCATTGTGCCGTTCTGCCGCCCCAATGTCTGAGGACTTGTACTGCTTCACACGGGCACAACTCATATCGGGCCTTTGTTCTTTTGCCATCGTTTCCTCCTTCCTGAGAGGTGGCGGGGGAGCGCCGTTACACAACATTCTGCGAATGTGTGTAACCCACTATGACACTTTCGGCTTCGCCGCAAAGATGTCGTGGGCAAGGGCTTTCCCCCCTTGACCTCCCTTAAAACCTCAATCAAAAAGGCAGGCCGTCATCTGCCATGACTGCCTGCCGTTCCTCTTTCGGTTTTTCGCCCACCGTCAAAGCCCAGTACCACAGAAAGCCCTCCTTCACCGAGTGAACGCCGGCTTTCTTCTTGGCCTTTTTGATGGTCGATTTCTTGAAGCCTGCGGCTTCAAGTTTTGTTTCGCACTCGGTAGCAAGCTGCGGCCTGCCGTCTGAAAGAAGCTCTTTCAGAAACGCAACCGCACCATCTACCTTTTCGCTCGGCCTGCCCAGCTTCGGGGCAAAAAGGGAAAATGCTTCGTCCGCTGTCAGTTCTATTTCATCGTGGAAGTTCACGCCCTTGTCAGTCACTTCAAAGACAATGGCGTTGCCAGTCGGGGCAAGATTGGACTTTACCTGTACCATATACCGCTCCGAAAGGTTCTCCTTGTTCTGCGTCCTTGCCACCGCCAGAATACTTCTTGCGGCGGCGGCAATGTCGATTGAGCCGTTGGTTCGGTACAGCGGGGAGGTATCCCTGTTCTTGTTCATGTGCGCCACAACAACGATTGCACAGCCCGTTTCCTGTCCGATTTTGATAAGGTGGTTCAGTTCCGTTCTCGTTTTGTTGGCGTCGTTCATGGAACAATCTTCCCCGATATACGAACTCAACGGGTCAAGAATGAGCAGCTTGACATTGTACCTTTCGATTGCCTGTTGCAGTCGGTCATCTCCAAAGGTCAGGTGCTTTTCGTTCTCCTTGATGAAGATAAGGTTGTCCCTATTGCCGCCGGAAGCGATAAACCTCGGTACAACCGTATCATCTGCGTCATCCTCCGTGGTCTGATAAATCACCGTCATTGGCCCGCTTGCTTCCTCTGCCTCTTGGAAAGGCAGGGGCTTCCCATCAGTCAGCAGGGCGGACAGCGCAAGCATGAATTTGCTCTTGCCATCGCCCGGATCGCCTTGGAGCAGGGTTATCTTCCCGAATGGGATATAGGGATACCACAGCCATTTCACCTCCCTGGGCGTGACCTCGCTCGCCCTGATAATCTCCAAAGTAACCGTGTCGTTGCTTCCGTTTGGGGTCATTGTGCGACCTCCTTTCAGTTGATTTTGCTGCCCTGGGCAACAGAAAAGCACCGTATCGCTACGGTGCTTTTCTCCGGCTCAGATGTGTGCTTTGATGGGGGTTGAATGTCGCTTGGGTTGGTGGTATACTATATCCATAGTGATTCGACAAACGCTAAATTTACGGGGGTACCTAAATGAACCTGCTTTATGAAAAATATAAAAACTTGAAGATAGATGGTAGCTGGATTGGCTTAGAAGCGGGAACGCAAACACCGTATTTTTGCACTCCTATTGGAGCGGAAATCATTGGCTGGGATAATGGCATACACTACTGCTTTATTAAGAGCTTTGGAGATATGGTGTTCTGCGTCAACCCGGAAACCTGCTGCGATTACAATGTCTATCCAATTGCCCGTAATTTCTGCGATTTCTTGGGGCTGATACTCGCCACTGGTAATACAAATATTTTGCAACAGATTATTTGGTGGGATAAAAAAAGGTTTGAGAATTTTGTTAATAGTCCAGAAGAACAGGAATGGAGAGTTCGGCCCGAAGTGGAAGGTGCCTTGAGTACAATTCGCAAAGGGACAGGTATAGCACCGATAGATACCCCGTTTGAATATATCAAGGATTTGCAAAGCGATTTCCCCTATGAACAAATTCCATTTACAAATGAGTATTATGATACTTTAGGACTTGAACGGCCAGACGGAACAGAGCCAGAAGAAAGCGGCTTCGAGTTTAGAACTGTAGAATTTAAGGTTGAGAAAAACTAAATGGCAATTTGAAACGGAGTATTTACCATGCTACAAATAGTTTTTTCCGACAGTGAGTGTGGGTCATTGAAGCTGGCCACACATTGGGGGCCGTCCAGTTGGGATGATGGGCCAATCGGATTTATTTTCGGTGACGGAGAGCGAGAACCTACTCAGGAGGAGAAGGATCAGGCTATGGCCCAGCTCAAGGCCCAATGGGAGGCAGAAAACCGCCGGGCGCGGCCCGTGGGCGGCGACCCTGGGGATGTGTTATGCCCGTCTGTTGGATTGGACATCGGCCCCATAAGCGGCCCTGATGTGGAGAAGGCCCGGTTTGATTTGCTTACCGCTTGGTTGGGGGGCGATTTCCCACTCCCAGATTGCGACCCGGACGATTATGCCCAGCGAGATATGCTTTGGGAACAACGCCAGCGGGACAGAGAGCGGCTTTTGGAGGGTGGAAAACACGGCGAGGCTGTGCGAATCTGGTACAGCAACGCACCTTACTCCCTGTGTGGGTTTTATGATGTGCTTTGGCAACTACGGGACTGTAACTGCCCTGTGACCGCTTTAGAAATGCCCCGGTGGATGCCATGGGAAGATGGCACAGTGCAATCCTGTTTGAACTGGGGAGAACTTTCTCCGGGAGACTGGGCGGCGTATCTGCCTTTGGAGCGGGAAATCCCCCAAAATGTTCGCAGAGCTATCGCTATGGAGTGGTCACAGCTTCGAGAGGAAAATGCGCCCTTGCGTGCTGTTGTCAATGGGCGTCTGCACAGTGTTGGGGAGGACTTCTACGACCCATTTATTCGTGCTCATATCCCTGATGGAACCTTTCGGGTGGCTCAGCTTATTGGTGAGGTGATTGGGCGACACCAACTGGGTATCGGCGACTGGTGGATTGCCAAGCGTATCCAGGCTATGGAAAACCGGGGGGAGCTGATTACGGTGTCCAAGGGTGACCGTTTCTATCGGGACGAAGTGTGCCGAACTCAATAAGAGAAAACTTCCCATTTGTCGAGGTGTTATTGATTTTAATTCCTTCCACTACACAAGGGACTTAATGACTTCTTGATTACTTCCCGAAAAAGGAAGCTGCCACCTCTCAATGACAGCTTCCTTTTGCCTTATGCGTAAATCAAATCGTTCAAGACCATTTCCTCGGCGGCAGAGCGGATATTATTCATCATTCCCACCCAGCGCAGTTGATTTTCGGCTTTCAGCCGCTCCGTCACGCCCTGACGCTCTGCCATGTCCTTTATGAGCCGTTCCATCATCTCGTTTGCGGACTGGTCGATTTCTTCAAGGTGCCCTGCCAGCTTATCGGACAATACAAGCTGAGAATAAATTGCCCGTCTGTGCTCTTTCAGATACCTCCACCTCATTCTGCCGTACTTGCCGATGTTCGGGCTGGCTGGGGGAGCAAGGCAGGGGAAATAATAGTCTCCGATAAGCTCGTAGCTGATACCTGTTCTTTCGTCTTTGATGAAGTGTTCCATTGTGCGTTCTCCTTTGCTTTTTTGTCGTGATAGGCTTTCAAGGTAACTTGATTGTGCTTCTCTTTGCGGCACTTATCGGAGCAAAGTGTCTGCTGGCTGTGCGTAGGCCAGAACAGCTTGCCGCACACAGCACATTTGCGCTGGCGGTAATAATGCTCTCCACGCTCCGCTTCCCGTTCTGCCTTTTTCTTATCCTGCCTTGCCTGATAACAGCACTCGTCAGAGCAGAATATCTGCCGGTTGCTTGCCGGGGTAAACTCCCTGCCGCAATGGGGGCAGACCTTCGGGGGGACAGACACGCCGCCGTTCGCCGCAATCTTCGCCGCCTTGCGCTTCTCCCGATATGCCTTTTCCCTGGCCCGCTGGCGGGCTAACCGTTCCTTTTCAGCCTGTTCCTCCTGCGCCCTGATTTCCTCTAACTCCTGTTCGGTGTAGGCAATATCGACTTTCCCGACATAGTTGAAGTAAATATCGACCTTTTGCGTCCGGGCCTTTCCCGTCCCCGCCGTTTCATAGACAACGATCTTGTCAACGAGTTCGGAGAACATCATATCGGTCACTTCGGCGGGGTCTTTATATTTCCGTATCAGGGAAATGAAATGCTCAATATCAAGGGGCTTTGTCTTTTCTTCCGCAACGGCGGCTTTCAGCTTGTCCATCCTGGCTTCAAGGTCTGCCTGTTCGCTGTCATACTGCGCCGAAAGCTGCTTGTACTGCCTTTCGGGGAGCAGGCCGGACATGAGATTTTCATACAACCCCCGCACAAGTCTGGAAAGCTCGTCATATCGGGTCTGCAATCGCTTCAATTCCTGCTTGCTTTGCTGGGGCTTCGCTTCCTGCTTGTCGGCCCACAGGGATTGAAGTTCCGCCGCAAACGCTTCCTCGTCTTGCAGGACAAACCGTGAAAGCCGTTTGACCGCAGACAGGAGCAGGGCTTCCACATTGTTGGCGCTGATGGAGTGGGCCGTACAGGTGTTGATCTGGCTGGCGTACCCGCCGCAGCGGAAAGAGTGCTGAATGGAGCCGTCTTTCTTACTGTGATGGGTCTGCAAGGTCATACGTCTGCCGCAATCGGCGCAATAAAGGTAGCCGCTCAGACGGTTATATTGACTGCCCCAGGGGGAGGCCCGCTCTACCCGCTTTATTCTGCGGTGAACGCTGTCCCACAGCTCTTGCGAAATGATGGCCTCATGCGTATTGGGAAACACATACTGTTCCGCTTCATCGGTTTCCCTGCGCTTGTGCAGCTTGAAGTTCGTGACAACAGACCTGTGCAGGACGGTGTGTCCAAGGTATTCCTGCCGCTTCAAAATCTTCTGAACCGCTGACAGCGACCAGAGATATTTGTCCGTGTATTTCTGCCCATGGTACTGTTCTGGATGGTTTTCCTTTGCGTGGGCGGCAGGGATTAAGACCTTTTCCTCGGTCAGTATGGCGGCGATTGTCCGTGAGCTTTTGCCCTCGTTGGCAAGCTGGAAGATATGCCGCACCACCTCGGCGGCGACCGGGTCAACGACAAGCGTCTGCTTATCGCCCTCCACCCGGTTATAGCCATAGGGAATACTGCCCGAACAACGCTTCCCGTCTTTCATGCGTGAATCGAATACCGCCCGAATCTTATTACTCGTGTCTTTGGCATAATATTCGTTCATTATATTCAAAAACGGGGCAAAATCGTTCTCAGAGGTGCTATTACTGTCAATGCCGTTGTTTATGGCAATAAAGCGCACATCTTTCTGAGGGAGCAGGATTTCCGTATAAAATCCTACTTGCAGGTAATTTCTTCCAAACCTGCTCATGTCTTTTACGATAATCGTGCCGATGTTCCCGGCCTCCGCTTCGGCTATCATTTCCATGAAGCCAGGACGGTTGAAATTAACTCCAGAATAACCGTCATCCGTAAAATGGCGAATGGCGGTGAAGCCATTTTTACGGGCGTAATCCTCCAGATATTTCTTTTGATTGGTGATTGAATTTGACTCCCCAACCAGGTCATCATCTCTTGAAAGGCGCTCGTAAAGGGCTGTAATCCTCGCTTTTCCTGCCTTTTTTGACATTTTTTACACCTCCGTTTCTGTATGTAGATTTTCAGTTTAGAGAAGTTAGTTTTACCGTCTGGAAAAAGTATATCCCTCCGGGGCCAGTTCCAGGGCTGTCACTGTTTCCCCAAAGCGGCTGGCCCAGCAGTCGAAATGGGTCATGTTCAATTCCTGGAGCCGCTCATACT
>OFFP01002270.1_pt1 | contig 11603 bp, 16 predicted proteins | sample 1521431 | NCBI WGS metagenome assembly OFFP01 (sample SAMEA3504104, study PRJEB24116) | mouse gut metagenome | biome: mouse gut; feature: mouse-associated habitat; material: faeces | place: Denmark | collected 2011 | reverse complement strand
GTAAAGAGTTATGCTATCTAACATACATCAAAAAGAGGTAAGATAACACCCTCTGCAAAAAAGGTATCGTTATCTTACCTCAACAAAATTGGAACCGCTGTAACCGTCATCCACACGTTCAGAAACCACTATAATGTCATCTTTGCCTTTTAGGAAATCTTTGATCAGATTCTTCTGGTTGGAAATGCTGTTGCTCTCTGCCTTTGCTGCACTGGCAACATCGCCATCCTCTTTTGACAGTCTTACATAGATGGCTGCATGGTAGATTCTGTCTACTGTTTTACTCATATGCGTAATCCTCCTTAAACTGTTAAGCAGGACAAACGCCAGTAAACGTATATTAGATTTGATGCTGAAACAGATGCGCCTTTCTCATGAAACATCTGCTGTCTTTTCTCGAATCCTATATTAACATAATTTACGGCATTTTTCCACTGCTTTTTTATAAATTTCATGAGCCATCTTTCCAGAATTTTCTGAGCCTTTCTGTCAAGCCATAAGGAGCAGGCTCTCAAAAGCGTCCTCGAAGCTCACCCCGTTATTAGCAAAACGGATTTTTACCATTGTGCTGCCAACCTTTACCAGATACGGATTGCCAACTTTCCCTAGATACTGCTTCTTCTTTTCCTCCACTGTCCGGTTTCGGTCAATCCGTATTTTGCTGATGTCCTTTAATTCATCCAGCCTCACATCATCAAAATCCTGTTCCAAAAATTTTCTGTGTTCCTCTGCCGTCATTGCATTACCTCCCAATAAAAAATACTGCCTGATACTGCTGGCAGCTATGTAAAAAGCCGGACATCTGCCCGGCTCTGCTCTATTTTCCATTAGATATGTCTGTCCTGCAACTCAATTCCATGTGATATGAGAAATACTATCTTGCTCTTTTATTTTGTCTGCTCTGCTTCGCTGCCCCACTGTTGCTTCCCATGACTTTTTCTATAAAGGCTTGCTTTCCCTCTATATAGCTGTCACTTTCCCTGCTCTTTACTCCAAGTTCTTCAAACTTGTGCGGCGTATTGTCCGCATCAAGGATTATGCTCTCTGCCGGATTTAAAGAGACTACGTTGATACCGTTTTCTTTCAGCATTTTAACAATATCATTAAACTCTCCATATTGTGTACTGATCCAGCCGACAGAAGGCACGACAAGCACAACATCCTGACTGCTGTGTGCTTTTGCAACCATTTGAAAAAACGCTTTTCTATCCCTCACTTCCCTGCTGTTTCGCTCATACACACATGAAAGGGCTAACCCATGCTCCTCACAATATGTTTCTATTTGTGTTTTTTGGTTCCTTATTTCCTCTGTATCTCCCAGTTGTGCAGTCACAAAGCATATGGCTTGTTTCCTGTCATTCTGTGTGACATATTCGCCAGCTATCTGTTGCTTTTTCTTATCGCAAAAGTTCTCTGACTTCTGCCCGCTCTTTTCAATATCAGTTTCAGGTGACAACTGATCCTCATTTCCCACCCGCATATAAATCGCAGCCTTCATTCTGCAATCCTCCATTCTGCAATTCATTTGAACAACATACTTTGCCCATTACGGACAAATATGTAAAAGCCGGACACCCGCCCGGCTCCCAACAGATATGATGTTACTCTTTTCCTTAATTATATCTGTCAAACACTCCCACCTGCACCTGTACGCCCTCCGTAATCCGGTCAAGCGTTTCTTCATCAACCTTTCCCATATGCTCTACAATGCGGTCAAAGTTCAGCGCTGTTACCTGTTCGCATAATGCGATGCTGTGCTGGTCCAGCCCCTCCGTCTTATACGCAGATATGAATACATGAGTGGGCAGGTTCCGTTTCTTGTAGATTTTAGTGGACAGCGGAACCACTGTAATGACAGTGCTGTGCCTGTTCGCCCTGTTGTTGCTGACTACCACCACTGGGCGCATACCGCCCTGCATACTTCCCTGATACTGTACTCCCAGATCGGCATACAGAATATCGCCTCTCCTTATCTTCATCAGCAGCCTGCGCCTCCGTCCCAGATCGGTCTTTCCTTATCAGCGGGACGCACAGTTGTATCATACATATGGTACTGCATGGTAGAAAGCTCAAAAAAGCCGACACCAATGTTTGCGGCATCATGCATAAATTCTTCCAGATCGGACTCATCCGCCGTTATGTCTGTCATTTTCTCTACAACAACGGTATCATACCGTCCGCTGAGCAGACGGGTAATCAGCATATTTACCGCATCCCTGTCAATATCCCTGTTCGGTCCCTTATTGATGACAGTTTCATTCATCAACGCTATTCCTGCCATGCTGCACTTCTTTCGATTTTCCCGAATGATCCTGCGGATATTGCCTTCCGACTTGTTGGAGTTCATAAACATGACCGCCGGATGCATAAGCACGCCGACAGTGACACTTTTCACATTACTGCACATGATAATCACCTATACTTTCTTCTATTTTCATTGTCTGAAACAAAAGAGAAGTTTTTGCCGGCATTATCCTCTCATACAGGAAAGCCTTGTCTGCTGTTATCTGATAACTGCAAGGCTTGCCTGTATCAGAGGATAACGTGGCGTTTCCGCCACATTACCCCTCTGTCCAATCTGAAAATATCAGATTATGCTCTCGCTGATCCCCGAAACGGGTAACATACACTGGGACGGCTTCATCCCACACTGCGCCTCCATCATGCCCAACCAGACGGAATCCACAGGGAGCCACTCCCGGAAAATGCTTTTCGCTGAAATTCCGGCACTGTTTTACCTCATTATCTCTGGCTGCCATGCCAGTAGGCACAATCCTCTGCTCCATACCTTCACGGGCAACAATGTTATCCATTGCAGGTACATCTTCGCACGAAACGGGATTCTGCCACCCTTTTATTCCTGCATAAGCACAAACGGATAAAAAGGCGAAAATAAAATCAGGTGTATGCGTGTCCTATTCACTTATACGGTCATAGAACAAATTCCTTTTTCATATGACCTTGTACCAATCTTATCTGAATCCAGCCAAACATTTTATACCGTTATCCACGCAGCGCTGCGTGTCCCACACGCATAATTATTCGTAAAAAACTTCTTTTCCAAAATAAAGCCTTTATTCATCTAAGCTGTTCAGTACCCCTCTCAGTATCTTTGCTGCAAACAGCTTCTTCTCTTCAGAAAGACCTCTCACAACTTCAAGAACATGCTTGTCCCCCTTTTCCCCATGTTTTTCAAACCCTAAAACAAGGTAATCCAAAGAAACATTCAGGAGATTGCTTATATCAACCAATGTGTCAATGCTTGTCCCACGGTAGCCACGCTCAATATCCGCTATGGAACGATATGACAAACCAATCTTTTCTCCAAACTGTTCCTGCGTATAGCCTGCATTTTTCCGCAAACCAGCAATTCTTTTTCCACTTTCAACAATGTCGTACATTCTGCCTTCTTTCCGGCTCAAACCAGAAAGAAAAGCCTGCCTTTACGGACAAAAAAATACGCAAAGAAAAACCAGTCATCCTGGTCATTCCCTGCGTCTTTGGTGCTTAACATTTTATTTCATTTTTTCTATGTAAAATGCTGCCCTTGTCAGGTGAGCCTAAATTTAATTTTTTAAACTGTTCCATGCCTTAGAGCAAGCGCAGCGCTTTTTTCCCTGTTTATATTTTTCCTGCACAATGTATTGATGCTTCCGCATCTGCTGCACTTGATTTCAATTACAAAACTGCCGGATAGATAATCAAAAAGCCTTTGATTGCATACCTTGCAGCGAATTTCAACTTTTTTCTCTATAATTGCTCTCCACCTCCTGTCAATTCTTTCTTATCCCTGTTTTTCCGGTGGTCCCCTGTCCTCTTTTCCAACCCATATAAGATTTTCGGGCAACAAAAAAAGGAACAGATAAATTGTGCCATATGTAACACAATGTACTATCTCTTCCTTTGTACCTATGTTTAAGTATGTTTTTATCGTACTTTTCTTTGCAGGATTGTCCTCTACACAGTTATAGATTTTTTTAACAATTCACCATACTCGCTTAATATCCGCATATATCTTATCCTTTCCTGCTGTGAATAGTACGTTTTATTCCACCCAAAAAGTAGGAGTAAGCCGTTTTTACATTTCAAAAGTACGGCTATAACATACTATTAAGGAGGTATTGATTATGGCACTAAAACCACAATCTTTTGGAACTGCGCTTAAAAATGCACGAAAAGCAAATCGGCTTACACAAGCTGAACTGGCTGAAAAACTGGACATTTCACTGTCTTACCTGAAAGACCTTGAATATTTCAGAAGTCTCCCAAGCCTTGAGCTGTTCGTCAATGTCATCGAAATGTTTAACCTTTCTGCTGATGAAGTGATCCATCCGGAGAATAACAGCAGCAGTTCTACATATCAAAAACTTGACCGACTGCTCCATCAATGCGATGAGTCACAGCTTGGCATTATCCTTGCAACAGTGGAAGCCGTTATAAGTGCATCCGAAAAAGCACTGCAGGAATAGACTATCAGAAAATTGCGGTAATAAGGCTGTGGTTTCCCTGCAATATTCCTGTATTTCAAAAACAGCTCATTTCCACAAATCAAAACACCTTTCAGGTATTCCCTTTATACCCTCCGATCTTATATGCCGTTCGGCAACACTGTGGAAATGAGCTATTTTTATTTCTTGAGTTCCTCTATAAACTTATCTACAAATCCGTCTTTGTTCAGCAATCCCAGACCTGACAACAAATAAATACAGTCCACATAACCTTGCAGATATGATTTCTGTTCCTGCAGATAACTTACTTCTTCCGCCTGTTCCTGCCATTTTAGCAAAAGCTGTTTGTCAGCCTCCGGAATGCTTTTTAATACTACCCTGCATTCTTCCATAAGTTTTTCCGCCTGCTTCTGCTTTTCTGTCAATCCCGGTATTCGGACAGATGATGCCCTCGATAACTGCTCTCCCCGCAACTGATTTAAGAATTGCGCTATCTTTTCCCATATTTCATTTTCCATTTTAATCAACCTCCATATTTGACTATTATGCCCATCATTGCCACAAAACTTTTACTGGCATACCTATATTGACATAAAAACAGGCAGCGTACAAGCATACACATACGCTGCCTATTTTCCCATCCGATAACCGATCCCCCGAACTGTCTGAATATATTGTGGCTGTGCCGGATCATCCTCTATCTTTACCCGTAAACGCCTGATATGGGAAGTGATGTTGCTGTCATCCAAAGCGTACTCGCCATTCCAAATGTAGTTATATATCTGGTCTTTCGATAATGCCATCCCCTTATTCGATGCCAGATAATAAAGCATTTTAAATTCCGTATTAGTCAGCAGTATTTCCTTTCCCTCCTTATAAACACTGTGCTGAGTCATGTTTATTTGAAGTTTTCCAATATTGATTACACTCACGCTTTTCCTCAGTTCTGTATTCTGCTCTTCTTCTGAAGTGTTTACAATCGCCATAATCTTATCAATCAATGGCTCTTCCTCTTCCGGTATTGATAAAATTAACACTTTTGCCAAAATGATTCCCTCACTTCCAATTCTTACTATTGTAATATTTTAATTATTACACTTGTGAGATTTGATGTCAAGAGTATTTTATTAAGAAATTGACATCTCCTATATTTTTCTTTATAATGTATATTACAGCCGTAAGATTTAAAAGGGAGGTTCAATCATGAAGGAATTGCCACAGATTTCAGAAGCAGAATTTGAAGTGATGAAAGTCATATGGAAACACGCACCGATTAGCACAAACGAGATAACGGACAAATTAACGCAGACTACCAAATGGAGTCCCAAAACAATACAGACTCTGATCAAGCGTCTTGTGACAAAAGGGGCGCTTTCCTATGAAAAGCAAAGCAGGGTATTCGTTTATACGCCTCTGATAGAAGAAAAAGAATATATCGGACAGGAAAGCCACTCTTTTCTTGAGCGTTACTATGACGGGGATATTACCGCAATGCTTTCTGCCTATATTGAAAATGACAAGCTCTCTGAATCAGAAATAAACACCCTGCACTCACTTCTTCTCAAAAGAACAAAAAACAGGAGGGATTAACATGGCAGATTTCGGAATACGTTTTTTCCTTTGCAATATTTTAATTTGCGCCATAATAGGCATACTTCTTATGACAAAACAGGTATTGAGAAATCACCTGACCAGCCGGATGCAGTTTCATTTATGGTTCCTGCTGCTTGGGCTGTTGGCAGTTCCATTTATCCCTGTTCATCCAGCCCCATTTTTACGGATTTTCTCATTATTTGACAAGTGGAAAAACGTCACATCCCCCAACATAGAAGCTGTTACAGAAACAGCAGTGAATGTGAATACGTTTAGCACTACAAGGCAGATAAATGACTTTGCACTGTCCGTAAGCGGTAAAGCACCGTCTGTTATCGGACTCATACTGTTCGGAATATGGCTGATCGGCATCTTTGCAATGCTTCTGTTAGTAAGAAAATCGAAAGCCCGCCTGAACAATTTGAAAAAATCTGCGCTCCCTTTGCAGAACAGGGAAGTCCGCATATTATACGGCAAATGTCTGAGCGAGTTGAAGATAAGACGAGACATACCCATTTACAGCACCGCTTTTTTGAAATCTCCTATTATTGTAGGATTGTTCAGACCTTGTATTTATCTGCCAATCCACCTGATCTCGGATTTCAATGCTGCGGATATGCGGTATATGCTGCTGCATGAATTACAGCATTATAGACATAGGGATGCCATTGCAGGCTATCTTATGAACTTTTTCGGCATACTGTACTGGTTTAATCCTTTGGTATGGTATGCGCTGAAAGAAATGCGTAATGACAGGGAAGTTGCCTGTGATACTTCTGTCCTGAAGGTCCTTAACGAAAATGACTACGAAGATTATGGCAGGACATTGATAAATTTTGCAGAAAAAGTTTCACTAACGCCTTTCCCCTTTGCCGCCGGAATCAGCGGAACCATGAAACAGATGCAGAAAAGGATTATCAATATTTCCTCTTATCAAAATCCTTCCGTCTGGAAAAGAATAAAGGGAACCGGAATTTTTGCCGTCATTGCCGTTATGCTTTTAGGGCTTACCCCGATGCTTTCCACCTATGCGGCAGAACAAAGTTATTATAAGTGGAACACATCCCCCGAAAAAATTAACCGGATTGACTTGTCTGCATATTTTAATGGATATGAGGGAAGTTTTGTCTTATATGACCTGAAAAACGATGCATGGAGCATTTATGACATGGATCATGCCATTTTACGGACAGCGCCTAATTCTACCTATAAAATATATGACGCACTGTTTGGATTGGAAGAAGGCATTATCACACCGAAGGATTCCTTCATGGCATGGAATGGAGCCGATTACCCATTTGAAGCATGGAACGCTGATCAGAATCTGTATTCTGCAATGCAATCCTCTGTCAACTGGTACTTTCAGGAAATAGACGGACAGCTCGGCACATCTGCCCTCCGCAGTTACATTAAGGAAATAGGATATGGAAATGAAATTATAAATTCAGACCTCTCCTCTTATTGGATGCAGTCCGAACTAAAAATTTCCCCGGTGGAGCAGGTTGAACTTTTGACAAACTTATACAACAATGACTTTGGCTTTACCCCGGAAAATGTAAATGCAGTAAAAGATTCTATCTGCCTTTTTGCATCTGAAAATGAGAGCTTTTACGGAAAGACCGGAACCGGACGGATAAATGATAATGACATAAACGGTTGGTTTATCGGCTATATTGAAACCGCTGACAGCACATACTTTTTTGCCACCAATATCCAGTCCACAGAAAATGCCACCGGCAGCAACGCATCAGAAATCTCCTTCTCCATCTTATCCGATATGGGTATATGGAAAAAGTAAAATCTGATTTGCGAAAATTTTATCGAACAAAATAATGCTCCTTTTAAAGCAGCCCATGTAAAATGCAGTTACTTAAAAAGGAGCATTATTTCTCCCATAATTCAGTTATTGTCTTTTAGATAATTACAAATAGTTTCGATAGTCATGTCTTTTTCCAATACATGCTGTGTAACATCTGCCATTATATCCTCCGCAATATAAAATTCATTTTCCCTGGCTAAAAATATTCTGATGTCCGGACGTGGAACCATACCTGTCGGTCCTGCTCCCGACTCGTAATATGTTATGACAATTATGTCATCTTTTCCATCATCATTTATATCCCGAAAAGCAACTGCACCAACATAATCAAAGCTCCCTACATGCCCCATTGTATTATCTTCATCAAGATAAGGAAATCTATATAATATCTGCTCATCTCTAAGCAGGAAAAACGAAGCATACTCTTGAGGAGAAATATTGTAAGTCGGCTTACACGATACAAATGTAACTTCTCCCCAGCCATCTAACATAACATCAAACGACTGTTCCGGTATCATATACTTATTTATATATTCTATTGAGTCAATGTCATCATCAAAATCCGCATCTTTCTCATCTAATTCCATATCTTTCTGACTTTCTGATTCACCTGCATAAGCTGCCTGTGGATTTATCTCTTCAATTTCATTCATATCCTCTGCCGCTGTATATTCTTCCTTATCCGTTAATTGTTTGTTTTCTTTTTTACCGTCAAAGTATAAGATAATCTGCTCATCAGGTTGTTCATCTCCTGACAGAATAACTATCACACAATCCTCATGCCATGTAACTTCCCATATACCACTGCGTATGCACCCACCGTCATCAAACAGTTCAAAGTCTGCTTTGGATATTCTGCTTTTGCCCTCATAAAGAACCAGCCTTCCAGAAGCCGAACCAAACGGAAAATCTGCCTCTCCGACAGCCTGTAACACCAGTTCATAAGTTTCATCTGGTGAAACAGAAGTATCTACATTTGTTATTTTGTAATCTGACACATAGACAAAACTTCCCCACAACACAACAATTATGATAAAAACAACAGCCACAAAGCCTAATATAAACTTCATTATCTTTTTCATTGTTCCGCATCCTTTCTTCTTTCGGCGCTATGTGATCCCTATATTTACTCTCTGATCATCCGGTATTGATATTCCGGTATGTTTGAAATCCCGTCATCCAGAATTTTATTTCCCAAATACTGAAAACTGCCATCTTCTGCAAATTGTACGATAAGTTCATGCGTTATCACTGCATCATCACATAAAATCATGCTGCACACTGCGTCTACAGTTAGAGTGACTGTTCCATCATTGTTTTCCCTGATGTCCGTAACTTCCGGAAAGGAAGTTCCAAAATAGGTAGGAACATAGTTGAAACAGCCCAGACTTACCCAGGCATAAGTCTGTTTCTCTTCATCAAATACCGCATAGCTTTGTATCTCCTCTGCTGTTACCGGAAGATATTCCATAATCAGATGCTCAAACTCATCTTTTGGTATCCCGTCCGGATAATCCTCCGAAGGAAACTGCTTCTGATATTTCATTGCATATAAATATTCATACATCCCATTATAGTCCAGCTTTTCCATATGGTCTACATCCCAGTCAGAACATAAGAGATTATTTCCCTGATAGGCTAATCCAAATACACACTTTTGGGACATTTCCCTGTTTTCTTTTGTTTGCGGCCTTACTCTGACCATGCAGCTCCCATCCACTATTTCAGTAACTTCCGGGTATTCCGGTACGCATAACTCATAGCAGAAATATCCTTTCTCTGTATATCTCCATTTTTTGATCCGGGTACGGGAAATATATGTTATCACCGGCTTGCCATCATGGCTCCATGCAGCTTTTGCGGACAAAACGTACATATCTTTTCCATCATAAGTATATTCAGATCTCCCAATGCCCCCATCCCAATGTATTTCATAAATGACTACCGAACCGCTGCTGCCTGTTGTGGCAGCATTTAAAAAATCTTCCAGTCTCTTGTAGTTTTTCATATTGGCATATATTTCCGTTATTGTAACCGGGCATCCAGTGCCTTTCACTTTTTCTGCCATCTGCTCCATAACTTCATCTGCGATGACAACATTGTTCGCACCGCCTTTATCCGCATTGTTGTATATCTCCGATATAAGCTCCAGTATTTCTTTGCAGTCTTCCTCCACCTCTTTTCTTTGGCGGGCATCTATCGGAAGATCATAACCTTTTTCGATCTTCCTGTCTGTGTCTGCTTTTCCGTCTGTACTTTCTACATATTCCTTTTGTTCATTTTCTCCGGTTTTGTGGGCATATTTGATTTTCATACTTTCCCCGTTATTGTTACAGACAAATAGCAAAATACTGCACATCAGTATGATACTTGGCAATATACTCCTTTTCTTCATCATCGCACCTCAAATCTCTTCCCTTCCGCATATCCGGCGCATCCCCATTCTATTGCACCAAAATCCAGATCTTCTGTCAGAATGTATTCATCTTCACAGAAAACATCTATTACAAAAGCTGTGGCGATTCCATTCTCTTTTTAGCCTATCCCCTGTTTATCCAAAATCAGCGTATACACTGCCGTGCCAAGTATTGTTGCTGCCGTAATGCCTGCAATGAGTCACAGAATTTGTCTTTCTCTTTAAAATATTACATCTGTAGGATTTATAAGTCAAGTATCATATTCATCATTTTTGTTCACTTTTTCTTGTTTTCCCCCTATTTCCGTGCTCTAAGTCATGAAGAATGACACCCTCTGGCTTATTTTCCATTCTTTGGTTATTGGTAATCGAAAAATGTACTTCAGCCAAGTCCGTCGTCTTATCCTTCTTCCATTGCAAATAAGGCTTTCATCCCCCTGGTATTGGTCTGAATGTTGTCGCTCATGTTCTCTCCTTTATGGCAGAAAATAGAGCATATAGCTTTTCGTTTCTATATGCTCTGACGCTGTTGCTGTATTCGATTTTGATTGATACAAATGATAATGCAGACTGCCTTTCTCGTCTTGCCTCTTGTATGTTCATATACTTTCCCATTACTTCCGCGAATCCCCAATGACCGAATTCCCTGCTAACAAGTATATGAATGCTTCTATATTTCGCTGAACAAATAAACCATTTCTGTCATATTATTCTCAACAATTCCTGTTTCCACAAATCCGACAGAAGTGTATAAATGTTTTGCAATTTCATTCCCCAAAAGAACTCCTGTATATATTTCTCTCACATTGAATTTTTCTCTCAAATACGCAATTCCACACATCAATGCTTCCTTGCCATATCCTTTTTTCTGATATTGTTTACCTATCATAAATTTCCATAACGTATATTGGCTTCTGGGTTTATAATATCCCAGCATAATAAACCCGACCAATGTCTTACCAGCATATATTGCAAAAGGAAAAGCAGTTTCATGATAGACATATGCCTGCGCTAATGCATGAGCGGTTGACGATACAAATTTGTCCTGATATTCAAATATCTGTAAATTTAAAACATCCTCAAGATTAGCCGCTGTAATCTCTCTAAGTTCGATCATGTTGATACTCCTATAACTCTTGATTTTGAAAATTCCTGCTTTTCCGCTTCAGTCCATTCATTCCATTCCGTCATTCTCCTTGTGCCGCCTTTGAGCCCCTATTCCGACAGTGCGCCCTTTAACGTCAAGCCCATATCACGAAAGGAAAACATCACTCCGTTATGGGTGCATTCCCGAGAATAAACGCAGTCAGTTTACTTGCCGAATCTC
>OFFP01002265.1_pt1 | contig 11613 bp, 5 predicted proteins | sample 1521431 | NCBI WGS metagenome assembly OFFP01 (sample SAMEA3504104, study PRJEB24116) | mouse gut metagenome | biome: mouse gut; feature: mouse-associated habitat; material: faeces | place: Denmark | collected 2011 | reverse complement strand
CAGCGGCAGGCCTCCTCCATTGCTTACCTGAGCCGAAAGCATAAAACGGATTTTTCCCCCCGCCATGTCCGGTGCAAGATGAATAATGCCCTGAATATCCTGTACCGTATCCCGATATCCATATCCGTTTCGCAGGCCGCAATAGATAAAGGAGGCTGCGCGGGACCAGAGGAAGGTCATAAAGCAGTTGTATGCATTCCAGGTATTGATCATGGTATTGAATTCCGTACTGGGGGTGCTGACTTTCAGATGATCCATCCTGTTATGCCAGCAGTTTTTCAGCTCGTCCAGTTCCTTCCTTACGGTTTTTTCCGTATCTGTGTAAGCAGAAAGGATGGCTGCCGCTTTTGGGGATTCCTGTTCTCCCAGCAGAAATGCAATGGTTTTTGTCTCTCCCGGCTCAAGAGTAATATTGCAGGAGAGGGCACCGCAGGAGTTTCCGTTGTAGCCTGTGATATTTCCAAGGTTACCGGAGGAAACTCCCTGCGGATTGTTGTATCCATGGTATTTTCCAAGAAAGTGTTCCTTTTCTCCGCAGTAGGAAGCAACTTCGGCTCCGACAAGGCCAAAGAAGCGTTCCGTTACATTTTTTTCATCCACTTTTTCGTTTTCCCGAAGGGAATCCAGATTGCCATGTATCTGCTGCATGATTCTGTTTTCTTCAAATAACGTGCGGCCAATGAACAGAGAGTATTGCAGATTTACCTGATCCTGCTCATAGTTGCTGTGGTTGGTAAATTCTCCATATCCGGTAATGGTAAGTTCTCTGGGATTTTCGGAGGTGTTCGTCAGGGACAGGGCCCAGACTTCATGGGCTTTTTTCAGGGGGACATAGTAGGAGGCCCTGGAAATGATTCCGGCATATACGGATTCTATTTGGGTATAGCCCATTCCATGGCGGCAGGTGCTTTGATAATCTTTTAAATCTTTCCCGACTGGCTGCCAGGAAGCGGACCAGTAATCTCCGGATTCATTGTCGCGTATGTAGAGATATCGGCCAGGCTGGTCAAAGCTGTTGAAAATGTAGCGCAGGATGCGTCCGTTTGCGCCGGATTTTGCAAAGCTGTAGCCCCCGGCATTGTTGGAAATGATTGCACCGTATTCCGGAGAGCCAAGATAGTTTACCCATGGGGCTGGCGTATCCGGCCGTTCTATGATGTATTCTCTGTTATCGTCGTCAAAATATCCATATTTCATCTTGCAGTTTTCATCCTTTCCTTTTAAATAAGTTCTACTGTGATTGTGTATGCGTGATCCGGCAGGGCATTTATGCTTTCCCGTGTGAGAACCGCAAAGGAATCTTCACAGACAGGAAGCATGGTCTGCCCGCAGAGGGCGGAACCAATGGTACAGGCGCCGAAATCTTTGCCTTCTGTGTTTTTGTATACGATGGTAAAACATTTTCCGGCAAAAGGGACGGTGATGGAGGCATTTCCATCTGAATCAAACTGTTCTGCCAGAAGTTTAGGGTATAAAATAAGATCTCCGGATTCTCCGTGGACGCCGAAAACTTCTGTAATCATGGTCATCATGTACCAGCTCGCCGCTCCGGTCAGATAGTGGTACATTCCGCGTCCGTCAGAGCGGAAATATTCCGGGATGCCAGGATAAATGTGGCTGGTATCAAAATTCAGGGCGGTATCGGCGAGGGTTTTTAAAGCCTTCCAGCCTTCTTTCACAAATCCCCGGCGATACAGGGCGTTTGCGTACATGACTGCCATGTGGGAGAAGACGGAGCCATTTTCCTTTTCCCCATAGGCGAATCCAAACATGCGTCCCATATCAGATTTCAGTTCATGGAAATCAGTATTCAGACGGTAGCCGCCTGTTTCTTTCCGGTAAAGATAATGATCTGCACTTTTTACAATTTTCCTGATGTGGGTGTCCTCCGCCACTCCGCTCATGATGGCAAAGACCTGGCCGGTCAGCATCATGCGAACCTGTCCATTGTGGATTCCTTCCACAGCCTGTCCCTGGTTGTCATAATAGCTGTTGAACCAGCCTTCTCCCTCCATTCCTTCTATCCATTCCTGATTTCTCACATAATCCATCAGCCAGGCTGCTTTTTGGGACAGATCTGCTGCAAGTACAGAAAGGGAAAAAACGGCGCGTCTGCCTCTGACAGTATGTTTACAACGGGAAGTATAGTCAGCCAGAATTTTCTGCTTTCTGCCAGTGTCGTTATAAAGTTCCGGGTGGTCGCAGAGTAAAAGTTCTGTTTCTTCCAGAAGTTCAGCGGTATGGACTGTAGAACTGCTGTCCAGCAGACGGATCATGGCGGCAAGTTCCAGGAGGTTGCCTGCATAGGCGCAGGTGAAGGCAACGCTTTCGCCCTTTTCCGAGGCCATATCCAGCGCATCGTTCCAGTCTGCGTCCCGCAGCCGGCAGATATTATGGTCTCCTGTTTCGTAAAAGGCAGTAAGCTGCTGGATGAGAAGATGCTCTAAAATGCTTCCGGTATAAATATCTTTTTTATCTGTAAGCTGCATATTTCCATCTGCCTGGTCCCAGAGGGTATCCAGGGCTGTTCCCCGCATTACCTGCGCATCTTTGAAATAGGGAACCTGCCGGTTCAGGATTTCAATGTCTCCGGTCTGGTCGATGTAAAGTTTTGTGGTCATCAGCGGCCAGAGGGCGTGATCCATCCAGACACGGGTAATACCGTTGCGGTCTGCAAGGAAATTTCCGTCTCCGGTTCCGATAATGGTGGCGTTTGTTCCGTCCATGCGGACGCCGCCGTAGTTTTTGATGATCATGTCCCTGACATTTTCCGGTTCCATCAGAAGAAGAGAGAGGCAGTCCTGCCATAAGTCGCGCCATCCCCGGCCTCCCCGGCCATAATCGTGATGAGGGAGGAAGGAGCAGCCAAACAGCCGGCGCAGGAAGGGCTGGAAGCTGATCCACTTCATGAGACAGTCAAAATCCCTGTCACCGGTATGAAAGCTGACTTTTACTTTTTCCTGCCAGCAGGATTTCGTATCAGCCAGGGCAGCCTGTACCTTTTCTGAGGTATTGTATTTGCGGAAAATATGGTGAATCTTTTCCCGGCTGTTTTCTGCTCCAAGGAGGATGATATATGATACCTGCCCGCCGGGGGCAAGGGAAATGGTTTCAAAACGGAAAGCGCCCATTCCTTCTTTTCCGGCTGCCTGACAGGGGGCGGGATATCCCGGATACTGTTCGTATACGGCACGGGGATGAGTAAAGGAGCCTCCTTCTCCAATAAAATCTTCCACGGTGGGATAGAAGCTCACTGGTGCAGATCCGCTTTCGGTACAGCCCATAACGTAATAAATCCGGTCATTTGGGCGGTGGCCTTTCTCATCAAAAGACATGGTGGGGCGGACAAAGATTCCGTATTCTTCTGCATCAATGCGATGAAGCATGGAAGTTACATTCCGATGGTCACGGATGTTGTCTGCACTGCGGCCGTAAATTGGGATCCCTGCACAGGCTGTCAGCTTCCGGGCAGCTTCCGACCGGTTTTGGATTGTCACATGCATGATTTCCACATTTTCGTCTTTTGGAATAAAAAGATCCACTGTGGATGTAAGCTGCAGAGCTTTGAAGGAACGATTTAATGTATGCCACATAAATCCTGCGGACACCTGGCTTTCCTCCTGCCGGGAAGTGAATTTTGCCGCTTCCTGTTCCGCAGAAGCGCCGGAGACGGAACAGACGTCTCCGGTTTCCGTGGTACACCAGAAATTCCGGACAGAACGGTTATTATGGAGATTTTCCGAACTTACTGGTTCCAGAAGAAAAGTTTCCTGGTCAATCTTGGCGTCCCCGCCAAGGCTGGGGGTTACAGCGCTTTTTAATCCTGTTTCCGAAGCCAGAGGAAAGTACAGGTAACTGGTATTTTCCGGCTGGCTGATTACGAAACTTCCATGTTCATCGGTAAATTTTATACGTTTCAAATTTCTTTCTCCTTTCCATATGGTTAAGGAATATCATATAGGAATTTTACTTCTGAGAAAATCAGAAATATGAGAAAAATATCAGAATTATGACCTAAAAATAAAAACATGGATTTTGGTATATCGCGTCAGGAATAATATTTTCAAAAGGTGTCATGAATCTGACATTTTGTTAAAATTCGTAGTATATTCGTCCTGGAATCTACGATATAATCCTGCCACACAATAAATGTGCGGTAGAAGTGTAAGGCAGATGCCGCAGAAAAAAGAAGGAGGATTTATCAAATGAAAAAGAGGACAGTTAGTATCTTATTGGCTGTTGCAATGGCAATGGGAGCGCTGGCAGGATGTGGAACGTCGTCCGGCTCCGGAGCGGGAGAAGCATCCGATTCAGAGGAAGGGAAAGTCATCAATATTTACAGCTGGAACGATGAATTCCGTCAGCGTGTGGAGGCGGTTTATCCGGAGGTGAAGGAAACTTCCAAAGACGGAACGGTAACTACATTAAAGGATGGGACGGAAATCCACTGGACCATAAATCCCAATCAGGATGGCGTATACCAGCAGAAACTGGATGAAGCGCTGTTGAATCAGGCGGATGCGGCGGCAGACGATAAAGTAGATATCTTTTTGTCCGAGACAGATTATGTGAACAAATATACGGATGCAGATGCAGACGCAGCCATGCCCCTGACAGACCTTGGCATCGATCCGGAAAAGGATCTGTCGGATCAGTACAGTTTCACAAAGGTTACAGCTTCTGATGCAAACGGTGTTCAGAGAGGTTCCACCTGGCAGTGCTGTCCGGGACTTTTGGTATACCGCCGGGATATTGCCAAAGATGTATTCGGTACGGATGATCCGGAAAAAGTGGGCGAAAAGGTGAAGGACTGGGATACCATGAAAGCAACAGCGGAAGAACTGAAGGCGAAGGGGTATTTTGCATTTTCCTCTTACGCAGATACATTCCGGCTTTATGGCAACAGTATTGCCCAGTCCTGGGTCAGCCCTGGAGAAACTGTAATCAAAGTGGATCAGAAAATAATGGACTGGGTAAGCGATTCGAAGGAATGGCTGGATGCGGGATATCTTGACAAAAATATAAAAGGCCAGTGGAATGATGACTGGAACAAGGCAATGGGTTCCACTTCAAAGGTGTTTGCTTTCCTGTTTCCGGCATGGGGCATTGATTTTACGCTGAAGCCCAACTGGGATGGTGAAGACGGCGCCTGGGCAGTTACCAATCCTCCGCAGGAATATAACTGGGGCGGTTCCTATGTTCATGCATGTACCGGCACAGATAACCCGAAGCATGTGAAAGATATCATCCTTGCAGTGACTGCAGATCAGGAAAATCTGTTAAAGATTTCCAAAGATTATGCGGACTTTACTAATACTCAGAGCGGTATGCAGCGGGCGGCAAAAGATGATAAGAAGTTTGCTTCTGATTTCCTGGGCGGACAGAACGCATTTGCATATTTTGCACCGGTGGCAGAGAATATCGTGATTGCGCCTCTTTCTGCTTACGATCAGGGCTGTGTGGAATTAATCCAGAATTCTTTTAATGATTATCTGCAGGGGAACGTTGACTTCGAAAAAGCAAAAGCGAACTTCGAAACAGCAGTTATTGAGCGTTACCCGGATATTACGGAAATTCAGTGGCCGGAATAAAGAGATTCTGACGTCCTGGTGCGCAGGATAAGGCAATGTAGCCCGGATAACCGGGATTTGCAGCCAGAATGAAAAGAGCCGGCGCTGTGGTATGCAGAATGGGCGGCGCCGGATAAAAACAGAAAGGGGTGGCAGTTTATGGAAAAGAAACATAAAAAAATAGATTATGCAAAATGGGGCTATCTGTTTATCCTTCCATTTTTTGTGAGTTTTTTCATATTTTCTCTGATCCCTCTGGTGGATACTGTCCGGTATAGTTTTTTTGAGTATTACCGTTCAGGGATTAAAGAGATAGGGCCGAATTTTGTGGGTCTGGAGAATTATATCAGCCTGCTGGGTTCGGATATGCTGAAATATGCAGGCAATACCATGATACTGTGGATTATCGGATTTATTCCCCAGATTGTAATTGCTCTGGTGCTTGCCGAGTGGTTTGTGGACGCAAGGCTTAAAATCCATGGAACACAGTTTTTTAAGGTGGTGATATATCTGCCGAATCTGATTATGGCTTCTGCCTTTGCCATGTTGTTTTTTACCATGTTTTCCACGAACGGGCCCATCAATTCCATTTTGACTTCTTTCGGATGGATCAGTCAGCCGGTGGATTTTCTGGGTTCTGTATGGGGAACAAGATCCCTGGTAGGGCTTATGAATTTCCTGATGTGGTTTGGAAATTCCACAATTATGCTGATGGCGGCCATTATGGGAATCAGCCCGGATGTATTCGAGGCGGCTGAACTGGATGGATGTAACAGCCTGCAGCGGTTTTTCTATATTACCCTTCCCCAGATACGTCCAATTCTTGCCTATACGTTGATTACTTCTATTATCGGCGGATTGCAGATGTTTGATGTGCCTCAGATTCTGACAAACGGACAGGGGACGCCGGATCGTACCTCCATGACCCTGATTATGTTTCTGAACAGTCATTTAAAGAGTAAGAATTATGGTATGGCGGGCGCATTATCGGTATTTCTGTTTGTTGTCAGCGGTATCTTATGCTTTGTAGTATATCGGATGACCAATAATGATGATCCGGATGGCTCGAAAGCGGCAGCGAAAAAAGCAAAAAAGCAAAGGAGGGGATAAAGTTATGAAATCAAAAGGCTCCAACCATGCACGAAGTATATTGGCGCATATTGTACTGATTATCCTGTCGTTTATGTGTCTGTTTTTCTTTTATATTCTGTTTATCAATTCCACGAGGTCCCATGGAGATTTGCAGAAAGGTTTTTCTGCTCTGCCGGGAAATTATTTTCTGGAAAATCTGAAAAATGTGGCTAACGACGGTACATTTCCCATGTTTCGGGGGATTTTAAACAGCCTGGTGGTTTCCGGCTGTTCAGCGGCAATCTGTACATATTTTTCAGCCCTGACAGCTTACGGCCTCTACGCATATGATTTCAAGCTAAAGAAAGCAGCCTTTACCTTTATCATGGCGATCCTTGTGATGCCCACCCAGGTTACGGCAATGGGTTTCCTGCGTTTGATTACGAATATGGGAATGTATGATTCCCTGCTTCCGCTGATTATTCCCTCCATTGCATCTCCGGCTGTATTCTATTTTATGTACAGCTACCTGCAGTCTTCTCTTCCTCTGTCACTGGTGGAAGCGGCAAGAATCGACGGTTCCGGGGAGTTCCGGACTTTTAACCGGATTGTAATTCCCATTATGAAGCCGGCTATTGCGGTACAGGCAATCTTCACCTTTGTGGGTTCATGGAATAATTATTTTGTTCCGGCACTGGTGATTCAGTCCAAAGATAAAATGACGGTGCCCATACTCATTGCGACCCTTCGCGGTGCGGATTATATGAATTTTGACATGGGAAAAATATACATGATGATTCTGGTGGCAATTGTTCCGATTATCCTGGTGTATCTGTTCCTGTCAAAATATATTATTGCAGGCGTAACCCTTGGCGGAGTAAAGGAGTAATGACGGGAAGGTTTTACAGAAAAAAAGTTGCTTTTAATATAAGGTTCAGTTATGTTTGAAGCCTGAAGCAGTATAAAATGAAACGAAGGAATCCAACTCTGTGTGAAAGCAATATATGATGGGTTGGATTCTGTTCGTGTCAGAAAATAAGATTGGAAAGGAGAAAGTATGGCGGTATTACAACAGGTCCACAGTGGTACAATGGAAGAACGTCCATCTAAACGGGAAATCCTGCATGGAAAACTGGCCGGAAAACTGGCAGCGGAAGGCATGGTTCTTCTGAAAAATGAAGGGGTTCTTCCCCTTAAAACTTCTGCGCCCGCAGGGTTGTTTGGCGGAGGCGCAGTCAGAACGGTGAAAGGCGGAACTGGTTCCGGGGACGTGAACAACCGGGAAAATATTTCTGTTTACCGGGGACTGAAAGAGGCAGGGGTTCCCATCACCAGTGAAGAATGGCTGATAGATTACGAGAAGCGTTATGAGGCTGCCAGGAATGTATGGAAGGAAAAGGTGCTAAAGGACGCCGAAAAGATGGAAAATCCTTTTGACGCCTATGCCCTGAATCCATTTTCCATGCCGGAGGGCCGCAGTATTTCAGAAGAAGATGTGAAAGGCGCTTTGACGGCGCTGTATGTAATCAGCCGCATTTCCGGCGAAGGGAAAGACCGCAGCAGAACAGAAGGGGATTATTATTTAAGCAGACAGGAGCGGGAGGATATTCTGTTTCTGAACCGTCAGAACATGCCCATTGTGCTGATTCTGAATGTGGGAGCACCAGTGGAACTGACGGATATACTACAGGAAGCAGAGAATATAAAAGGGATTCTGCTTATTTCCCTGCCGGGACAGGAGGGAGGACACGCGGCGGCCAACGTGTTGCTTGGAAAATCTGTACCTGGAGGAAGGCTGACAGCTACCTGGGCAAAGCGCTATGAAGATTATCCTTCGGCGGAGGAGTTTGGAGCCCTGAACGGAAATCTGGAAACAGAGGAATACCGGGAAGGAATTTATGTGGGATACCGGTATTTCAGCAGTTTTGGTGTACAGCCCCTGTTTCCCTTTGGCTACGGACTTTCCTATACGGAATTTTCCGTGGATTTTGACAGACTGGAAATTACGGAAACAGGCGCGGAGCTTATCGTTACTGTGAAAAATATCGGGAAAATTTATGCAAGCCGGGAAGTTGTACAGGTCTATGTAACATTACCTCAGAAAGAGATGGAAGAAGCAGAGTGTTCTGCGGCTGATGAGGAAAGGATAGGGCTGTCGTACCTGTTTGGGCCTCAGGGGAAAGAATGCTACCGGCTGGCCGGATTTGCCAGGACGGGATTACTGCAGCCGGGGGAATCCCAACAGCTCAGAGTTGTCACAGACCAGAAACAGATGGCTGGTTTTTCAGAAGAACAGCAGGCCTGGATAGTGGAGAAAGGTTCTTATGGGTTGTGGCTGGGAAAACATGCAGAATCTCTGGAACCGGCGGCAATTCTTACAGTACCGGAGTCTGTGGTGCTGGAGCGTACGGAAAGAATACGTCCGGCACAAAAAGTTCTGGAAGAATTTGCCGAACCGAAATCTGTGAAGGAGAATGTCTCAAAATGGTTGAAAATGGCAAAAAAGCAGAAGACGCCAGAATTTCTGTTCCATCCCCGCGGGGAGCAGAACCGGGAAACGAAATATTCCGTGACTCCGATGCCCGGCGGGCAGGGAGGAAGTAAGGAAGAGCTGAAAGGAAAGGAGCAGGAACTGTCCGTTGAGGAGTTGATTCCTCTTTTATATGGAAATGTTGTAAAGGGAGCCAGTACTCTGGGCTCATCGGGCGTCCGGGTGCCGGGTTCAGCCGGGGAGACCACGGAAACGCTGGAACATAAATATGGTGTACGTTCGCTGATTATGGCGGATGGGCCGGCGGGGCTGCGCTTGCGCCAGAGCTATCAGGTGGACCGGAAATCAGACTCTGTGTATGGGGTGGGAGTTCTGGGCTCTCTGGAGAACGGTTTTCTGGAGGAAATGGAATTTCATGAGGATGCGGACACCTATTATCAGTATTGTACGGCTTTTCCCGTGGGGACAGCGCTGGCCCAGACCTGGGACGTGGATTTAATGAGAGAATTTGGCAGAGCTGTGGCTCTGGAGATGGAAGAGTTTTATGTGGATCTGTGGCTTGCGCCTGGGATGAATATTCAGCGGAATCCGTTGTGTGGAAGGAATTTTGAATACTATTCGGAGGACCCTTTCCTGTCCGGAAAAATGGCGGCGGCAGTTGTTTCCGGTGTGCAGGCAGATGGAAATTGCGGTGTTACGGTGAAGCATTTTGCCTGCAATAACAAAGAAACCAACCGGAAGAACAGTGATTCCAGGGTCTCAGAGAGGGCGCTTCGGGAGATTTACCTAAAAGGCTTCGAGATCTGTGTGAAGAATTCGCAGCCGTGGGTGCTGATGACGGCCTATAACCTGATCAACGGTTACCGTGCTTCTGAGAATAAAGACCTGATGGATGGGATCTTGCGCGGCGAGTGGGGATATCAGGGCGTGATCACTACAGACTGGTGGACGAAGGGAGAGCATTACAAAGAGATCAAGGCCGGTAATGATATCAAGATGGGAACCGGATATCCGGAACGTGTGCTGGCGGCGCTTAAGAAGGGGCTGATCACGAGGGAAGAGATGGCTGTATGCGTGCGCAGGGTGCTTGAAATGATCTTGAAGGTGGATTGATATATGCCGGAGGATGCAGGGGAGGGGATGTGATGGCAGGCAAAAAGAAGATTCCTATGGGGATTGAAAATTTTGAGGAAATGCGTACTCAGGATTATTACTATATTGATAAGACAGGGCTTATTATCGAATTACTTCATAACTGGGGAGCGGTGAATCTGTTCACCCGTCCCAGAAGATTTGGGAAATCATTAAATATGAGCATGCTGGAACAATTTTTCTCATTGGATGGAGATAAGAGTATTTTTAACGGGCTGGATATCTCAAAAGAAACTGCGCTTTGTGAAGAATATATGGGGAAATATCCGGTTATTTCAGTTTCCCTGAAAGGGATTGACGCACGGAACTATGAAATGGCATTCGAAATGGCAGTCCAGATTATGAAAAGAGTTCCTGCAAAAGTACAATATCTTTTAGAGAGTGATGCCTTAAGTGAACAGGACAAAGCGGAATACCGTAAACTTCTGGATGATAATATGTCGGAAGCGGTATTTTGTAATAGCCTGAGAGTCCTATCGGAATTGCTGGAGAAGCATCATGGTACAAAGGTAATTCTGTTAATTGATGAATATGATGTCCCTTTGGCAAAAGCTCATGAGAAGGGATATTATGACCAGATGATCGCCCTAATCCGAAGCTTGTTGGGAGAGGCACTCAAAACAAACAACAGTCTGAAATTAGCGGTACTGACCGGGTGCCTTCGAATTTCAAAAGAGAGTATCTTTACCGGGCTAAATAATCTGAAGGTGCTGACGATTGCAGATGAACGTTTTGATGAATACTTCGGTTTTACAGACAAAGAAGTGAAAGACCTTCTGGAGTATTATAGTGTAACGGATCATTATGAAGAAGTAAAAAGATGGTATGACGGCTATCAGTTCGGAAATAAGGAAGTGTATTGCCCTTGGGATGTTCTGAACCATTGCGACAGGATCAGAAGAGAGCCTCATGTGCAGCCGGAAAACTATTGGATCAATACCAGCAGTAATGACGCAGTGAAACGGTTTATAGAAGAATCGGCAAATGCTGCGACCAAACGGGAGATTGAGCGTCTGGTGGCAGGGGAAGTCATTATGAAAGAAATTCATCAGGAGCTCACATATTCGGAGATTTACCAGACGATTGATAATATCTGGAGTCTGCTTTTTACCACCGGATATCTGACTCAGCGTGGAAAAGCGGAAGGAAGACAGATGAAATTGGCGATCCCCAATTTGGAAATCCGGGATATTTTTGAGACGCAGATCATGGAATTCTTTAAGGAGAATGTTCGGGAAAACGGGGACATGCTGAACCGTTTCTGTGATGCTCTGCGGAATGAAGACGCGGAAAATGTGGAGAAGATTTTCACAGAATATTTAAGAAAGA
>OFFP01002263.1_pt1 | contig 11622 bp, 14 predicted proteins | sample 1521431 | NCBI WGS metagenome assembly OFFP01 (sample SAMEA3504104, study PRJEB24116) | mouse gut metagenome | biome: mouse gut; feature: mouse-associated habitat; material: faeces | place: Denmark | collected 2011 | reverse complement strand
CTCCGCCGTCCCGGTCCGCCTGGAGATTTTATTCCTCGCCCTTGTGGACCGCCCGGAACAGCTCCCCCTCCCGGAGGTACACCGCCTCCAGGTCCCGGTCCAGCAGGGACAGCAGGGGGTCTTCCCCATGGTAAAATACGCAGGTCCCGCAGGAGGAGCTGAGGACCCGGGGGACGGGGGCCATCCGGGCCCCCGTCTCCTCCTTTTGCAGCGCCCGGCAGCTCCGCAGGGCCGACAGGTGTGTGTGGAAGGTGGCAACGTAATTTTCCATTATTTCGTCAGCGTCAGCTTGAAGTCTCCGTCCAGATCGGAGACCTGGACCTGATAGCCCGCGTTTCGGGCGAAGCGGGTCACGTTCTCCACAGAACACTGGTTGTCTACGGCGACCTCCAGCGTTGCGGGCGCGCCGTCCCTGACGGCTTTCTGGACCATAATGACCGGCGTGGGGCAGGAATAACCTCTTGCGTCTACCATTTTTCTTAACCCTCCAGTTTCTGCATGTTTGTGACGGAGATGACCGCCAGGACCACGAACCCGGCGGCTACGGCAGCAGCCACCGGGCCGGTCCCAATGCCGGCGCCGGAGGAGGCCAGGCCGAAGTTGTGGGAGATCGCCGCGCCCACGATGAAGCCGGTGACGGTGACGGCGGAGTCGGTGTTGCCATCCCCGGCCAGGATCAGCTGGCGCAGGGGGCATCCCCCCAGCAGCACCGAGCCCCAGCCTACCAGCACCATGCCCAGCAGATTCCACAGCCACTCCGTATGGGCAATGGGCTGGTCTGTGAAGCCGGGTGTGAATTTTTGCAGGGCCAGATTACCGATAAGCACCGCCAGAATGATGGCGGCAAAGGCGGAAATCAGCCGGAAATCCCGGAACAGCACTGCGTCCCGGATGCCGCCCACCATGCACAGCCGGGAGCGCTGAGCCAGGACGCCGATCATCAGGGCGACCAGAAGGGCCGCCAGAACAGGGGCCGCCTGGGAGCCGGGGCCCTTGGCGCTGAAGAAAATGAAATCGGGCGCGGCCAGCAGCAGCCCCAGCAGGCCCAGCATCAGCACCGGGAAGGCCAGTCCCTCCGCCATGGACTGAGGATGGGCCCGCCGGAGGCTGAAGCCCCGGGTCAGGAACTGGATGCCGATGAGGATCCCGATGACGAAGCCCGCCAGGCCCACCAGGGCGTTGCCGTCCCCGCCGCCGATGCGGATGACCATCCGCAGGGGGCACCCCAGGAACACCAGCGCCCCGATCATCACGAACACCGCGATGACAAACCGCAGCATGGGGGAGGAACCGCCCTTGGGCCGGAACTCCTTCCGCGCGAAGGCGATGGCCGTGGACCCAAGGACCAGTCCGATGATCTCCGGGCGGATGTACTGGACGATGCCCGTCCCCACCTCCGCGTCGAAGCCCGCCCGCTGGAGGTTCAGCGCCCCGGCGATGTCCCGCAGGAAGCAGGCGATGCAGAAGCCCATGTTGTCCGGGTTGCCCAGATACGTCAGCAGCACCGCCGCCGCGCCTGCCGCCAGTCCCGTGCCGATGAGCAGGCCGTAGCGCTTTGCAAAGTTCTCTTTTTCCATGTTGTACTCCTCTCCTGTTTTTGTCGGGATACAGAAAGGCGTTCGCGGATTTTCTTCCCCTTCCGCAAACGCCTTTTCCTGTCCCTTTATGAAAACAGTATACCTTAACCGGTGAGAAAATGCAAGCGTTATTTTTACTTCAGAATAAAGAAACTGAAAAAGCCCCGGCGGACTTTTTGGGTCCGCCGGGAAAATGCTCAGAGCCGGTTGATGCCTTCGCTGTAAACGGCTTTGATATGCTGCTTTTCCATCAGATAGATGCTCCGCTCAAACCGCTCGGACAGGGTCAGGGGACGGGTGGGCTCGGGGAAGGCGCTGTCGTCCACTACGACGGCGTGGAGCTTATGCCCCGGCTGGAAGCCTGCGCCGCCGTCAAAGTAGAGATGCCCTGCCGTGGAGGCCAGATAGTAGGCCTCGGGCACCGTGAGGAAGGGCTTGCCGGTCTCGATCTGTTTGATCTTGGAGGCTCGGATGGACATGACGGCCACTCTGTTCATAGCCAGCTGGTCCCCTCCGGCGATGTCGCTGCCCAGGGCCACCCGGACGCCCCGCTCTATCAATTCCCGGACGGGGGCTGTGCCGCTGCACAGGTTCACGTTGGATGCCGCGCAGTGGACCGCCCAGACGCCGGAGGAGGCCATGGCCTCCTGCTCCCGCCGGCCGCTGTGGACGCAGTGGGCCATGAGGGTGCGGTCCTTCCAGAGGCCGTACTTGTGGTAGCTCTCCCAGTACTGGGGGCAGTCGGGGTGGAGTTCCTTCACCCAGGCGATCTCGCCGGTGTTCTCCGAGAGATGGGACTGGACAGGAAGGTCCCGCTCCGCCGCCAGCTTCCCGAGGGACTCCATGAGACCGTCGGTGCAGGCAGGAGTGAACCGGGGGGTCAGGATGGGCCTGATGTTGGTGAAGCGGCAGTTTTCCAGCCACCGGAGGGTCTCGGAGAGGGACTCCGCCGTCTCCTCCTGAGAGGGTCCGGCGTTGCGGTCCATGTTCACCTTGCCAACGTACCCCGTGACCCCGGCTTTCTCCAGCTCCTCCATGAGGATGAGCGTGGCATCGGTGTGCCGGGAGGCGAAGGCGGATACCCGGGTGGTGCCGGAGGTGATGAGGTCCCGGGCCAGCCGGCGGTATACCCGGCGGGCGTAGTCCAGATCCTCGAACCGGGCCTCCGTGCGGAAGGTGTAGGTGTCCAGCCAGTCCAGCAGGGGCAGGTCCATGCCCATGCCCAGCATGGGGTACTGGGGGGCGTGGAGATGCAGGTCCGCGAAGGAGGGCATGATGAGGGTGTCGCCGTAGTCCGTCACCGGGCAGGCGGCGTACTGCTCCGGCAGGACGGGGCTTACCGTCTGGAGGACGCCATCCTCCAGGATGAGGTAGCCGTTGGGGACGGTTTCCAGCGCGCCGAAGGAGGGGGCGTGGATGATGTTGCCGTGTAGAATGGTAGTCATAGCGCGGCTCCTTTCTGTCAGTGAGGGCACATAAAAGTTTCGCCCGCCTTTTCAAAGGCGGCAGGTGCAGGGCGGCGCCCTGCCGGGTCCGGGCAGAGCCCGGCCCTTCTGCCGGGGCAAAGAAAAAAGCGCCCCGAATCCCCCCTTGCGGGCGGATCTGGAACACTCATAGCAGGGCCGAAGGCGGCCCGGTAGAAACTTTCGCGCCATAACCGCGAAATTATATGAGGCGTCTGCTTTTCCCTTGTTCATAGTATACCAATCATTCCGGCGATTTGCAAGAAAAATTTGTGCTGTTTTCAAAAAAGACTGGCACATCCGATCACTGCTTCCGTCTATATGGATATAACCGATGCCAGAATTTGCCGGAGGAGGAAACCGTTATGAAGAAATACCGCCTTTTCGCCGCTGCCCTGGCCCTGCTGCTCCTGTGCGCCTGCGGCCTGTCCGGGGAGGAGCGTTGGGAACGGGCGCTGGATGAGCTGAACCGGGAAAGTGAGCTGCCCTTCGCCCTGACCCAGCCGGAGGCGGAGCTGGGGAACACCAGCGGGTACTGGGAGAGCGGGGGTTTTGGCTGCCGGGGGCTTCATAACGACGACGTTTACATTCTCCTCAGCGGCTGGCCAGATGTGCTGGATGACTATCGTGTCACGGATATCCATCTGCTGTCTCCCCGATATGCCGTCTTTGGCCTGCGGGTGGGGGATGCCGCCGAAAGGGCGGCGGAGGTTTTGGAGCCCAGGGGCTATGAGCTGGTCCCGGATGTGCGGGGCTGGGGAGATACCTATTACATCAAAGACGGCGTCATTATCCACCTGGAATATCACGGTGAGACGATCTCCGATCTGACAGCCTACGTGCAGTCTACCAATGTGGAGGATGTTGATTTCTGACACGGGGACTTGCGCCCCGCGCCCGGTTGTACTATAATGGCCCCGAAAAAAGCCGCGCCGTTCCGGCGGGATACAGGAGGCTGTTATGGGAAAATTCAGCGGGATGCTGCTGGTCAGCGATTTTGACAACACCTTTCAATACACGGAATCCGCCCTGGAGTCCGACGGCATGGAGGCGTTACCGCCCCTCCCCGCCCGGAATCTGGAGGCGGTGGACCGCTGGATCTCCGGGGGCGGACGGTTCGCCATCGCCACGGGCCGTTCTCTGGGCGCTTTCCGGAAGCCGGCGGCGGGACTGCATATCAACGCCCCGGTGATCGTGGATAACGGAGGCGGACTGTACGATCTGGCGGCGGAGCGGTATGTCCTGCGCCGTCTCCTGCCGGAGGGCGCGGCGGAGGACCTTGCGGCGGTGGAGGAGGCCTTTCCGGGGACGTCCATGGAGGTGTATCTGGCGGATGGGTGCATCCGCGCTTTGCATCCCACTCAGCAGAATGTCCGTCACGCGAAGCTCACGGGGCTGGGGTTTCAGGAGATCGCCGTGCTGAATGAGGAGACCATCCCCGGGCTGCTGGCCAAGGCCCTGTTCATCGCGGAGATGCCCCGGCTGGTGCGGCTGCGGGGCTTCATGGAGGAACGGGGCTGGGAGGAGCGGTATGAGATGATCTACTCCAGCGATCATCTCATGGAACTCACCGCCAAAGGGGCGGACAAGGGGACCATGGCCCGGGAGCTGAAGGCCCTCACCGGCTGCGGGACCCTGCTCTGCATCGGGGACCACGCCAACGATCTGCCCATGCTCCAGGCGGCGGACCGGGCCTTCGCTCCCGCCAACGCCATCGAGGCCGTTCGCACCGCCCCTGGGGTCACGACGGTCTGCCACTGTCTTGAGGGCGCGGTGGCGGATGTGGTGGCGCTTTTTGCGTGATGCACCGGCGATATAACGATAACTATTTAATGATTTACATTAAATGATTATTGACAAGCTTAAAACGGCATGTTATCATAGAGTTGAGGTGATAACAATGAGGCTGCTGAAAAGGCTTACAGACGAACGGTTCGCGCGCTCCGCCGCCGGGGTCATGAAGGGGGCCTGCTATTTTGTGATCGGCTTCCTTGTCCTGTGTACGATCCTCAGCTTTCTGGGACGGCAGACATTTACCCTGCACAGCAAAACGGGGACCTATGAGCGGGCCATCTGCGCGGAGGAAGATCACGGCAGACATTCCCGGAGCATGACCGTTTACACGGGCGACGACATCCACGTGTGGACCGATGACGGAGATCAGATCGAGCCGGCGGTCCGGATCGGGCTGTCGGTCCTGTACGCCGTCAATACGATCCCGATGATCCTGGCCTTCTGGCTGCTGAGCCGGGTGTTTTCCAATGTGCGGAACGGACGGATCTTTATCGAGCAGAACGCCTCGTTCCTGCTGTATTACGGACTGATCCAGTTTTTTGCGGCCGTTTTCGTGCCGTTCATCAAGCTGGCGGTCTGCGGGATCGTCAGCCGCATTTCGGATGGCGGGCTGTCCATCGGCACGGGGGGAAACCTGTTCGAACAGCTCTTCCCCAGCATCGCCTTCCTCGTGGCGGCGTACATCATCCATTACGGGGTGCATTTACAGGATGAGGTGGATCATACGCTATGATTATCATTCGGCTTGACCGGGTGCTGGCGGACCGGAAAATGCGGCTCAATGAGCTGGCGGCCCAGGTCGGTATCTCCAATGTGAATCTCTCGTATCTGAAAACGGGAAAGGTCAAGGCTGTCCGTTTCAGCACCCTGGACGCGATCTGCAAGGTCCTGGGCTGTCAGCCTGGGGACATTTTGGAATATGTTGAGGACGAGGAAGAGTGAACGTGCCAGAAAGCGGCCCCGTGTTTTCATTCACGGGGCCGCTTCACTATACCAGTTCTCCCAGCAGGACGCCGTTTTCCACGCCGGTGATCCGCGTGGGCAGGATCCGGTTGTGGAGGCCTCCGGCCGGGACGGCGGTCAGCATGTAGTTGGGCGCGTGGCCCTGATAGAGGCCGTCCGTCGGCTGTTCATAGAGGACGTCGTAAATCTGTCCCACACAGTCCTCCAAATAGGCCTGGTGCATCTCCTCTGCGACAGCGGCGGCGCGGGCGGCCCGGGCGTCCTTCACGGCCCCGGGCACCTGCTCCATCTCCGCCGCCGGGGTGCCGGGGCGGATGGAGTAGGGGAAAATGTGCATCTCCGCGAAGCCGCAGGAGCGAATGAAATCCAGTGTGGCCGCGAACTCCTCTTCCGTCTCTCCGGGGAAACCGGCGATGAGATCCGTGGTGATGGCGGGGCGGCGGAAGGCCCCATTCAGCAGATCGGCGCTCTCTTTATACCGCCGGGTATCATACTTCCGGTTCATCCGCGCCAGCGTGGCGTCGCAGCCGGACTGGAGGGACAGGTGGAAATGAGGGCACAGATTGGGCAGGGCGGCGGTCCGGCGGCAGAAGTCCTCTGTAATGGTCCGGGGCTCCAGAGAGCCCAGCCGTACCCGCATGTCCCCCGCTTCCCGGCAGACGGCTTCGATGAGACCGGCAAGCCCCGGCTTCCCCGGCAGGTCGCGGCCCCAGGAGGAGATCTCGATGCCGGTGAGGACCAGCTCCCGGTAGCCCTCCTCCCGCAGGCGGCGGACCTCCCGGACGGCGGCGTCCAGCGGCAGGGACCGCACCGGTCCCCGTGCGTAGGGGATGATGCAGTAGGAGCAGAAGTTGACACACCCGTCTTCCACCTTCAGCATGGCGCGGGTCCGTGCCGACAGGCCCCCGGCGGGCAGGACCTCGAAGGTCCGGCGGCAGAGGGCTTCGTCCAGATTTACGACCGGCTCCTTCTCGTGGGCGGCCTGCTCCAGCAGGTCCAGAAATTTCATCCGGTCCCCGGTGCCGGCGATGAGATCCACATCCAGCCCCTTTACGTCCTCCGGGTGGGTCTGGGGGTAGCAGCCGCAGACCGCTACCACGGCGCCGGGGGACTGCTTCCGGGCCCGGCGGATCATCTGCCGGGATTTTTTGTCGCTGACGGCGGTGACAGTGCAGGTGTTGATGATACAGGCGTCCGCCGGGCCCTCAAAGGGGACCAGCGTGTGGCCGCGGGCGGTCAGCTCCCGCTCCATGGCGGCGGTCTCGTACTGGTTTACCTTGCAGCCAAGGGTGTAGATGGCAATGTTCATAGGCCTTTCCTCTTGCCTTTTCAAGCGATATATGATATCATAAAAAATTACGTTGCAGCGATCCTGCGGTCCAGCCGCTTTTCATACAGATAGAACCATTCCAGCCCGAATTCTTTCAGGCCGATGTCCTCTCTCCCGATCTGGACGAAGCCGTTTTTTTCATAGATACGAATCGCCGGGACGTTGCTCTCCCAGACATAGAGCTGAAGGGCGGCGGCGCCGCGTCTCGCCGCTTCCTCCGTGATGAGATCCAGCATTGCCGAGGCGACGCCCCGCCGCAGATGGTTCGGGTGAACGGCGACCATGTGGACGTAGAGGATTCCGCCCTCGCCGGGCTGGTCCTCCTCCGCGCTGGGGCTGGCCGTCAGGGCTATAGACCCGACGGCGGCACCGTCCGCCCATGCGATATAGAGTCCGTCTGCGGCCAGATATTCTGCCGCGTTCTCCCGCGTGGGGTATCCGCCGCGCCGGAAGTTGGGATTGAAGGGCTTGTCCGCCAGGTAGTCGCACATTGCGCCGTACAGTCCTTCCACGGCGTCCAGGTCCTGCGATACGGCCTTTTTGATGACAATATTCATGTTTTATCCTTTCTTACAGGTCGATCCAGATACCTTCGTCCTGAATCTTTGCCCCCTCCAGAGAGCGGTAGAACCGCTGGGCCTCCGGGTTGGCGGCGATGAGGCCGATAAGGGTATCCGCCCCGGCCTCCTTCAGGCGGCGGCGCAGCCCGGCCATCAGTGCCTGTGCCGTGCCCATGTGCCGCTGGCTTTTCAGCACACATATCCAGTCCAGATAGGCTTTTACAGAGCCGTCAAAGTGGGTACAGATCAGGGTGGCGTCGATACGCCCCACTACCTGTCCGTCCCTGTAAGCCAGCAGGGACAGGGCGTTGGCAAAACGGGGGTCCTGAAAGCTCTGCCGGACGGAGGCAATATAGGCGTCGTCGATATTCCAGCCCCAGAAATCTTCCTCCTCCCGGAGGCGGCGCTCGAAGTCCACTACGTCCTTGATGCGCTCCCGGGTGCAGGGCAGTATTTGCAGGTTTTCCATACAGGCGTATTCCTTTCACTGATTTTTCCCATTATAATACACATCCCTCCCCCTGACAAGCGGGAGTTTTCTGTAAGGAGATTATGACTATGCTGTCGATCGAACTTCGGCCCGAGAGCCCCGCCGACTTCCGTGCGGTAGAGGAGCTGACCCGGAACGCTTTCTGGAATCACCACGCTCCCGGATGTGATGAGCAGTATCTGGCCCACATCCTCCGGGAGTCCTCCAACTTTGTTCCGGAGCTGGATTATGTTGCCGTCCAAGACGGGAAGGTCGTTGGGAGCATTATGTATACCCGTGCAAGGATCGTCCTGGACCGGGGCGGGGAGCGCGGGGTCCTGTGCTTCGGACCTCTGGCGGTGGAACCGGCCTTTCAGGGACAGGGCGTGGGCGGCGCGCTGATCGAGCGCACCAAAGTGCTGGCCCAGGAGCTGGGGTATGGGGCGATTTTGATCTTTGGAGACCCGGCGTATTACAGCCGGTTTGGATTCGTGCCGGCAGAGCAGTACGGTGTGGGGACCTCATGGGGGGTATACATTATTTCCCTACAGGCCTGTGAGCTTCAGCCGGGAGCGCTGGAGGACTGCGAGGGGTATTTTGAGGAGAGCAGGGACTTTCAGATTGACCCGGAGAAGTCCGCCGCTTTTGATAAGGGATTTTCCTACAAAGAAAAGGTGGAGGGACTGCCCAGCCAGGAGAGGTTTCAGTGGATCATCCAGCAGACGAAGCCCCGTAGTCCCTGCAGTTGATCCGCGGCCCCTGGGGCCGCCCTGCCGCTGGTGTTATGGGCCGATGCCGGTGCCTGCTTCTGCGCACGGTCCTGTGTAACCTCGTCCCCGCCCTGTGGGCGGGAAAAGGAGAAGATCATGATATATTTAGACCACGCCGCCACCACACCGGTGTCTCCCGAAGTTGCTCAGACGATGGTGGAAGCTCTGACGAAAGGATACGGCAACCCCTCCGCCCAGTACGCTCTGGGACGGGAGGCCAAGGCCCTGACGGACCGGGCCCGGGGATCCGTTGCCGGAGCCCTGGGGGCCAGGCCGGAGCAGCTGTTTTTCACATCCTGCGGCACTGAGGGCGACAACTGGGCTATCCGGGCCGCCCTGCATCAGAACCGCCGGGTAGGAAAGCATATCGTCACCACGGCAGTGGAACACAGCGCCGTACTCCAGTGTGTAAAGCAGCTGGAGCGGGAGGGTTATACCGCTGACTGCGTGAAACCGGACGGAGAGGGACGCATTTCGGCGGAGGCCGTGCTGAACGCCGTCCGGGAGGATACGGCGCTGGTCAGCGTCATGCTGGTGAACAACGAGACGGGGGCGGTTTTTCCGGTGGCGGAGATTGCTGCCGGACTGAAAGACAGGCCTGCCCTGCTCCACACCGACGCGGTGCAGGGATTTTTGAAGATACCCTTTACCGCAAAGAGCCTGGGGGCGGACTATATCACACTTTCCGCCCACAAGATCGGCGGGCCTAAGGGCGTTGGGGCGCTGTATATCGGGGGACGGGCGAAAAATACGCTGCCCCTTCTCTTCGGCGGCGGGCAGGAGGCGGGACTGCGGCCCGGGACGGAGCCTGTGGCCCAGATCGCGGGCTTTGCCAAGGCGGTGGAGCTGCGGCAGGAACGGCGGGAGGAGATCATTGCCCACATGAATGCCTGCCGGGACTACGCCAGAGAGAAATTGAGTGCTATTCCGGGCCTGCGGTTCGTGGGACCGGCCAGCGCGCCTCATATCCTGTCCGTGTCCCTGCCGGGGTATCCCAGCCAGAATATCGTGGGGGAGCTGGACGGGAAAGGGATCTGCATCTCCGCCGGTTCCGCCTGCCACCGGGGGAAGGCCAGCCATGTGCTGACCGCCATGGGACTGGATAAGCGGACCGCCGCCGGGACGGTACGGATCAGCTTTGGTCCGGAGACGGAGTTTGCGGATATCGACGCTTTGGCAGAAGCTCTGCTGGAACACAAAAACACCCGGTTCCCTATGCTGTAGGCCTGCCGGACAGCGTGCTTATGAAAAAATTTGACATTTAACTGATTTCAGGAGGTTATCCATGTTCCGCGCTTTACACCGGGAATCCGGCTTTTACAGAAGGCTCTGGACGCTCGCCGCGCCCATGATCCTGCAAAACATCATCACCACCTCCCTGGGCTTTGCGGACATCTTTATGGTGGGTCTGCTGGGCAACGCGGAGATGGCGGCGGCTACTGCCGCAAACGTGCCTGTATTCATCATTCAGGTGGTTATCTTCGGCTTCCAGAGCGGCATGGCCGTGCTGGTCAGCCAGTACTGGGGCCGGGGGGACACGGACAGCATCAACCGCTGTCTGGGAGTGGCCCTCTACGCCGTTACCGGGTTTTCCACCCTGCTGGCGCTCATCACCTTCCTCTTCCCTGCCCAGGTCCTCCGGCTCATCACGCCCAATGAGGAGCTGGTGGACCTGGCTGTGCGGTACATTCAGATTGTGGGCTTTTCTTACATCTTCAACGGGATCAGCAGCATCTACGCCGGCATCCAGCGGAGTACGGAGTATCCCAAGTTCGGGATGCTTCTCTTTGGGGTCTCCATGTGCGTAAATACATTTCTGAACTTTGTGCTGATCTTCGGACATTTCGGAGCGCCCGCCATGGGTATCACCGGCGCGGCGGTGGCTACCCTGACCAGCCGGGTGGTGGAGTTCGTTATCGCCGCCGTCTTTGCCCTCAGCAGCAGGAGGCTCCCTCTGCGCTGGAGCTGTATCCTCCGGCCCGGGCGGGCTATTGTCCGCAGTTTCCTGACTTATTCCACGCCTGTGGTCTGCAATGAGGCCATGTGGAGCATCGGAACGTCGATGCTCACGGTCATTATGGGGCACATGGCCAACAGTCAGGACATGCTGGCGGCCTATGCGCTGGTTGGAAATATTGATAAGCTCTCCACTGTGGTCTGCTTCGGGCTGGCGGGCTCCGCCGCCGTTATCGTGGGCAAGGAGATTGGTCAGGGGCACAGCCGGGAACGGGTCTATGAGGTCAGCTGGACGCTGCTGCTGGTGTCCATGCTGGTAGGCGGGGCGGTGATGGCCCTGCTGCTGGTGCTGCTGCCAACCTTTTTCCGTCCGGTACTTTTCCCGCTCTTTCAGCTGGCCCCGGGAGCCGCGGAGGCCGCAACCTATTTGGCGGTTGTCTATGCGGTATTTATGCCGATGCGGGCCTTTGATATTACCAATATCACCGGGGTCCTCCGGGCCGGGGGCGACGCCAGAGTGGCGTCCCTTATCGATATCGGGCCTCTGTGGCTGGCGGCCATTCCGCTGATGGCGCTGGCAGGGCTGGTCCTCGATGCGCCCACGTGGGTGGTCTGCATTGCCATGCAGGCGGAGAATCTTTTGAAATGTCCGATTGGGCTGATTCGGTTCCATAGCAGGAAGTGGATCAATGATGTGACACAGGGGTAGGGGGGTCTTTGCCGCGCTTCGCGCGGCGGGG
>OFFP01002261.1_pt1 | contig 11633 bp, 9 predicted proteins | sample 1521431 | NCBI WGS metagenome assembly OFFP01 (sample SAMEA3504104, study PRJEB24116) | mouse gut metagenome | biome: mouse gut; feature: mouse-associated habitat; material: faeces | place: Denmark | collected 2011 | reverse complement strand
ATACTTTCACTGAGAGATTCAGAATAGTCACATAACTGAAAAATAAATTAACGATAATCATATTTATTTTAATATAAATTCAAAAAAATGAAAAGATGTATTTTAAATATTTTGTCATTATTTGCACATTTATAAAGAAACTTAATCCTCCGGCAATTACTTATTTAAAGCATGTTTTTACTTGTATATCAGCACCATTTCGTCTATAATATAATAAAAACAGAAAGAAGATAAAGGAGGCGGCTATCATGAAAAAACAGATTCGTAATCTTTTACTTTTAAGTTCCATCACAGGTATCAGCATTTACGGCATCAACAAGGCAATCAGCATTTCATCCACAGCCAACAACTTACTGAAAACAGATAAAGGAAATTTTTTTAACTGGAGATATGGAAATATTTTTTATACCAAACAGGGAAAAGGAAGTCCTTTACTTCTGATACATGACCTGAATCCTGCTTCTTCTTCCTGCGAATGGGATAAAATTTCAAAACATCTGGCAAAACACCATACTGTTTACTGTGTGGATTTGCTGGGATGCGGCAGAAGCGATAAACCCAATATGACTTACAGCAACTATCTGTTTGTTCAGTTAATCACCGATTTTATTAAAAATGTAATTGGTTCCAAACCGGATATTATTGCCACAGGAGAATCTGTTTCTTTTGTCCTCATGGCCTGCAATATGGAAGCGGAATATTTTAACCGAATGATTATTATCAATCCCGCAAACCTGGTGAGTCTGAACAAAACACCCAATAAAAGAAAAAATGCGCTGAAATTCCTGATAGATCTTCCTGTTTTTGGTACTATGATTTACAATCTGGCATTTTCAAAGAAAAATATTGATAAAATGTTTTATCATGATTATAAAAGTCATCTGGTTCCTGGCCGTCTGACAGATACTTATTACGAAAGTGCACATACTGCAAATAGTTATGGTAAATACCTGCTGTCCAGTATCAAATCGAATTACACCAATATCAATATTGTTCATGCTCTGAAAAAAATAAACAACAGTATTTTCCTGATTGGAAGCAAAGGTAACGATCATAGCGAACCCATCATCAATTCCTACGTTTCCTATAATCCTTCCATTGAATTCTCTTTCGTATCAGAGTCGAAATATCTTCCTCAGCTGGAGGTTCCGGAAAAGCTGATCGAACTTTTGAATTTATATCTGAATCCCGCAAAATAAAAAAAGAAAAAACTGCAGAAAAAGATACTTCTTTTCCTGCAGTTTTTTATATCATTGAATGGGTGTTCTGGAAGGAGTTCCTGCTTTTCTCGGATATGATTTCGGTGTCCTTTTTTTCTTTTCAATCTGAACAAAAGATCTGGAAACATCTGTCTGAGGCAAAACAAATTTCTGTACTTTTACCATTTTTCCGCCCAAAACTGAAATTGCCTTTCCGGCCTGCTTTACTTCTTCCTCCACCTCTCCTGATTTATAGGAAACAAAATTCCCTCCGACCCTGACAAATGGAAGACAGTATTCACTCAGGGAAGACAGATTTGCCACTGCTCTGGAAACACACAAATCAAACTGTTCCCGATATTCTTTTTTTACAGCCATTTCTTCTGCTCTCCCATGAATCGCAGTAATTCCAGATAAATTTAATTCTGATATAACTTCCTGTAAAAAGAGCACGCGTTTATTTAAAGAATCCATCAGCACAATTTCCAACTCAGGAAATGCTATCTTAAGAGGAATTCCAGGAAATCCTGCGCCGGTGCCCAAATCCAGAACCTGCATTTTCCTGTTCAAATCCATACATTTTATCAGGCTGAGAGAATCCAGAAAATGCTTTTCCACCACATCTTCAAATTCTGTAATGGCAGTGAGATTCATTACCTTATTTTTCTCTGTCAGCATTTCATAATAAATTAAATACTGATTTATTTTTTCGTCCGAATATGGAATTTTAAGTTGTTCCAGACCAAGTTTAAACTTTTCCAGTTGATATGACATCTGTTTCTTCCTTTCTGCGGTACATCTGTTCCATATAAACCAGCAATACAGATATATCTGCCGGTGACACACCGGATATTCTGGATGCCTGTCCTACATTTACCGGCTGGTAAAGATTCAGCTTCTGTTTTGCTTCAATTCTGAGACTCTTAATCTGATTATAATCAAAATTTTCTGGCAGCTTCTTTTTTTCCAGCCTCTTGAACTCCTTTACCTGCTTTAACTGTCTTCTGATATATCCGTCATATTTAATATTGATATTTACCTGTTCCACCACATCTGCTGCCAGAACCGGGCGTTCCTCATCAAGTTCTGCCAGAACTTCATAGGAAAGTTCCGGCCGGCGTATCAATTCCGCAAGGGTGGTTCCTGTCTTTAAAGGGGTACTGCCATGTTCTTTCAGAAGTTTCTGAACTGCTGCTCCTGCGCCCAGATTCACATGATGGACGCGTTCCACTTCCTGCTCAATCAGACGCTGCTTTTCCACAACCTGGTCATATCTTTCCTGACTTATCAACCCATACTGAAACCCAATGGGAGTAAGGCGCAAATCTGCATTATCCTGACGCAGCAACAGACGGTATTCTGCTCTGGAAGTCATCATCCGGTAAGGTTCACGATTATCTTTTGTCACAAGATCATCAATCAGAACTCCAATATAGGAAGAAGCGCGGTCCAGAATCAGAGGCTCTTTGCCCATACAGAATCTTGCTCCATTGATTCCGGCCACCAGGCCCTGCGCTGCCGCTTCCTCATAACCGGAACTTCCGTTAAACTGCCCCCCTGAAAAAAGACCCTTTATATTTTTAAATTCCAGTGAAGGAAAAAGCTGTCTGGGATTGATACAGTCGTACTCAATGGCATAGGCATTCCGTACAATTTTGACATGTTCCAGCCCTGCCACACTGCGGTACATTCTGTACTGAACATCTTCCGGAAGTGAGCTGGACATGCCGCCCACATACATTTCATTAGTATAGAGTCCCTCCGGCTCAATAAAAACCTGATGTCGCTCTTTGTCTGCAAATTTTACCACTTTATCTTCAATGGAAGGACAATATCTTGGCCCTGTTCCTTCAATCATGCCGGAATATAGAGGAGAACGGTTCAGATTATCCCGGATAATTTCATGGGTCTCCTCATTTGTATAAGTCAGCCAGCAGGAAACCTGATCAATCTGTACCTCCTCCGGACTGGTGGTAAAAGAAAAAGGAACTACCTGTTCATCCCCTTTCTGTTCCTGCATTTTACTGAAATCCACAGATCTTCTGTCTATTCTGGCCGGGGTTCCCGTTTTAAAGCGAAACAGCTCTATGCCGTTTTTCCGCAAAGATTCCGAAAGATAACCGGCAGCCTGAAGGCCGTTGGGTCCCGTATGATTTACCACGTCGCCATAAAGGCATCTGGCTTTCAGATAAGTTCCGGTACAGAGTATCACAGCCTTACTGTTATAAGAAGCGCCGGAAAAAGTTTTCACACCTTCCACCGTTCCCTCTTCCACTATCAGCTCGGTCACTTCTGCCTGACGGATGGTAAGATGATCCGTATTTTCCAGAGTAGCCCGCATAAGGGCACTGTATCTGGCTTTATCTGCCTGAGCACGAAGAGAATGAACTGCCGGCCCTTTGGAAACATTCAGCATTTTTGACTGAATAAAAGTTTTATCTATATTGATACCCATCTGCCCTCCCAGAGCATCAATTTCCCTTACCAGATGTCCTTTGGAACTTCCGCCAATATTTGGATTACAGGGCATAAGTGCAATACTCTCCACGCTGACTGTAAACAGAATCGTTTCCATCCCAAGTCTGGCACAGGCAAGAGCTGCTTCACAGCCTGCATGTCCTGCTCCAACCACGCAGACATCATATTCTTCCGTAATAAAAGGCATAAAATTCTCCTTTCAAAATTAACTTTATTTTCCCATACAGAAACTGGAAAAAATCTCATTGATCAGATCCTCTCCTGCTGTTTCTCCTGTGATAGTCCCCAGCTCTTCATAAGCATTCATCAGATCTATGGAATAAAAATCCTCCGGCATCCCGTCCTCAATGCTTTTTCCTACCATGGAAAGGCTGTCAAATGCAGACTGCAGAGAAGATTTCTGCCGTACATTTGTTATGAATATTTCATTGTTAAAAGAAATATCTCCTGTAAAGAACATCTCTTTAATTTTATCTTCTAACTTTTCAATTCCTTTCTTTTCCTTTGTTGATACAGAAATTATAGGATGATTTAATTTTTCACCCTGCAAAATTCCATACAGCTCCTGTTCTGAAATATTCTGAGGCAAATCCGATTTGTTTAAAAGAATAATCGCCCTCTTTTCCCTGAGAAAAGACAGAATTTCCCTGTCATTTTCATCAAAATCAGTGGAAGAATCTACTACATATATAATTAAATCTGCATTTAATAAGTGTTCTTTTGTTCTGTCAACGCCGATTTTTTCCACAATATCCTGAGTTTCACGGACTCCTGCCGTATCTGTCACATTCAAAATAATCCCATCCAGATTAATCTGTTCTTCCAGAATATCACGGGTGGTTCCTGCAATATCTGTCACAATGGCACGATCTTTTCCAACAAGAACATTCATCAGAGAAGATTTTCCTGCATTAGGTTTTCCTGCAATTACCGTATTAATTCCTTCTTTCAGAAGAACTCCGTTATCATAAGTAAGAAGCAGTTCCCTTAACTGCTCCTGCATCTGAACAACTATTTTATATAACTGCTCTCCATATCCATCAACAGAAATATGTTCCGGATCATCCAGGGCGGATTCAATAAAAGCAATTTCATGGAGAATAGTCTGACGGATACGCTGTATTTTTTCCTTCAGACTACCCCGAAGCTGAGAAATGGAGGATTCCAGCGCAAAATCATTCCGTGCATTAATCAGGTCAATGACAGATTCTGCCTGAGACAAATCAATCCTGCCGTTTAAAAAAGCCCTTTTTGTAAACTCCCCTGGTTCTGCAGGTCTTGCACCATACTTTATCACTGTTTCCAGAATCCGCTTCATCACAAGGGTTCCCCCATGGCAGGTAATTTCCACCGTATCTTCCATGGTATAGGAAGCAGGAGCTTTGAAGATTAATACCATCACTTCATCCACCAGTTTTTCATCATCATAAATATAACCATAGTGAACCGTATGGCTGTCTGCCTGTGACAACTTCTTTCTGCCATTTACGGAACGATAAATTCTGTCTGCAATCTGAAAAGATTCTTCACCGCTGATCCGCACAATACCAATACCTGCATTTGTCATGGCTGTTGCAATAGCTGCAATGGTATCTCCTTTCATAATTTCACCTCATTTCAAAAAATAATCTGTTTTCCTGTAAGACAAAGGCTTTCTCAATCTGAAAACACATTTTGAGAAAGCCTTTTCTATGCTACTGATTATTATTTCTTTTCAAAGTAACTACCACATGTCTGTAAGGTTCTTCCCCTTCACTGTGAGTATTTACATAACGGTCATTCTGCAATGCGGAATGAATTACACGCCGTTCAAAGGGATTCATGGGTTCCAGGGAGACGGAACGTTTGGTTCTTTTTACCTTATAGGCAATATTTCTCGCCAGATTTTCCAGAGTATCTCTTCTTCGCTTCCGATAATCTTCCGTATCTATTTTTACTTTCACATACTCGCTGACCTGTTTTCCAACGGCAAGATTTGTAAGATACTGTAAAGAATCCAGGGTTTGTCCACGTTTTCCGATTAAAACGCCCATCTCATCCCCTTTCAGCTCCACGTCCACATTTTTGCCGTCTTCACTCTTTGTAATGATAATTTCCACTTCCAGATTCATAGCAAGAAATACGCTATGGAGAAAATCATATACATAATCCTCTGTGTCAGACTTCTTACGGATTTTAATCACAGCAGGCTTACTGCCAATTCCAAGGAAACCTGAACTTCCTTTTTCAACTACTTCATATTCAACCTTATCACTGGTTGTACCGAGTTTCACAAGGCCCTCTGTAATGGCGTCATCTACGGTTTTTGCTGATACTTCAATAAAATCCATTCAAATTCCCCCTGTTTCCATCACTTGTTATTGCGTTCGTTAAATTCTTTTACCATATTGGCCTTTTCCAGCAGACTGCCTTTTCTGGCTGTTTTTGCATACTCTTCTGTTCTGCGGATTTTTTCTTCCTTTTCCTCTGTACTGACAGGCTCTGCAATTTTTCTGGTATTAATTCTGGCGGCGTTTGCAATCTGATTTTCGTAAATCCCCTGCTTTTCTTTTCTCTTTTTCACTTTCTCTTTATTCTTCTCTATAATCACTTCCAGATCAAGATTCTTCATGTATTTATTCAAAAAGAACTGCTGAATGAAGCGGATTACGGAACCGGCAATCCAGTAAATACCAACACCCACCGGAACAGAAAATACCATAAAAAGAGAAAACAGAGGTAATACTGTATTCATGGTTTTCATCTGTCTTGCCATGGCGTCATTTTCTCCGCCTGCAGCACTGGCATTGGGCATCAGCTTTATATTCAAAACCTGAGAACCATAAGAAGCAAGAGGGATCAGGATTGCACCGATAATCAGGATAAAATCTTTATTTTCCCATCCCGTACCAATCAGGTTCACAGGGGAATTGGCAATATTGATACCTAAAAAATTATTAAAATGTGTAACAGAAGCCTCCACAGAACTGATAATATCGGTAAGTCCCGTAAAACTGTCTTTTAAAATTTCCCATCCCTGCCCTGGGAGTGCATAGAGCACATCAATAATGGAATTTGCAGTGGTAGCGGCATTTTCATAATTCAGGCCTACGGTTTTTACGCCTGCTTCTTTTACGAAAGAAGTCATAATATCCTGATATCCGTCCACTCCCATGATTTTATCTACCAGTGGAGTATATACAGCCTTTACACTGCTTACATATGCAGGAATATTCCGGACTACCTGATACATGGCCAGCATAATGGGGAAGTTAATCAGAAGCTGTACGCAGCTTCCCATGGTTGATACACCGTATTTCTGGTATACCATCTGAGTTTCCTCATTCATTTTCTGCATGGACACCTGATCTTTTTTATTTTTGTATTTTTCCCGGATAGCATTGATCTCAGGCTGCATTTCCTGAGAAAGCCTGGAAAATTTCTGCTGCTTGTATGTGAGCGGAAGCATCAGAATATAAAGTATCAGAGTAAACAAAATAATACACAGTGCAATATTCTGGATGCCGAACGCACTGTTTAAAAATGTATACAGGCCATCCATAATATAGCCAATCAATTTTGCAATAGGACCCAGTATTTTGCCGGGATACTGAGTCAGTATAATTTCCGTCAATCTAACAAACCTCCTAAATTATGGAACCGGGTCATATCCGCCTTTGGAAAATGGATTACATCTCAATATTCTCCATCCGGCCAACAGGGACCCTTTACACGCACCATATTTCTGAATTGCTTCCAGTCCATAAGTGGAACAGGTAGGATAATAAGGGCATTTTGTTGTTTTCAGGGGTGACAAATATTTTCTATACAAATTAATTAAGGCAATTAATATTCTCTTCAAAATATCTCATCTTCTTTTCTCAAAATATGATGAAGACCTCCAAGATGCAGCAACGCTTTTTCCGTTTCCTGATAAGTTACCTTCCTGGACGCCCCTCTTGCTATGACTACAATGTCCAAACCTGAGCTGAATTTTTCTTCCTGTAAGCGATATGCTTCCCGTACCAATCTTGTAATATGATGTCTTACAACGCTGTTTCCTACTTTTTTACTGACTGAAATTCCCAGTCTGTTTCTCTCCGTATTATTCTTCAGAACATACATGACAAAATAACGATTTACACAGGATTTTCCGTTCTTATATACTTCCCGGAAAGAACTGTTCTTCTTCAACGATTCTGAAAATCTCATAATATACTGATTCTCCGGTTCATACGATGAATGTACAAATCTAAACAGCAGTAAGAAGAAAGACCACAATGATGTGGCCTAAGCTGATAATCTTTTTCTTCCTTTTAATCTTCTTGCAGCTAAAACTCTTCTTCCACCCTTGCTACTCATTCTTGCTCTGAATCCATGAACTTTGGATCTTGATCTCTTTTTTGGCTGATATGTCATTTTCACGGGTCATCCACCTCCTCTATACGAAAAACATTATGATTCATTATATCAAAAAATCCCCTTAAGTCAAGCCGTTTTGCAATTTTTTCGTATCTTGCACAAAAAGTAAAACAAAAGAATCATACTGTATACAATATGTGGTAACAAAGTTTTTCCCCGGCACAAGTTTCCATGTTCATATTCCGGAAAAAGTTTATTTTTCTTTCCACGTTATTCACATGGAGTATTATAATAAGGAAGAAAAAAGTTATCCTCCTTTGTAAATCAAAGTTTTCCACAAGTTATCCACATTTTCCACTTTTGAAAAAGTTATCCATATTTTGTGGATAACTTGTGGAAAACTTTTTGAAAATCTGTGTATATTTTCATTTCTATTTCAAAACTTCCTGAAAAACAGGGATTTTTTGAATGTAGATATGTTTACAGAGATATTTGTGTATAACATCAGGTGAATTTTTTCAGGCTCTTAACTCTCATACCGGATATAAAGGTCTGTTTTTTCTTTCCTTATCCCCTGTACCTTTAAAAAATTTAATTGATTATTCGGGCCATTTGCGTTATTATAGAATATGGAAGACTATGAACTTAGAAAAAGGAAGTTTGGAGAACAATATGGAACTTATTTTAGAAAAGTGGGAAGAAATTCTCAGGACGGTAAAAGAAGAACATGATCTTACAGATATTTCTTTCAACACCTGGCTAAAACCTTTAAGCGTATACAGTATTGAAGGCTCAAAACTGTATATTCTTGTTCCGTCAGAACAGATGGGATTGAATTATATTACAAAGAAATACACTCTCCCCATCAAGGTAGCCATTGCGGAAATTACAGGCATTGACTATGAAATTGAATTCATTCTGCAGGAACAGACGAAAAATATCAGGTCTTTTAAAAGTAAAAATCCTGACTTTGTTCCAGATACGGAAAAAAGCAATCTGAATCCCAACTATACTTTTGAAACCTTCGTAGTTGGTAAAAATAATAAATTTGCCCATGCTGCAAGCCTTGCTGTATCAGAATCTCCGGGAGAAGTTTACAATCCTCTCTATATTTATGGAGGTCCGGGACTGGGCAAGACCCATTTAATGCAGTCCATCGGCCATTTTATCCTGCAGCAGAAGCCGGAGAAAAAGGTTATTTACGTTACCTCAGAGGAATTTACCAACGAAGTAATCGACTCTATCCGAAACGGAAATGCTTCCGCCATGACAAAACTCAGAGACAAGTACCGTACCGTAGACGTTCTGATGATTGACGACGTACAGTTTATCATCGGAAAAGAAAGTACCCAGGAAGAATTTTTCCATACCTTTAATGTGCTCCATTCTGCAGGAAAACAGATTATCCTTTCTTCGGATAAACCGCCCAAGGAAATGGAAACACTGGAAGAACGCATTCGTTCCCGTTTTGAATGGGGGCTGCTGGCCGATATCGGTTATCCTGACTATGAGACCAGAATGGCCATTCTCAGAAGAAAAGAAGAACTGGACGGATTTCATCTTGAGGATGAAATTCTTGATTATATTGCCATAAATATCAAATCCAATATCCGGGAGCTGGAAGGAGCCCTGAACAAACTGCTGGCTTTTTCCAATCTGGAACACACGGATATTACCATGGAAGTTGCCATCCGGGAGCTGCAGAATATTATTTCACCGGACAAGCCAAGGGAAATTACGCCTCAGCTTGTTATTGAAATTGTAGCAGAACATTTCAATATCTCCACAGACCAGATGATTTCCAAGAACCGCAGCAATGAAATTGCGAAACCCAGGCAGATTGCCATGTACTTATGTAAAAACATGACGGCTGCCCAGCTTGAAACCATCGGCACTCTTCTGGGGGGAAGAGATCACTCCACCATTATTCACGGCATTAAAAAAATTACGGAAGAATATCAGAATGATGAGAACTTCCATCAGACCATTGAAACCATCAAAAAGAAGATTAACCCTAATTAATGCTTCCATTCACATTTGTGGATAAGTTGTCCAAAAGCCTGTGAATGGAAGCGGATAAGCCGTACATTCATCCACGGCCGTCCATTTTACTTTATGGGATTCATTTTTTCCCTGAAATTTATACACAGCCTGTCCATACACCTTCAAGGTGAAATTCACAGGCTTATCCGGCAAAAAAAACGGCTCAAAGCACCTGAAATTCAGCCTTTGCATAATTATACACTTATAAACAGCCCCTATGACGATTAAGACGAATCTCTTATCATAAATTTATCTTTAAGCTCAGGAAGGAGTTACACACAATATGAAAATTATATGTTCCAGAACAAATCTCTTACATGGAGTCAATATTGTATCAAAAGCTGTTCCTTCCAGAACCACTATGGCGATTCTGGAATGCATTTTAATTGACGCTTCTACCAATGAAATAAAATTAACGGCAAATGATATGGAACTGGGAATAGAAACCAGAATAGAAGGAGAAATTGCAGAACGAGGCGTTATTGCACTGGATGCCAGAATTTTTCTGGAAATTGTGAGGAAACTTCCTGATAATGACGTAACCATTGAGACAGACTCCTCCTTTAAGACGGTAATCACCTGTGAAAAAGCCAAGTTTAATATTATCGGAAAATCAGGAGAAGATTTTTCCTATCTTCCTTACATAGAAAGAAATCAGCCTGTCATGCTTTCTCAGTTTACTCTGAAAGAAGTAATCAGACAGACCATATTTTCCATTTCAGACAGTGACAACAATAAGCTGATGACCGGAGAACTGTTTGAGATGAAGGAAAATCAGTTAAAGGTGGTGTCACTGGACGGACACCGTATTTCCATCCGTAAAATAGAACTGAAGGAGGCATATCCTGACTGCAAGGTAATTGTGCCGGGCAAGACACTTCAGGAAGTAAGTAAAATTGTGCCGGGAGACGCCAGCGAGTTCGTCAGTATTTTCTTTACGGAAAATCATATTGTTTTTGAATTTGATAAAACCACAGTGGTGTCCCGTCTGATTGAAGGAGAATATTTTAAGATAGACCAGATGCTGTCCTCCGATTATGAAACAAAAATTAAAATTAATAAACGGGAGCTTCTGGACTGCATTGACAGAGCTACCCTTCTGGTCAAAGAAGGCGATAAGAAACCAATCATTATGAATGTAACCGATGAAAATATGGAGCTGAAAATCAATTCCTTTATCGGTTCCATGAATGAAGATATAGATATTCAGAAAAGCGGAAAGGATATTCTGATTGGATTTAATCCCAGATTTTTTATTGATGCGCTGCGTGTCATTGATGAAGAAGAGGTTACCCTGTATATGGTAAATCCAAAGGCCCCCTGCTTTATCAAAGATGACAACGAAACTTTTATTTATCTGATTCTGCCGGTAAATTTTAATGCGGCAGCCAGTTAGAAAGGAACTGCACATGGAAGTAATAAAGTTAAAGGGTGATTATATAAAATTAGGGCAGGCGCTGAAAGCTGCAAATCTGGTGGATTCTGGTGTGGTTGCCAAGCTGGTTGTACAGGACGGCCTTGTAACGGTGAACGGAGAAGTGGAAGTTCAGCGGGGTAAAAAACTGGTGGATG
>OFFP01002259.1_pt1 | contig 11635 bp, 15 predicted proteins | sample 1521431 | NCBI WGS metagenome assembly OFFP01 (sample SAMEA3504104, study PRJEB24116) | mouse gut metagenome | biome: mouse gut; feature: mouse-associated habitat; material: faeces | place: Denmark | collected 2011 | reverse complement strand
AGTCTTACGAACGGGAGCATTATGACCGTGCTGCCGCCGATATTGAGCGTATGCTGGATAAGATGGCGGAAAGGGCGGCCTGTGAGCAGCTGGAAAATGAGCGCATTCAGGAACTGAATGATGTTGCGCAGAATATTTCTTATGGAAATATCCATGCCGGCGTCAGCATCCGGATCAACCGCATTTCCAGTGTGGATGAGGAATTGACGGAGCAGTACGATATAATATCGGCGCCGTTAATCAATATCTCGCGCCAGCTGCAGAAAAGCCTGGTCAAACAGCTCAGGGAAAACCGCCGTGGAGGAAAGCAGACCGGTCTGATTATGGGAAGGCGTTTGGATGCGCATGCCCTGTGCCGGAATGACGGCAAGGTGTTTTATAAGAACAGCCTGCCAAATGAAATTCCGGAGCTGGCAGTGGGATTGCTGCTGGATGAATCGGGTTCCATGTGTTCCTGTGACCGCAGCGCCTATGCAAGAGCGTCAGCGATCATCCTATACGACTTCTGCCAGAGCCTTGATATCCCGGTAATGGTTTACGGACATTCCACCGGATATGACACAGTGGAGCTGTATTCTTATGCAGAGTTTGAGAGCTTTGACCATGACGATAAGTACCGGCTCATGGACATCAGCGCCCGCGGAAGCAACCGTGACGGCGCAGCCCTGCGGTTTGTGGCGGAACAGCTTTCCAAACGGCCGGAAGCAGTGAAGATACTGATGCTGGTTTCGGACGGACAGCCGGCAGATTCAGGATACGGCGGTTCTGCAGCAGAAGAAGATCTCCGTGGCATTAAGCAGGAATACCAGCGGAAAGGCATCCTGTTTGTTGCGGCTGCTATCGGCAGCGATAAGGAAAATATCAAACGGATTTACGGGGATTCCTTTTTGGACATTACCGATTTGAACCAGCTGCCCACAAAGCTGACCAGTGTGGTCAAGCGGCATATACGGGTATGACAGGTCAGGGGGAGATTACAGATCCCGCCCCACATGGAAATCAAAAGATACTTATAATAAAACAACAAAGAAAGGGAATAAAAACATGAAGGCAATCAGTATTGGAAAAAGATATGAAATTTATGACGACTCGCTCAAGGCTTATGACAGGCTGCCGGCGAAAACCTATACCGTCCGTTTTGAAAAGATGTCCGGATTTTTTCTGGAGGTGCGCACAGACCTTGCTGTAAAAGAGAAGGTCTACGGCGTCCATCCGGAGAAAGCAGACAAGGTGTTCCAGGCGTTTACGAAATTTGAACGGAACCTGGGCGTCATTTTAAGCGGCGACAAGGGGATTGGAAAATCCCTCTTTGCCCGGATCCTGGCGTCAAAGGCTGTGGAAGATGGATATCCTGTCATCATTATTGACCAGTTTATCCCTGGTATTGCCTCATACATTGAGTCTATTGAGCAGGAGGCTGTTTTTCTGTTTGATGAGTTTGACAAAACCTTTGGCAGCGCCAGCTCCGGAGACAATGGAGGCGATCCGCAGTCCAGGCTCTTGAGCCTGTTTGATGGGACATCCCAGGGAAAAAAACTTTTTATCATTACCTGTAACAGCCTGCGTAAGCTGAATGACTATCTGGTAAACCGCCCTGGGCGGTTCCATTACCATTTCCGTTTTGAATATCCCTCCTCGGAGGAAATCATGGAATACCTTACAGATAAGCTTGGGACACAGTATGTCAGTGAAATCCAGAAGGTAATCCTGTTTTCCAAGAAAGTGGCGCTGAACTTTGACTGCCTTAGGGCAATTGCGTTCGAGCTTAGTATGGGAGGCGCATTTGAAACGGTGATCCAGGACCTTAATATCATCAACACCAGGGAAACGGCTTATAATGTTACCCTCCATTTCAATGACGGGACAGTCATGAAATCAAACAACTGCCGTCTGGATATGTTCAATAAAGAGGGCAGGGAGATGGTGTATCTGGATGACGAGAAGGGCAGGAACATGGTTACGGCGGAATTCAAGCCGTCTGCGTGTGTCTATGATCCTACGCGCAGCGCAACGATCCTTCCGGCGGACAGCATCATGCTAAGCTATAACGATTACTATGGGGAGGAAGCGCAGGAAGAAGTGCAGAAGCTGATACCGGAGTATTTATCCATAGTCCGTGCCGTGGAAAGGAACATTCACTATCTGACGGCATAAAAGGATGCGGGGAGGATTCCCTGATTTTTACCAGCTGCCCATGGAGCTGTCCGATATGGATAAGCGGCATATGGGAATAACAACATCAAAATATAAAAATAAGACAGATGGGCAGCTGGTTTTCTACGGCTGCCTATCCGTTTTCAGAAAGGAAGGCAGGTATGCATTTTTTATCATTGGCAGTTTTGGAAATCCCTGAAGTACAGGAAGACAAGGAAAGGGACAGAGAGATTGCGGAAGCATTGGAGGAATTGAGGCTCCAAAAGGAATTAAAAGGGAGAAGCATCCAGATAAGACTCTTGATGGAACGGCTGCGGGGGCTTCTATCAGCGTTCTCGCGCACAGTGGACAACTGTGTTTCTGACCTGCTGTACCCTTATTATGAATCCATACCGGATACGTCATATCTGGAATTCGATGACCGGACGGAGCAGCTGCTTGCGGAATATGAAGGTACGGCCGACTGTGTAAGATTGGCACAGGGCACGGTTGTGGAATTATTCGGTTACATGCTTCACGGAAGATTTATCATCCGTGACGGTAAGGTGTTCCAGAGGGATGCCGGCCCGCTCCACCATGAAAAACGGACAAAGAAGGCGAAGAGGATGAAGGCGCTGCCGGATTATCCCCTCAGAAAAGTATACAGAGATTTCAAAGATTACGCAGAAAATGAGTGCGGGTTTACTTTTGACGAAGAGCATCAGGGATATGGATTTTATTATAATCCGAATGCTATGTGGGACTGGTACTCTATTGGCGGGCGCTGGCCGGAAATGTTTCTCGTGAAGGACACATGCGAAGAATATTCCTTTGGGGAAAGAAGCTGGTGCAATGAGGATGAAGAGCTGGAGGCCCCGGAAGGGTACCTGTGGGTCTGCGCTGCCCGTAAGAAAGATATTGCGTGGGAAGAAATGCGTAAGTGGCGTGAGAAAAAAGCCAGGGAGCGTTTCTCAAAATTGGAGAAGATGTTTGCTACAGGCCAGAAGGAGGAAGGCTTCAGAGGAGCCATAGCTCCTCAGGGCATTCTTTGTTACGGGGAAATGGTGTATTTCAAAGATGAGACGGTTGAGGATTATCTGAACCGGAATGACATCCTTGATCATCGGAAGTATCCGGTATATGTCCACGATATCGTAGACGCAGACAACTGGTTTAGCAGAGATGACTCTGAGTGGATAAATGACGGCGAGGTTCCTGTTGACTGGCCGGAACGCATAGACGGGTACATAGACGGTCTGGAAGATGATGACGTTCTTGTAGGTGTGGACTATCATATTTGAAGGGAGGGATCAAAATGATTAAAAATGAATCGAATATTGACAAGAAACCGGATAGTATCTGCAGCTTTCCTTTGCAGGGGATTCCGGACAATTCCAAAACCATTGAACCTTTGCCTGGAAGCGCAACGGCGGGGATAGACCTAAAAAGGCTCCCTGTCCATGAAGATGAGGTGACAAATGTTCTCAGGCAGCGCTGGATCGCATGCTATTTGCTGTATGACTGGACACTGAAGCACGCAGATCATGCTTTTTACAATAATAAGTGTATGTGGGTGGAACAGGTTTATAAACGGCTGGAAGGTATGGATATAGATGCCGCATCTTTGGGAGCAGTTATGACGGATACTTTTAACCAGATCCTGCTTGAGGATGTGGAGGATTTTATCCAAACACATATGCGTGTATGGAAATGCGGCCGGTTAAAGGTTGAATTTCAGGTTGCAAAGACAATAGCAAAAATTTTTGCAGAATAAGAATAAAGATAATCGTGTTTCCCTTTGTCTTAGGCAGGGGGAAACACAGAAAATGGAGGAACCAATATGGTTATAAATCGAATTGGCGCTGAATTTGCATATGAAGGCGTTACTTATGTAATTGGCGCACCCATCGTGGGTACGCCTGGAAGTGAGTACGAAGGATTGTACGGAAGTATCACGGAAATCAGTGACGGCGAAGATAAAGAAACGGAAAATGAAACACCGGATATGGAATGTTCCTTTGAAGCTCCGGTGATTCCTTATGATGTAAAAGAGTTGGAAGAGAGGTTCTCAGAATTGTACCAGTATCCAAAGGCTATTGACGACATTGCCCTGGATTTGGTTATCATGGCGCCGGAAATGATCCGTCCGCTTGATGACCTGAGGGAATGCCGGCATTATCCAATGGTATACGTCCTGGCAGAAGACTGGGCGGTAGAAGGCGAACACGGCAGTTCTTCTGAAGTGTATACGGATTTTGATGATGCCAAACGCCTGTTGGTCCAGAAATTAGAGGAAGAACTGGAAAACGGATGCATTCCACGGTGGGCCGGTTATGAGAATTTTGTGGTGCATTCCACCGCAGATTCCTATGAATGCTACATTGACGGGGAATACTGCGAAAACCATTATTCGCTTTCAATCATTGCCCAAAAACTTTGCGCGTCCAACCGGTTTGTAAGGGAGCTTGCTGAGATTCATAAAGCCTCCTGCCAGCTTGAGGATTTTGTTTCCCAGGTGTCAGACTGGGATGAAATTGCAAAGCTTACAGATGAGAAGTATGAACGGATGGTTCATGACCCACGGTTCCCGGAAAGGCTTCAAAATGCACTTGGTAAGAATGACCACTACTGGGAATCTTACTGGGAAACTGTGTCAGAGGTTGCACACGAATTGGTAAATGAGTATTTGGAAAAACCAGACTGCTATAAGCCGGAAACAGATAACCCCTATCCCCTTTGTGTTGGAAACGGCACAAAAAAATGCAGGGAGTGCTGTCTTTGGGTTGATTTACAGCCTGACATAGAGTAGGAGGGGAATTGTATGAGCTATACATCTTGGCATACCTATGGGTACGGCATATGCGTCTCCGACATCAGAGAGCCTTCTGTGGAGCGTATCCAGAACTTGCTGGCAATGGCACCGGTATTGCAGAAGAATATTCAGGAATGGCTGGATGAGTGTGGGGTTTCAGATCCGGATTATGACGACTATATGGAGTTCGATCAGGATTTCAGACTCGGATTGGCTGCTATTCTGAAAGAAGTGATTCTGGAGGCGGAAAATGTCCGGCTTGAGGCTTGTGACAGCTTTGATGGAAAAGATTATCTGCTGTTTGGCCCGGATTACCCATGGAATCTGGCAAACCAAAAACAAATAAAGACGGAAGAGGAGGTTGCCGGGATTTTTAAAAAGTACATCCCGGTTCTGACAGACGAGCCGATTGACATAGATTATCAGTCGGTCGAGAATGGGGGATAAGAAGACGCCATGTATAAAACACAGGATCAGGAAACGGCTCTGCTTAGGGAGGAACTTTCAAAACTCTTAACAACCCTGAAGCATAACCGGGAGAAGGTTCCCCTCGATGTGCTGAAGACAAAGTACAAAAAAGGTTATGACACGTTATGCGTAAGCATTAAGCGTTCTGCATCGGACTATGCCAAGCGGACGGCTCTCTGCGGTATCCGTATTCACGAGGATTATCTTGACGAGGCAGCCGCTGTCATCAATGGGACGATTGAACGCTGTGGGATTTTAAAGCAGCTTTCCAAAGCGGCTTTTTCCCATCAGGACATAGATGAATTTGATTCCCTTGCCGGGACGCTGCGGGAGAAGATCCTTGACGGCCTGGAGCCTTTCTACAGGAAACATCTTGGGCTGTATATCACGCCGGAATGTCTGGAGGATCCGGATGTGGCGCCGCTCATTTACTGCACGGTAAATGACTGTGTCCTGCAGGATGGAAAATGGATTCCACTGGAGCTTTATAAAACCGGCTCTGCGTGCCAGCAGGAAAAATGCGTATAACCGTCAAAATGAAATATGAAATGGAGGTGGCATTATGCCTGAAAAAAGCGGATCAAGGCCGCTTACCAGCATTGTATCCTATCCGGAACGCGGGGAGGGCGGCAATAACCGTTACCGCGGGAATTGTTCACCGAAGCTGGTTGAGGATCTGATTGGCTTCTTCCGCCCGCAGGAAGTCTGCGACTATATGTGCGGGAGCGGGACAACGAAAGCGGCTGCGGACAGGCTCGGCATCAGCAGCCATCTGTACGATCTGCACAGCGGATTTGATATCATGAGCTGTGAAATACCGGAGCGGCCGGAATTTATCTTCCGGCACCCTCCATACTGGGATATCGTGACCTATTCAGATGTCATGTATCATGCGTCGGAGGTCCAGAGCCGGTATGGGTATGATCCAAAGCAGTCTGACCTGTCCCGTATAACGGACTGGGAAAGCTTCGTCGGGGCAATGAACTATGCCATGATGAAGCAGTATGCTTCTATGGAAAAAGGCGGGCGGATGGCAGTCCTGATGGGCGACATCAAGAAGAAAGGCCGGCTTTACAGTATGCTGGCAGAGATCGCGAAGCCAGGGACAATGGAGAACATTATTATCAAGGCGCAGCACAATTGCTTTTCGGATAAAACCAGGTACAGCGGTTCTTTCATACCGATTCTGCATGAATATGTGATGATTGTCCGGAAAGACAATGTACTCATCTGCCCAATCCTGATTTCGGAGAAAAAGCAGGCTGACATCCGTGATATTCCAGGGGCAACCTGGCGGGATGTGGTGGCGGCTGTCCTGGAACAATGTGAAGAGGCGGTTCCCCTTACCTATTTATATGGGCAGATTGAGCCATACCAAAAGGTTAAAGGACACAAATGGTGGAAAGAGAAAATCCGCCAGACACTGCAGTACCATCCGGAGCATTTTCAGCATGCAGGCAAAGGGTTCTGGAAGCTGCGTACAAAAACGAATTAAGGAGGAAATGAGTATGGAGGTAAAGCGCGTTTATTATAACGATGACGGCATTCTTACCCCTGGACACCTCATGAAGCGGAGATTCCGGAAACCCGTGTTTTATCCGTTTGATAAGAAATGTGGGTTTGATTATGAAATCATGCGAGATGAAAAGCTGATTGTTGAATACAGCCTGGAAGCGTATCGAAGATTTTATAAGAATGCATATCCGGAAGGAACTCGGATCCTGTTGATTGATATGAAGGACGATCCGCATCCAATACCAGCCGGGACGAAAGGGACAGTAGATTCTGTCGATGACGCTCCGACAATCCATTGCAGGTTTGACAATGGAAGATATCTTGTAGTCATTCCTGGGGTAGATGTGTTCCGTAAAATTACAGAGGATATTTGATTATCATAGTTTGGAGATAGGGGGATGCTGCTTTTGCGGCATCCCTTTTAGTGTTCTTGACAATGGTATAATGCCAAGTGAAAAGGTTTAGATTTTCCAGTGTATAACAAGCTCGGTGCTGGTAGCTTCAATTTTGGAAATCAGCGTATCCACAACGCGCCGTTTGTCCTCAAAACTAACCTCGTCCCAATTTTGGAGATAGCCCGTTATACTATCAATTTGAGAACTTGAAACAGAATTAGCGGTGAAGTCGGCCACCAGCTTTAACTGCTTTTGCCGCTCCGCGTCCAATTCTTCAATGCGGTTATTTGCGTACTGTAACAAGAGAGGGTTTGCTCCGGTCAGCGTGTCAATCAGCTTTTCAATCTCGCTTTCGATTTTGGCGAGTTTGGCGCGGGCGGCGGTCAGCTTTGGATTGTAGCCCTCCGCCTTGCCGCCCCTCAGCGTCTGAAATTCCCGCATCTTCTTTACCATTTCATCATACACCGATTTTTCCAACTCATGTCGTGTCAGCGTTCCGGGCCCCGGACAGCTTTTGTTTTCCACGCGCTGTCTGCATCTCATGTACGTCACCCCGTTTGCGGCGTTCAGCCCCACTAACGCATATCCGCAGCACCCGCACTTAATTTTCCCGGCCAGCCATGTATTATGGCATTTCCGGCCATTCTGAAACGTGGTGTTTTGGGATAGCTTGTGCTGGACGTTCAGCCAGAGCGCCGAGGGGATACGGCCCTTGTGGGGAGCGATAACAAGAATATTTTCCTCACCCTCCCGGCCCTGGTATAAGTAACAGCTATAATCGCCCGTGAACAATTCCGGGGGGCTTTCGATTTTCGCGCCCTGGGCCTTGAAGTGTTCGTAAATATCCATATCGGCCTGGACGTAAACCGGGTTCCGCAGGAGCTGCGCCAAAAATCCCCGTTTCAGCGTTTTCCCGTACACTTGAATTTCATTCTCGGTGAAATACCGGGTAATATCGCCGTAGGAGGTTTCGGGCTCCGCATACATTTCGTACATCAATTCGGCGTATTCCATCTCGGCGGTTTCAATCAGCCGTTTTGTTTTGATACCGTCCATCACGATGGGCTCCGTGTCAAAACCGTATGGAGCGCGGCCCCGCATATAGTAGCCCTTGGCACACCGGGAATAAAAGGCGTCCGTCACACGCATCTGGATGCTTTCCCGTTCCAGTTGGGCAAACACGATGCAGATATTGAGCATCGCCCGGCCCATCGGGGTTGACGTATCAAATTTTTCGGTGCAGGAAACAAATTCCACATTGTACTGCTTAAACAGCTCCATCAGCTTTGCGAAATCCACAATGGAGCGGCTGATTCTGTCCAGACGGTAGACAATCACCCGCCGGATAAGCCCGGTTCTGATGTCTTTCAAGAGCCGCTGAAAATCGGGCCGTTCAATGTTTTTGCCGGAGTACCCTTTATCCTTGTATTCTTTCGCCTCACCGCCTTTTAGCTCATAGCGGCAAAATTCAAATTGACTTTCAATGCTGATGCTGTCCTTTTTGTCAATCGACTGCCGCCCATAAATCGCATCTATTCTATTATCCATAATTAGCTCCCTTCCGTTAAACGGGAGCCAACCTACAATTATATTATACCTCGGGCGGCCCCATATCACAAGGATGTCGATGGGTTACACGCGCTGTCCGGCGTACTTGCTGAACACGTCAAACAGCTTTTGTTCTACTTCACGTTTGCGCTGTTCCCGTTCCTTTTGGGGGAGAATGGGGGTAAGGTTTTTGATGGTGATTGTCCGCTCTCCCATAACAACGGTTTTGACTTCGCTTTGATACTTTGGCTGTGTTTGCATGAACTCCCTCCCATTTCATAAAATTTTGGCAGAAGAAAAGGGCGGCACTTTTTACAGTGTCGCCCTTTGGCCTGCCCCTGCTTTGGGACAAAATGTCCCAAACTTAACGGAAACTATGTAGGAAATGCGCTCCGGCCATTTACGGCCCCGGCGTTGCCCTCTCATATACCACCAGAAAAGCGGACAGAAAAGAGGGGTAACTTGATGGAGATTATTCAAAAAATGCGCCTTGGCTATTTCCGGCCCCGGCGTTGCCACCTCATATACCACCAGAAAAACGGAGCAAATGGAGACGGCAGCCGCATATTTTTTTGAAAAACCTCCCCTCACTAACCGAGACATTTTTGGATGATTTTCGGACTGGCCCAGCGGAAATTTTTCAAAGTCCTTTTCAGCTTACCCAGCCGGGGCCGCCCGCTATGCACTGGCGGGGAAAAACTTCCTCTCATATACCAAGACATTTTTTCGCTATTTCCAAGTGGGGAAGTCGAAAATTTTTTGATACTGCGCTATGTAGCGGGAGGGATGCCACCGGGCAGGAAAAGGGGGCGGCACTGTGAAAAGTACCGCCCCTGCTTTGGAGCATTTTGTAAACGCAAGTTGTCTGGATTTAGTCACCATCACTTTTTGTTATTTCTGTCAAAGACAGTTCTAACTGGTACACATTTTCGTTACCATCCATATCTTTCGTTGTAAGCTCAAAATAGAGAATGTTTTTCAAATCACTTGTACCATCAATTTTTATTCTCCTAATTGCGCTGTCCCCCGATATTTGCCCTAAGTCACCAGAAATATTGACTGTATCTCCCGTCATGTCTACCATACCATTAGAAAGAATAACATCCTTTTCGTCACCAGCCATAATGTAAAATGTGGTGGAGTACGATGTAATGTTATCGAAAAAATCATCACTTACTTTCAAATCACCGCCAGAAAAGGTTTCTTCTGTGCCATTCAAAATAATAATGCCATTTGAAATTGAAAGCTGTTCATTCTCCCCACTAAAAGAATACACTGTTAGCTGTTCTTGCTCTACCTTTTCACATCCAGCTAATGTCAGCAAAAGTATTGCCATAAAGACCAACACTTTCGATTTTATCATATTCAACGCCTCCCCAATTTTCCAAGTTATCAATAGGCATTAGGTATATCACATCCCTGCCCAACAATCCACCCCAGCTTTGGGACATTTTGTCTCAAAGTTGCATTTTTAATCTTCATCTTCGATATATTCAAGAATATCCCCCGGTTGGCACTTTAGGACTTTGCAGATTGCGTCTAACGTACTGAACCGAACAGCTTTTACTTTTCCCGTTTTTAAGTAAGAGAGATTGACGTTAGATATACCGACCTGGACCGCCAAGTCATTAAGCCGCATTTTTCTGTCCGCCAGCACCCGGTCAAGCCGAATAATAATCATAGCGTATGATCCACCTCGTCCTGCAAATGCACCCCATAATGGATGATGTATGCAGCTACAATAAAAGCGATGCTGGGGATAAGCATATTAAACATAGTCTGCCCTGTAGAAATGGACACTCGGCCATTAGATACGAGGTTGATAAGCCAGCAAATCAACAGTTTGATAAATGGAACAAAAACAGCCACCGAGAATTGGAGTAACCCATAATAAAGCAGATAAGAGGAGTTTTGCTCTGTAAAAATTTCCCCTTTGTTTATATTGGAAAATACACGACTTAAAAACCAATAAGCAAAAATCATAGGAACAATATGGATGGCATACATGAAAGAAATCCCTATCTGAATTGTCGGGTCAATCTGGTCATTATCATTGGTCCATACATGAATGTCATCGCCCGTATGGACAGTCATACTGCCAGAATGGGATTCGTGATTTTCCTCTGCGTAAATTGCCTGCTCAAAGGTTCCTGTTTTTGTATGCAGTAAAAAAGTTTGACGCCCCATAAAACTGAGGACTGTACATAGGACATAGAAACAGATTACAAAATAGCAAGCAAATTTCATTAACTGAGCGGCAGGTCTTGCAAACCGTTCATTTGCGAGTTTCTGAATAAATTTCATAGTTATCACCTCGGTCTTATGATAGCAAAGAAATTCAAATTTGTCAATAACTTTTTAATGTTTATCATTAATTTTTTATTGTTATATCTTATCGAGAAAAAAACTCGTCACCATATCGCAAAACCTACTGATATGAACGCCATTAGATTCACGCCATCCCCGTCCACTTCAGGTATCTGACCCATGATTTGAATCTTTCGCACAATGCAGCCATGGGGCTATCCATTTCTCCGCCCAACAATATAAGGGAAACATTTTCCCTGTCCCGCAATTCTTCCGCAATAATAATAGAGTTTGTAGCCACAATAACGCTCTGTTCCTTTTCGACTTTACTTGTGATATGGTTCTCCATAATGACCTTAAGTGCGAAAATCTCGTAATATTATTTCAGACAGAACACAAAAAATGCTCTGCCTGAAATATTTAACATATTTCTTTTAAGTACGTTTCTGCTGTTTCT
>OFFP01002258.1_pt1 | contig 11643 bp, 13 predicted proteins | sample 1521431 | NCBI WGS metagenome assembly OFFP01 (sample SAMEA3504104, study PRJEB24116) | mouse gut metagenome | biome: mouse gut; feature: mouse-associated habitat; material: faeces | place: Denmark | collected 2011 | reverse complement strand
AGGGGAAGCTGTCCTATCAGGTGGGGGACAAGGTGGCCTTCGCCTATGGGGACCATGATGTAAGCGGCACAATCGAATACATAGGAGACCTGGGTGTTCGCATCCACACTGGCCCCTACGCCTGGAGCCATCAGCTGGTGGAAAGGGACTTTTTCGAGGACGCAGTACGCCACGACGAGCGTAACGCCGGCCTCTTTACCCCGGAAGTCCCGGAACAGGCAGCGCCGGAGGTTCCCGCGCAGGAGGCCCCAGAGACCGGCATGGGCCCGGAGGCTTCGCCGGGGAACGCCACCCTGTATCCCGGCGATAAGAACGGAGTGCCATACGATATCGTCGTGCAGAGACTGCGTTTTGACGAACCGGAGCAGGCCCAGCCGGAGGCCCTCCCCGCCACGAAAAACTTCCGTATCACCGATGATAATTTAGGCGTGGGCAGTCTGCGGGCCAAATTCCGAATGAACATGGATGCCATCAACACCCTCCAGGCCATTGAGCTGGAGGGCCGCGCCGCCACCCCTGCTGAGCAGGAGATTCTGTCCCGGTATGTGGGCTGGGGCGGTCTGCCCCAGGCTTTTGACGAAAACAACGAGGAATGCCCTGATTCTCAAGGATGAAAACCGTTTTCAGAAGCTGGTCCTGCGCAAACCTTCTGTTCGGCGGAGGCTACAGGAGCAGCCCGCCGCCGATGCACCCAAGCCGCCCAGCAAAGGCAGGGCCAAAGAGCCGGAACGCTGATGGCGGCAAAAAGGAAACGTACCGTACCACTGCTGTTTTATGTATCTGAACAGGAAAGGGCGCTGATTCATGCCAAAATGGAGCAGTACGGCACCAGCAACCTCAGCGCCTATCTGCGGAAAATGGCAATCGACGGCTATGTGGTCAATCTTGGTCTGCCGGAGCTGCGGGAGCTCGTAGCACTCCTGCGCCGCTCCAGCAACAATCTCAACCAGCTTACCCGACGCGTCCATGAGACGGGGCGGTATTATGATGCAGATATGGAGGATTTGCAGCAGAACTATGAGAAACTGTGGGGAGCCGCGCAGAAAATAATATCCTCATTGGCGGCAGTTCAATAGCAGCTAGATATATAAACCCTCTGGCACAGGTTCCTATCTGTGCCAGAGGGTTATGGTTCAAGATTGCTCTCATCAAAAAGAGGCGATGCAAAAAATGTATCAAGCCCAATGTCTAGTCCCTGACACATTTCATGGATAATCCTCAGTTTAACAGAATCATATGAGCAGTTAATGACATTTCCGATTGTCGATCTGGGCACTCCACTCTTTATGTGGAGTTGATACTGCGTCATTCCCTTTTCGTTTAGCAGCTGTTCCAACCGTTTACTGACTGCCTCGTTGAGTTTCAACATTTCCACCGCCTCCAGGATTTAGAAAAATTGTAACAAGCTATATAAGCAAATTAGTCCCTGTAGCTGTACTAATGGCTAGAAACAAAACAAATGCGGCGCATCTCATTTTTTAGATGCAACCGCATTTATTTTTGGTCTTCTTTCCCACCCCTCGCATATTTGCATTTCAGAAAATCTATATAATCCTCAAGGCTCTTCCGTGCTTCAAGAGGGAAGTCTGCCGGAAGGCGGAGTATATTATGCTCTCCGTTGTTCGGATTTGGATTGTCTGTGAGCCCCAATAGGTAGTCTATCGAAACGCCAAAGTATTTTGCAATTTCAATTTTGATTGCATCTGGCGGCTCACTTTTCTCCCTCTCATATGATGAAATTGAATGTTTATTGATCTGAAGCAATGTCCCTAATTGCTCTTGTGTAAGGTCAGCGTCTTTTCGTAAATCCAGAAGTCGTTCTCCTATCACTCCAATAACCTCCCTTCATGCGATGATTATAGAATAAAAAATCCCAAGAGAGTAAATTATTGACAAAATAATCCCAAACTGCTATATTGTAGATAAATATTCGATTTTATGCGGTGGAATAGAGAATTGATCTTGCACTATGCGTAAATAAAGAAGGGATGCAACACCATGGATAATATTCCTGATCTGTCTTTCTTGGAATCAGAATTGGGAACTATCAGTGTCACAAAGTCTCTATGTCCTGGCATTTACTATCTGATCGCTGGACAGGATGGGGAGCCGGTTGCAGCAGAGTATTATGCGGTCGCGGATACGTCTATCATATCCCGGCAGGCAAAGGAATATGGCAAACGGATTTCTGATTGGTGGCTGTTCTCTATGCAGGACGATGCCAGCGGTTGGCGGATCATTGACTATGAGCTGGGGAAGTACCGCGTAAAGAATCACTTGCCCCAGGAGCAGACGCTCCACGACATTGCGCTGGATGCCGCTGAATACCACCCGGAATACTTTGGCGCGTATCCCGTTCCCCTCCATACCCCCAGAGGATACACTACCCGGCATTGGACGCTGGCCAACGGTATTTACTGGCTGGAAACTGACCAATGCGAGGAAGTCCTGGCGGTCTGCTATCCTCTCTGGACCGCCGAGCTCTCCATGGCTGTGGAGTGGCTTGGGGAGCAGACTGAGCATGACAAAGCCCAGGGCATTCATAAAACCCTGGGCTACATATTCTTTCCCGCGCAAATCAGCTGTATTCCTATCTATGAACTGATGCAGACACGCATGGAGGTATGGAGCGGGACCATGATCGACAAGCCGGCCCTGATGAACGCCATCTGGAGGGATGCTCCCGAATATGCCGTCATGATGAACCGGCAGGAGCAGACAGGGATGAACGATCTCTCTGCTATGCTGCTGCGGGATTTTGACATAGCGGCTGGCCCACGGATTTTGCCGGACCGCATGATCGCTATATCTGCGGATATTGGCGCGGACTACCTGCTTTTCAAGAGGTGAGGGATACCATGGAAAACGAAGTATACGAGAGGGACTATAGTACGCTCCTGTCGGAGCCAGACCCAGAGCAGAAGGCAATACTCAAACATATGGGAGAGTTTCTGCACGACATAGATATGCAGCAGCCCAGGATGATTTCCCCAAGGGGGAAGTTTACCTATGACCATCTTCTGCGGGAGTGCGATGCGTACTGCCGGTTATGCTGTGGGAAAATCCGCGCCGTTATTGATTATCAGAATTGGGATGCAAAAATAGTTTTAATTCTACCCGCATTATGCTGCTTCATCGCAGAACAAAAGGCGTTGCTCTTTGATATTCTGCTCCATACAAAAGCGGTCTCCTTCCGGCCGGTTGAGAATACTGCGGCGGTGGCAGTGGAGATCAGAATCGAATACTTTGAGAAACTGCCGTGTGGCTCAGAGGAAGAAAGCGGCGATATTATGATGGAGCATATAAGAGCGGCGGCAGAAAAAATGTGCAAGGGCAATCCCGCTCTTATGGAAAAAGTGCGAAAGATATTTGAGAAATACGAGCTGGACAACACAGAGTAAGGAGGGAAAATCTATCGCCACCACGCGGATTACATCCCTGCACACCGGCATAGGCCGGTCCACCGGAAAAGCAATCAGCGATATCATTGATTATGTTGAGAATCCCGAAAAAACCGACAACGGCAGGATGATCTCCTGCTACCAGTGCGACAGCCGCGTTGCTGATGCAGAGTTCCTTTTCTCTAAGCGGCAGTATCAGGCCAAGACCGGCAGGCGGCGCGGCAAGGACGATGTGATTGCTTATACCATCCGTCAGTCCTTTGTTCCAGGGGAGATTACACCGGAAGATGCCAACCGCCTGGGCTGTGAGCTGGCGCGGCGCTTCACCAAAGGGAACCATGCCTTTATCGTCTGCACTCATATCGACAAAAAACATATCCATAATCACATCATCTGGAACTCTACCGCGTTGGACTGCACAAAGAAATTCCGTGATTTCCTCGGCTCGGGCAGGGCGGTGCGGCGGCTCAGCGATACAATCTGCATCGAAAATGGATACTCTATTGTGGAGAATCCCCAGCGGCGCGGCAAGAGCTACAACAGGTGGCTGGGGAGTAAGCTGCCCTGTCACCGGGACCAGCTCCGCATGGCGATTGACAAGGCTATCGCACAAAAGCCCGCCAGCCTGGAAGAGCTGCTGAAGCTGCTGCAAGAGACCGGCATTGAGGTCTCACCGCGCGGGAAGTCTATCCGACTGAAAATGCCGAGGCAGAGAAATTTTATCAGGATGGATGGCCGCAGTCTTGGCGCGGAGTATGATCTTTCTGTACTGCGGGAGGTGCTTGCTGGTAAACGGACACATACACCGGGCAAAAAAAATATCCGCCAGTCAACATCCCCGAAGGTCAATTTGCTGGTAGATATTCAATCTAAGCTCCAGGCAGGGAAGGGGGCCGGGTATGCGCGGTGGGCCAGGACCTTCAACCTCAAACAGATGGCGCAGACCATGAATTACCTGACAGAGCATGGCCTGTTGGATTATGCGGACCTCACCGCCAGGACCGCAGAAGCCACGGGCCGTCATCATGCGCTGTCAGAAAAAATCAAAGCGGCAGAAAAGCGCATGGCGGAGATTGCTGTCATGAAAACCCACATCATCAACTACGCAAAGACACGCGAGGTCTATATGGCCTACCGCAAAGCCGGATACTCGAAAAAATTCAAAGCGGAGCATGAGGCTGAGCTTCTTCTGCATCAGGCGGCAAAGAATTTTTTTGATGATTCCGGTCTGAAAAAACTCCCCACCGTCAAAAGCCTACAGGCAGAATATGCCGCGCTTCTCGCGGAGAAGAAAGCGGCCTATGCTGATTACCGCCGGGCACGGAACGATATGAGGGAGCTGCTGACTATCCAGGCGAACGTGGACAAAATCATGGGATACGATCAGAAGGAGAAGGGAAAAGATACTGCTTACAAAGAGGAACGCTGACAATTTTTCCGCACTTCACCGGGCCGCAGGCCCGTCAAAAAGCGTTCCGCAGGAACGCGCAGCCAGCTCCAGAATGGAGCTGTTCAAAGGGGTTTGGGGGCGCTGCCCTCAACAAGCAAAATGGACGCCTCGCCGGGAGGCGGGGCGTTCATTTTTGGCATGATGGGACCATCATGCCCTGCTTGCCCGTTTCTCCGGCCTTCGCTATCTATTATCCCTCAACTGTTCCGGCTACTAAGCTCCACCAAAACGATCTCTGGCCGATTATTGAAACGGATCGGTATAATGCTGTTTCCAAGGCCACGGCTGACAACCATGTTTGTGCCGCCGTCTGTATACAGGCCAGCATCGTACTTTGGGAAAAGTCCCTGATTGGGAGCAACCAGCCCACCAATCAGCGGCAAACGAAACTGTCCGCCGTGTGCATGACCACTTAAAACTAAATCGACACCACAGCTTACATAGGCATCGAACAATTCCGGCCTGTGCGAAAGCAAAATTGTATAACCGTTTTCATCACCCGTCAGGCTGTTTAATTTTGTGCTGACCATAGCAGGGACTTCTCCAAACATATCCCCTCTGATTGTGAAGTTTGGATCAGAAAGTCCGATCAATGTAATGGCTTCACTTTTACGCTCTAACTGTATCGCTTCATCTTCGAGTACGACTACTCCCGCCGCTTCAAGGCCAGCTTTGAGAGTAGAATATTGGGATAGGCTGGCTTCGTGATTGCCTGTGACATAGTAGGCCGGAGCAATCCGAACCACTTCTTTGGCAAAGTCAAGGGCGGTGATAATATTGGTATGCTGCGCATCCACCAAATCGCCGGTTATCACAATGATGTCCGGCTCAGTTTTGGACAGCAATTCCAACAGCCGTTCATTATTTTCTTCAAATTCAGCATTATGAAGATCGGACACCTGAGCAATCCGAAATCCAGAAAATGAAGCCGGGATTCGACTGCTGGAAATTGTAGTGGTGCTCACCATCAATGCTGTATTGCCCCATATTGTCCATGTGGTCAAAACAAACAGCACCGCAATCAGGATATAGAAAAGCAAGCGCCGATTGAAACGGATTTTTTTCATGACTTCATTATCCTCCATGTATCATTTCCTTGCTTTAACTGATCGGAGAGAGATACCCCAACTGTATCGCTTTTGTCACAGCCTCTACCGAAGAAGCAACTTGCAGTTTTTCAAAAATATGTTGCAGATGATTTGAAACCGTTCTCTCACTTAGATGAAGCTGCATAGCAATCTCTTTTCTTCTGTGGCCGTCTGCAATCATCCGCAGCACTTGTTTCTCGCTGACCGTTAGATCCTCAAGCATCACATTTTCAGATAGGAAATGTGTCATTCCAGATTGAATGCTGCAAAGAATTTGAAAGAGTTCCTCTGGTTCCACTTCTTTATTAACAAAGCCTTTGGCTCCAATTTTTTGGGCTTCCCTGCGATAAGCCGGCAGATCATACCCAGAAAGAATGACTATCTTTTGCTCCGGAAATCGCCCTAATAGCCGCTTCGTAAGAAATAATCCATCTTCTTGCACTGAATGTCCCAGGTTAATATCTACCAGCAAAATATCCGGCTGGCTTTTCTCTACAATTTCAGCGATATGCTCCACATCATTTGTGCTGGAAAACTCCTCAATATCAGGGAAATCAGATAATACAATCGCCAGACTTTTTGAAAAAAGCTTATGGTCATCAATTAACAAGACTTTCATAAGAACTCTCCCCTCGCATGGGCATGGTAATCAGGATTTTCGTTCCAACGCCAGTGCCTGTCTCAATGCTCATACTGCCCTCCAGAAAAGAGACTTGCTCCTGAATAGAGGCGAGACCCCGATGCTTGGCTTGCTTGCAGGCGGACATATCAAATCCTATGCCGTTATCTGATACTTTTAATGTAATCACGTCATGTTCCAACGTAAGCAACACCCATATTTTTGTAGCGTTGGAATGTTTCAATGCGTTGACTGTCAGTTCATGTATGATGCGGTAAATCAGCGTATTATATGGCTCCACCAGAAACACACTCTTGTCACAGTCCAAGATTGCTGAAACTGTGGAATGCTGCGTCAGCGTATCCAGCAAACTTTGCAATGCGTCAATGAAAGGCAAACTGCTTATCATCATTGGATGATACTCCTCCATTTGTGAGCGAATAGACGCATTCAGTTGATTGAGCGTATCGTACAATAGTTCTTTCATATCAGGCTGATCCGATTTTCGCAGTAAGTTCTTAATGGAAAGCAGGTCTTGCAAAATATCATCATGCAGATAATTGGCAAACTCCTTTTTGAGCAATTCTTCTCGTTTCAGCCGTTCCAAGGCATATATGTAAGAGGGTACATAACAGCCGTCCGATTGCTGGCTGACCTGTAAGTACAGGAACAAGTCAAGCAGCAGAGCCAGCAGAAAGCAGCCATGTATAAGGACAAATAATGCCATCAGCTGGACTTCAAACAGCCCTACAACAAAAACCAGAAGGGATAAACCTGATAGGAAAAGGATCGCTGCATACTTCTTTTTCAGTATAAAGAATCGCTCCTGCGCTGGATGGTATTGAAACACAATGTTGTGTACGCTGAAAAAGGTCAGCATGACAAGGAAACAACTCCCCATATTTGCCACATACATCGATTTATGGAGAAACACAGCAATATAAGCCGCAAAGGGAATTACGACAAAGATCAAGGATAAGAAAAATGCCTTTCGCTGGCTCCGCAAAAAGTAGGCAACCCTCCTATGGTGGACTACACAAATCAAGACCATGGCTGCCAAGGACAGGAGGTATTGGATTTGGTAAGTGATTGCAAAGGCTCTGTCAGAAATGAGGAAACTAATTACCGACAAAATACAGGCACTGTTGCAGACGATTTGAATCTGCTTTTGCCCCTTATATGCCGATGATTGAAAAACAAATGATTGCAGGAAACAAAACGACTGAAAAAGGCATACGGGCAGCAGCACAGTGCAGCCCTGTATATGAAATAGTGACAGCAGAAATTGCCAGCCTAACAGGGACAGCAGAGAAGAAAAACGAGCCAGGACATGGTTTGCTTTGATGTTCCGGTATGAGATGTAAGCAGCGTCCCAAAAGGCAAGTGAGCACACTACAAATTGGACGATTTCGTCAGCTGTAATTATATTTTTAACGATATACATCCCACACAGAAATATCATGACGGCAAACTGTTGCACAATGAACAACAGCTTTCGTTTGCAATATGGAGCATACATCCGCCCACCCCCGTTCTTGCTCTATTTTACATCTGCCCGCTTGATCGCGCAAGGTTAAACGGCCAGTGCCTGTAAGGGACACTGGCCGTTACACTCATTGGAGTGCTGCCTTATAGCAAGAGCACTTTGTCACCTGATAATAAATGAAATAAATCACTGTAAACATCACGACTGCCAGTAGAATTGGAACGACTGTTGCGCTGCTCCTTCCAAGCAAGTCATCCATCAGGGCCGATTTATAGCAAAGAATCGCAAAAGTGCTGTGCAAAAGGCCCATCACATAGGGGATGAGGTAGTATATTTGTATTTGTCGGCGCACACAACGCTTTATCATTCTGTGACTATATCCCATGCGTCCCATGATCTCATAATCCGGTTTATCATAGCTGACAGTTGAAATGTTCTGAAAATAGAGGATGCTCCCCGTTGCGATCAAAAATATGATCGTGGCAAAGCCAATCAGCAAAAATGTGGAGCTGCTGGCACTAACAAAATCTGTTTCGCGCTGCCATGCACTGACCAGATAGATATTATCAGGCATGACCTCTTTCAATATCCCATAGATTGCCGGATTAGACCGCATTTCTGCACCGTTAATACTGATGACCTTAATTTTTTCAGCAGAGCTTTTTAACAGACGCTGATACAATGCGTCCGACACAACCAAAGTACCAACGCTGTTCGCAAATCCAATGGGATTTGTCAGGCTTGTTTGGACCACGGTTACATCTGCCGTTTCTGAATTGCCGATTGCTAAATGATAGACTGCGGAGAGGTCCTGCTGCTCATAATCAGGATGATATTTTATCAGGATACATTCACCGTCAGACAGTTCTGGAAGCACAGTGTCTTTTTCCTGCTGTGCCAATAGAGATCGGTAGTCTTGCAGACTGATACACTCAAATCCGGGGATTCTGCCTTTATCTTCGCTCACATTGTACTCCAATGGCAGGTTTTCCGAGCTGGCTGTTGTTTTCACAATGGTCGTCTCATAATACTGATAGGTATTTTCTCCCAAAGCAGCAGACAAAGCCCTCAATGATAAATTGCGCTGTTCTTCATTTTCTACCCGATATTCTGCCGCGGACGGAATGATCCTTTGAAAAGTTTGATATGGATACCAGATTGAAAGCACAGTTGCTCCAAAAACAGCAATCGTCCCAGCGGAAAGCAGAATCAATAGAATCAATGACTTGGCGCTGGACCGAATGTGCTTCATAAATTTAGGGACAACGATAATGGTATTTTCCTGGTACAGCATTTGCTTTTGCCGCCTGACCCTTTGACAGACGAAAGGCAAAAAAGAGTAGATGAACAGAACCGTTCCCACAACTACACTTGCCATCGTCAACAATGCAATAGGTGAAAACCCGATTGTATTCCATACAGAGGCTTTGCCACGGCGAATATCCATAGCCAGCCCATAACCAAAGATCAAGAGGATTGCCCCTAAAATTGCCGCTGACGCATGAGGATGGATGGGTTTTTCACGCTTTTTTTCCAGCCTCACCAGATCCAGCAACGTGCATTTCCATAGGATTCTCGCGTTGGACAATGCTAACGCCAATAGAACGACAGCAATAAACGATAGATTTGATTTTACCGCAGCAGGATTGATCAGAGGGATTCCGCTATAATCAATGGACAAATTCAACAGTGTCGTAATCCCTGCTGTAATGCCTTTGTTCAGGAGGCCCCCCGCGACAATACCAATGATAAGTCCGCCAGCGCAAACCACGATATTCTCAATGGTCAAAAGTTCCAGCATTGAGGACTTCCGGTAACCCAGCAGAGCATAAATTCCCAATTCCCTCATACGGCGGCGCATGAAAAAATTATTGGAATAGAACATATAGAACACCACAAAGGCCATCAAAAACACGGCAACGGTTTGGCACATAGTTTCCACTCGGCCATCTGCCGATATTTTTTCCATGATAATCTCATTCATGGAGAAGGATGTGAAGCAGAAAAAGATTGTCAGGACGAGAGACACCGAGCAGAGATACAGGGAATAGAAGGAGAAGTTTCGTTTCAGATTCTTCAAAGCAATCACAGATAGTTTCATACCATTGCCCCCTATCGGTTTCCATCCTGACGGGCGGCCTCGTTCATAATCTCGTTATAGAAAACGCGGCGGTCGCTGCCCGAGCGATATAATTCCGAAATGATGTGACCATCCTTAAAGTACAAGATGTGATCTGTGTAGCTTGCCGCATAGGGGTCATGGGTAACCATCAGGATCGTGGTGCCAATGGTTTGATTCACTTCTGAAAGTGCGGCCAGCAGTTCGGTGGCGGAACTGGAATCCAAAGCACCTGTAGGCTCATCGGCAAAAATCAGCGGAGGCCGCTTGACGATTGCACGGGCGGCGGCAACACGCTGCCGTTGTCCCCCGGATAATTCGCTGGGGTATTTTTGGAGTTGGGATGCAATACCGAACAACTCCGCCAATTCTTTTACTTTCGCGGTGATTTCTCTTGCTGGCCTATGCAGTAATGTCAACGGAACGGCGATATTTTCCTGGACTGTCAAGCTGTCCAAAAGGAAGTATTCTTGGAAAATAAAGCCAAGGTTGTTTTTGCGGAAGTCCGCCGCCTGCGTTTGGTTCAACTTCTGGATATTTGTCCGGCCCATCGTGATTTTCCCACTGGTGGGGGTGTCGATTGTGGAGAGAACATTCAGGAGGGTTGTTTTACCAGAACCGGAGGCTCCCATAATGCCTAAGAACTCTCCCTCGTTTACCTCAAAGGAGACGCCATCCAACCCGGGTTTCGGTTGGTTCGCATAAATTTTTGTTACATCTGTAACTTGCAGTAATACGCCCATTCTTCTGGCTCCTTTCGTAGTATGGAACCAGTATAAAATTTTTTCTGTTATAAGGCATGAGTAATTCACGCAAAAACTTATGCGCAAATTACTCATGCTATTGGAATAGTAAGCTGTTACAATGCTATTCAATGGTGTAACACCTATACCTCCCGATTTTAATGTTTCAATAGTCATCAACGGGCCGGACGCATAGACGCAGAGCCGATGAACTTGTGAGTAAATCACCAGATCATCGGCTCTGCATTTCACATTACATACTGTTTTGGAGCACAAGTATTTCTATTTGCCCGTCAGTTCATTTAACATGGCGCGTATAGCGGTCAAGACCAGCCGCCGCCCCTGTTCCGGGCAAGCCCGGTAAAGCCCTGCGATCTCCTGGAGTTCGGCCTCCACCTGTTCGCTGGCCGGATCGAAGATCGAATCGAAGGATACTCCCAGCGCTTTCACCAATGTAAACAGGGCCTCAAAAGATGGGTTTACTTCGCCCTTTTCAATCTTCGCTATGTGGCGGACCGGCCAGACAGTTCTGCCAGACGCTCCTGCGTGAAATCACGTTCCTTTCTGGCCGCTTTTAACCTCGCTCCAAGAACAGACAAAACATCATTCGGCATTATTCATCACCTCTACTGTATTGTATAGTTCGGAAAGCACAGTTTGAATACCCCTGTACTTCCGACTGCCATGCAATATAATTCCGATTTTCGCTGAATCTTTCAAGAAAAACCGATTCTGCG
>OFFP01002253.1_pt1 | contig 11646 bp, 9 predicted proteins | sample 1521431 | NCBI WGS metagenome assembly OFFP01 (sample SAMEA3504104, study PRJEB24116) | mouse gut metagenome | biome: mouse gut; feature: mouse-associated habitat; material: faeces | place: Denmark | collected 2011 | reverse complement strand
TCTATGCTCCTGCCGATACATATCTATTTTTATCCCTATCTGGTTTAACCCATATTTTAAGAGTAATATAAAAATTGAGATAGCAAGACTAAATTGCACAACAATAAGACCAGTTTTCCCCTTGTGATTGACGCAATTAGAATGATTCGATAATATGCATATATAAACAAACTAAGACCTATATGGGAAAGATGGCATTTTTCTTTACAAGGGAGAGCGTATGAAAAAGAAAAAAATTAGTAAAAATAACTTTTTAACAATAGTTTTTGTGCTGTTATGCGGATGTTTTATCTGTGGTTGTTCTTCAAAAAAGACAAAAATCGTATGGTATATTTCTGAACCAGAGTCCTATGGTGTGGAAAAAGGAGAAATAGCAGCATATCAGGAAATAGAAACAGAGTGTTTTAAGTTGTTTAATGAACGGTTGGAGGAATTAAATATACCTGCAAAAGTAGTTTTTAAGTATATGCCGGATAGATATGAGGGAAAATCAGAGGATTTTGAGAGTGGAGATTTGTTCGAAAAAGAATTTTTGTTTCAGACAAAGCTTATAGAAAACCTGACAGAAAAAGATGCAGATGCAGATATAGTTGGTTTTTCTCCTTTGGAGTTTGAAAAGTTTTTAGAGTTAGATCAATATCTGGAGGAAGAAGAAAATAAAAAAGTTTTCAATGCGATTCCGGAAACAGTTTGGAAGGCAAATGCAATTAATCAAAAAACATATCAGATTCCACGAGGGAATGCTTCGGTATCAGAATTGACGTACACATTTTATAGACCATTTATAGAAAAATATCAGATAAATTTGGATGAAGAAGAAATAAAAAAAATGACTCCGGAAGAGGTTATCCAACATTTTAACCCATATTTTGAAAAAGAGCATCTTTTGGAGGGGAAATATTATTTGACATCGGCAACCGATTTAAGATATATGGGATATCTTCAAAAACGATATATTCCTGTGATAAGTAACTCCAGAGATTGTAATTTGGCAATTGATGTACAAGAAAAGAAGATAGTCAGTTTGTTGGATACTCCAGAGATGAAAAAGATGCTGGAAATAAATCAATGGATTTATACAGAAGATTTGGACGCACATATAGAACGGCAATATCGAAACGGAATTCCGATATTTCGGATAACAGATATACCGACAATAGAAGAACTGACACAGGAGAAGGAAACGGAGTGGATAGAGATAGCATTAGGAAACAGAACAGTGGTAGGTTCTTTTGGGAATGGTGTTTTAAAGAGCAGTGATGAAAAAGAATTGGCAGTTCGTGTGCTGGCAGCATCTATGTATGATGAGGAACTTACAAATATTATGATTTATGGAGTTCCAGATAAAGAATACCAGTTAGTGGATGGACATGCAGTTTATCAAAACAATCAGATTATATCCTCCATGGGTAGCTTTAAAAGTATCGGGAATAATAGGATTGCATATCCAAATGATTTGGAAGTAAAAGAAAAAGCAAAGATAACAAAAAAGTTGCTGGAAACAACACCAGTTCAGTCATACAAGAATTTTACCCCTGTGTTAGATGAAAATCTTTTCAAGAAGATATCAAAGATTGTTGGGATTTATAATGATATGAAAAGTAAAACAGAATATGAAGAGATACCTGACTTTGAGACATTTATACAAGAGCAGAAAGAAAGACTGAAAGAAGAGGGAGTGACCGAAGTGATTTTGGAACTTCAAAATCAACTGGATGGTTGGAAGGAGTGAAAGGATGCGCCTGGAAATAAAAGACCTTGGAAAATGCTATGGAGATAAGGAAGCATTAAAGCAATTAAGTTTACAGCTTTCTCCGGGGATATACGGACTTTTGGGTCCGAATGGGGCTGGAAAGAGTACGTTGATGAAATTAATCTGTATGCTTATAGAACCTACGACAGGAACAATATTATTTGATGGAAAAGACATTCGGACGGACAGAAAGAACTTTTTAAGAACGCTTGGGTATATGCCGCAGCAGCATTGTTTATATCCGGAATTTGGAGTAGAAGAATATCTATATTACATAGGTACGTTAAAAGGGATGGATAAGAAAAAAACACAGGAGGCTTCGAAAGAATTACTGGAAAAGATGCGTCTTTTGGACGTGAGAATGCAGAAGATTCGTACTTTGTCAGGTGGAATGCAGCAGAGACTTATGTTTGCCCAGGCATTGTTGGATGATCCCAAAGTGTTGATTTTGGATGAACCTACAGCGGGGCTCGATCCGAAAAAGAGAATTGAAATGAGAAATTTAATTGCAGAATACGCAAAGAATAAAATTATTTTAATTGCTACCCATGTAGTAAGCGATGTAGAATTAATTGCTGATAGAATTCTGCTTTTAAATGAAGGAAACCTTTTGGCAGAAAACAGTGTTTTGGAACTTGCGGAAAGTCTGTGCGGTAAGGTTTGTGAGCTGGAGGTAAATGAGAAACTGGAAATACTGGAGAAAAAATATCAAATCAGCAGTATGTACCGACGGAAAGGCAAGGTTTATGTCAGAATTTTATTAAAATCAGGAGAGAAACGACCAGAAAAAGCGGTCGATGTATACCCGGATTTGGAAGATGTATATTTGTACTATTTTAATGGAAGTGAAGAGTAAAGGAAAAAAGATGGTGAAATTGATTTTATATGAATGGAAAAAGTTGTGGAAGAATGCTTCTGTTTTGAAAATCGTATTGTTGTTTTTGTTCCTTTCAGGCTTGGTATTTCAGGGAGAACTGAATCAGGATAGAGAAGCACATCAGGCTTATCTGGAATTTCATAAAGTTACAGATTATATGAATCAAAAGGAAGCCGAGGAATGGTTGCTAGGAGAACAGGAAAAGGAGCACAGTGAATACGGAGCGTATATGGCGCTTTTATATCTGGAAGATGAGATAGAGGCTGTAAACGATTATGACGCATATCGGGAATCTATTCAAAATAGATATCAACAAAACCAGAATATTTCTGTTTTTGCAAAAGATGAGGGGCAGAATCAGTATATGAGGCGAATTGCACAAAAATATAAAGAACTTGAAATTAAGGCACCGATGAAATTACAACCTTATCAGGGGCTTTTAAAAGTATTTGGTTTCTATGTGCAGTATATTTTGGCAATTGTGTTGTTGATTTATCTCGTAAGTGTTGTATTTATACAGGAGCAGCGGAATGGGAAAATGGATTTTGCCCATACAATGTTCCGGGGTGGAAGTTCTATGTTTTGTGCAAAAGTATGTACAGTATATGGAACTTTGATTATTTATCTAAATGCTGCATTTCTAATTCATATGGCGTTGGCAATCAGAATGTATGGATTTATTTCAATGGATGCAGCAATTCAAAGTGTGCCAGGGTTTTATTCTGTTCCATATGCTTGGAATATTGGTACATATATTATTGTATATGGAGTTTTGCAAGGACTGGCAGCGTTCTTTTTGACTGCGGTTGCTATATGTCTGTCCAGATGGTCGGTATCTGAAGTAAAGACAGCGGCAGGATTGACGATTGTTATGGGGTGGAGTGTGTTTAGCCAAAGCATAATGAATGGAGAGGGAATCGAGGCAGTTTTTCGGATATGGAACGTGTGGGGAGCTTTTGTGGATAAATCTATAATTAAAAACTATGAGGTTCTCAGATTTGGAAATATCCTTGTTGAACAGAACCTAGGGATACCCATATGTATTGCCGCAACATTTTTTATATTGATATTGGGAGGGCGTCATTGTCCGGCAGAAAGAGAAAAGAAACACTACCGGAAAGAAAAAAAGGGAAAAAGGACGCATGGACTATTTTATTATGAAATGAAAAAGTTGTGGATTTACCAAGGAGGAATATTGTTGTTTGCTGCATGTATATGTATACAGTTTATCAGTATAAAACTTATATAGGGACAGATGAATTTTATTATCAGAGATATATTGATAAATTCGGAAACAGAATTACAGCAGAGACAGACAATAAAATTACAGAAGAAAAAATTCGTTTAGAGCGTTTAGAAGAGGAGTTATATCAGACAGAAGATTTTGCAAAAAATTATAAGCTTACGCAAGAACTGGAATGTCTGGGAGGATTTCAGAAATATGCCGAGCGGACAAACGCTCTATTGGAGAATGAAAAAGCTCCGGTGCTGCTCAAAGACAGACAGTATGAAGTACTATTTGGAAATACAAGAGTATCACAAATGATGGTTATCTTACTGTGTATTTCTTTTGCCTTTTTGATTCCCGGGGTATATCAGAAAGAAAAGGAAACAGGGATGGAAGTGTTGCAGAATACATCTTGGTTTGGTGGAAGGAAACTGTGGCGTTTCAAGATTGGAACGGTACTTTTGTACTGTGTTCCTTTTGTACTTTTCTGTGCGGCAATGATATTTGTGAAGGAAAAGAAACTTTATGATTTGGAATGGCTGGCTCCGGTGGGGTGTTTGCCGCAATATTGGGGGAATCAGACAGAAACTTCTGTAGGGCTTACCTTTGTGGCGGGGGTTATTATACAATGTATCGTGGCGGCAGTAGTAGTTATATTTTTGTCTGCTTGTGCAAAAAGGGCAAGAAATCAACATATGCTGACAGGAATTATCTTGGGGGTGATGGCAGTGCCTGTAATTTTGTCATCGTATGTGCCTGTTGCGGGACTTAGCTGGGTATACAATATGCTTTTTGTTTTTACGGCAGATTTTAAAATAGAGGCGGCCATATGCTTTGTTTTAGTAATAGTGGCATATCTGATGACGCGAAAGGAGATGGCAGAGTGAAGAAATTAAATCTTATTTTGCTTCTATTTCCAGTGGTGTTCTTACTGATTACAGGGTGCAGCAACCAACAAGGATTAGAAGAAAAAACAGAAGAGAACAGGTTTTGGGATGAAAAAGAATATTTGATTATGTCGAGTTTGACAGAATCTAATCATGGAATATATGGAATTGAATGGGGCGAGGAGTATACACCAATTTTTTTCGTGGATAAAAAGACTGGAAAAAGGGTAGTATTGTGCCAAAAAGTTAACTGTAGACATGATTCTGAGAAATGCCCGGCAGTTGAGCCGGGAATTATGGGAGCTATGGCATATTCAGATGGTATGATATACTTTGTAGTTCAGAAATTTGAAGACGATGAACAAAAACTTGAACTGTATTCTATGGAAGAGGATGGAAGCGGAAAAAAGCGGTTGCACACATTTAAGCATGCTCAAGTTTTTCCGAATCAGGCAGGGCTGTATAAGGGAAAAATTGTATTGTCGGTTCAGACACAAAAAGAATTGGAAGATGGAAGTGGTTTGACTACGGCAGAACCATCAATTGTAATGTATGATTTAAAAACAAAAAAGGAAACGCTTTTGCTTAACGGAGCTGAAAATGAAGGAAAGTATACAGATCCATGTGGAGGAAGTGGCAATGGAATATATCTTTTACAGATACCATGGGAAGAGACGGAACAGAGACAGGAACAAGAATGTAATTATTTGAGATATGATTTTGAAAGCGAAAAGATAAGTGAAGTATATAAAACAAAAGTATCTGATATGCAGATTATCAAAAATGACACCTTGTATTTGCTGCAAAAAGAGAAGAAGCAGTTGGAGAGTTATGATATAAAGACACAGGAAAAAAAGATTGTATTGGAATGGCAAGACGATACAGATGCCGTCTGGGCAAGAGAAGATCATGTAGAATTTCGGAAAGAGGTGGAGGAAGGGGGAGAAAAAATTACATACTGTAAGTGGTATGATTTGGAAGAAGAAAAATATTTGTTTGACGAATATCAAGATTTGAATAAAATCAAAGTAAAAGATAAGATGGAGAATGGATATTGGATTTATAGGGAAGGGGAACCTTATTTTTATCATCTGGAGGATAAAAGCTGGCAGAAAATCGAAGAAATAAAATAGAAGAAAAAGATTGCAAAATGTAGATAAATTTTACATAGCCGTTTGATTTTTGGATGAAAATCAAGCGGCTATATTGAATTCTGACATAAATTGATTGCTTATGGTAGACTTCTGGATGATTGACAATTATAATGGAATACAGGTTAAATTTTAGTGAAGCGATAAGAGGACATTACATTGACAGAAGAAAAGCAGGAAATTCGTTTAAATAAATACCTTTCCGAGGCAGGGATTTGTTCGAGAAGAGAAGCAGACCGCCTGATTGAAAGCGGGGCGGTGAGTGTGGACGGAAAACGTGCAGTCATGGGCATGAAAGTAAGTGCGAAAAACCGCATTTGTATTGGGAAAAAGGTAGTACAGCATGCAGAAAAACCAGTCATTTTAGCGGTGAATAAACCGGTGGGCATTGTCTGCACGGAGGAAAAACGAGAGAAAAAGAACATTATCCGTTTTTTAAACTATCCGATGAGAATTACGTATATTGGAAGGCTGGATAAGGATTCGGAAGGGCTGTTGCTGATGACGAATCAAGGGGATATTATTAATAAGATGATGCGTGCAGGAAACTGTCATGAGAAAGAATACGAGGTGACAGTGGATAAGCCGGTGACGGAATATTTTCTGAAAGGAATGGCATCCGGTGTACCGATTCTTGACACCGTTACAAGAGAATGCAAGATAGAGGCAATCGGAAAATACAAGTTTCGTATCATATTGACACAAGGGTTAAATCGACAGATCCGAAGAATGTGTGAGTATTTTGGATACAAAGTAAAGATACTAAAACGTATCCGAGTGATGAACATAAAGCTTGGGAACCTAAAACCCGGAGCGTATAGAGAACTTACGAAAGAAGAAATCAAAGAATTGTATAGGATGATTGAAGGATCGTCGAATGAGACGGTTTATGGTGAAAGGAATTAAATAGGAATCATTAGTAAACAGGAGTGGTGCAATGAATATAGAGACAAAAAAGCAACGGATGCAAAAGCTTGTCAAGATGTTGAATCAGGCGGCAAAAGCATATTATCAGGATGCAGCGGAGATTATGAGCAATTATGAGTATGATGCGTTGTATGATGAGTTGGAGAATTTAGAGAAAGAATTGGGACTTACTTTGTCTGACAGTCCCACCGTGCGGGTAGGATATGAGGTGCTGAGTGAGCTTCCGAAAGAGCGTCATGAAAGTCCGATGCTTTCTCTGGATAAGACGAAGGAAATTGAACGCTTAAAAGAATTTCTGGGGAACCAGAAAGCACTTATATCATGGAAATTAGATGGACTTACGATTGTGCTTACGTATCGTGATGGTGAGCTTTATAAGGCAGTTACCCGTGGAAACGGAGAGGTTGGAGAAGTCATTACAAATAATGCGAAGGTATTTAAAAATCTGCCGTTAAAAATTGCGTACAAAGGAGAACTGATTTTACGAGGAGAAGCAGTGATTCGTTATGAGGATTTTGAAACGATTAATGAAGAAATCGAGGATGCAGCTGCGAAGTATAAAAACCCAAGAAATTTATGCAGCGGTTCGGTAAGACAGTTGAATAATGAAATCACAGCGAAGCGAAATGTAAGATTTTATGCGTTTTCGCTAGTGAAAGCGGAAGAGGTGGAGTTTGAAAATTCCAGAAAGAAGCAGCTTGAATGGCTTGCGGGGCAAGGCTTTGAGGTGGTGGAGCATTATATTACCGACGTGAATGATATCGAAGAGCGGGTTGCTTATTTTGCGGGGCAGATTGAGCATTTTGACGTGCCATCCGATGGATTGGTTTTGGTTTATGACGACATTGCCTATGGGCAATCACTTGGGCGGACATCCAAGTTTCCAAGAGATTCTTTTGCATTTAAATGGGCAGACGAAATCAGGGAAACGACGCTTACGCAGATTGAATGGAGTCCGTCGAGGACGGGGCTCATCAATCCGGTTGCTATTTTTGAACCGGTAGAATTAGAAGGAACTACCGTAAGCCGGGCCAGTGTTCACAACATTAGTATCATGGAAGAATTAGAGCTTGGCATTGGAGATAAAATCGAAGTATATAAGGCGAATATGATCATTCCTCAGATTGCGGAAAATCTTACCAGAAGCGGTATGTGTAAGATTCCGGAAAACTGTCCGGTGTGCGGAGGAGATACGCAGGTAAAGCAGGTGGCTAATGCAAAGGCTTTGTATTGTATCAATCCGCAGTGTCAGGCAAAACATGTCAAAGCTTTCACGCTCTTTGTGAGCAGGGATGCGATGAACATTGACGGACTATCGGAAGCCACGCTTGAAAAATTCATTGTCAGTGGATTTATCAAAGAATATGCAGACATATTCCATCTGGATCGTTACGAAGAAGAAATTAAGACGATGGAAGGTTTCGGAGAAAAATCCTACGAAAATCTGATCGCTTCCATCAATGAAAGCCGTAACACGACATTTGTGCGCTTCGTGGTGGCAATGGACATCCCCCTGATTGGTAGGACTGCCAGCAGGATACTGGACGGGCATTTCTACGGCAGCCTGCGGGAACTGAGGCTGGCCGCATTGGACCGCTTTGACTTTACCTGTCTTGAAGGGATTGGCGACATCATGAGCAGCAGTCTCCATGAATGGTTCCGTAACCCGGACCACCTTCTGTTATGGGGCAGCTTACAGAAAGAATTACACTTTGAAAATGGTTTGGATGCAGAGGCATCCGGAGAGGAGAACAATATGAACAAAACAATGAACAGCACATTTGCAGGATGCACCATCGTAGCCACAGGGAAACTTGAGAACTTCACCCGTGACGGCATCAACGCCAAAATCATCAGCCTCGGTGCCACGCCCGGCAGCTCCGTCACCAAAAAGACAGATTACCTGATCTGCGGGGAAAAGGCCGGAAGCAAGCTGGCAAAGGCGCAGCAGCTCGGTGTAAAGATCCTGACAGAACAGGAATTTTTAGAGATGTTGCCTGCATAAAAAGGAGGTTCTGTATGGAAACAAAAGTAGACTGGATCATACACTACGTTTTTGACGATCCCGGGCCATATCCATACCTCTGCAATGCGCACACGCATGGAATGGAGAAATACCACCACCCGGACTTCCAGATGGTCCTGAACCTTTCCCGGAAACATATCTGCTATCTTCTGAACACACTGGGCAGACGGGTGCAGAACGGGGAGAACTTCCATGACGGGGATATGGTATCCGGCCTGTATGAGGACTGCAGCATACGTCTGAAGAAAGTCCGTGAGACAGGACGCGACGTGCTACGGCTTATCATCCCGGATAAGCATAACCGTTTCCCGGAGGATGAAAACTGCATGGAACCATACAGGCATCAGGAAGTGGAAATGTTTGAGGGATGAACCCGCAAAGGATACCGGCATATCCCATGCCGTGAAAAAAGCTGTACGGAAGCGGCAGCTTTTCAAAGGAGGAAATAGCAAATGAACATTTCAGGTGTTCCGCTGCTGGTGGAATTAACAAACCTTCCTGCCGGCAGCCAATCTACAGAAACAGATCAGGAAGAGATTTCCATTCACAAAGATGTAGTTTCGGCTGTTATCTGGCAGCGCTGGATTGCCTGCTATATGCTGTATGACTGGAACCTGCTCAATGCTGAGTCCGCTTATGAAGACGATATGTGCATCTGGGTTTTGGAAGTATGCAGGCGGCTGGAAGGCACAACCATAAATGCCAGGTCTTTGGAAAGCACTCTGACTGATACGTTCAACCACGTCCTGCTTGAGGATGTGGAAGGCTTTATCCAGCAACATATGAGCGAATGGAAATGTGACCGGGCAACGGTTGAACTCTGGATCGCATGGGCAATATCGGAACTTTTTCCCGTAAAACCACTGCCAGGGAGGCAGTGACCCGGTGCGCCCGGCTGCTCTTTTCACATATGCCAGAAATACGGTTACTTCAGCGAAGAATCTTACATGATTCCGGAAATGCAGGCAGTGCTGCCTGTGTGTGGACGCGGAACACAAAAGGAGGATATGGCAAATGAACATTTCAGGCATTCCGCTGCTGGCAGAATTAACAGATCTTCCTGCCGGCAGCACACTGACAGAAACAGATCAGGAAAGCATCACCATCCATGAAGATGATTTCTCTTCCATTCTCCGGCAGCGCTGGACTGCCTGCTATATGCTGTATGACCGGAACCTGCGCCATGCAGATGATGCTTATCTCAGCAATAAGTACACATGGATGCAGGAAGTATGCAGACGGCTGGAAGGCACAACCATAGATGCCGGGTCTTTGGAAAGCACACTGACTGATACGTTCAACCACGTCCTGCTTGAGGACGTAGAGGATTTTATCCAGACACATATGAAGGTATGGGAATGCGACCGTCTAACGGTTGAATTCAAAGTTGTGAAAGCGGCAGCTGAAATCTTTTCTGGACAAAAATCATAAGAAAGGAGGCGGGAACCTGGTGAACCGGGTTCCCCTTTTCACATATGCCAAAAGTAAAGTTACTCGACGAATGCTGCCACAAATGCGGCAGCCGGATGAACAGCTGGGACAGGCGGCTCACAAACACCTTCAAAGTAGTGGACACCTGTGAGCGCTGTTTCTGCAGCATATATGACATGGACAAGGATGCCTTCCGTAAGCAGATGGAAGATTTCTTTGATATTCGCCCCTGCCAGGGGCTGTAAGGAGGCGGACATGGATCTGGAATACAACAAACTGACCACCGGACTTCTGGCCCAGGGCTTTACTGCGGACAATCATCCGGACTATGTAAAGCTGCCCGGCTGCATACCCGACAAAAACAACCCGCTGAGAAACTATGACGGCGGCTTTGTATACCAGGGCAGTTACACCGACGACCTCATCTATAAAACCGGCTGCGGGAAGTTCGTAAAAGGAAAGAATGTCCTGCATGATATGGGCTACATGGGGATCGACTGGTGCCATGAGAATGATAACCCGGTAATGCGCTGTCCCTATGACAATCCTGAATGCAGCAGGAACAATCCCCTGCTGCACGGGACCCACGGCGGCGTGCTCCGCGCCCAGTGCTGGTGCGAGTGCCACAAAACTGCAGAGCCTTACGATTACCAAAACAGCATAGAGCTGGCAAATGCGGAACGTGAGGCGGAGCGCAGGCAGAAATATGAGGAATATGTGTCAATGCACCACGGCAGGGTATGCGCAAACCACATGTATTATGATGAACACACGCGCACCTGGTCACAGCGCTATGAGCCGCATCAATGCTTCCGCAGGTGCTGCTCCCATTTCTGCCCGATACAAAACCGGGAACTGAGCAAAAAGCGCGGGAATGTATATTATGACCTGAAGACCATCCGCATCCGGCAGGACGGGACCCTGTTCGACGGTGAAAAGATCGTATCGGTCACACGCGGCATCCGCTACTATGACCACCCTGTCAGCATGGATATATGCGAGGCTTTTGTAAAGCTGCAGGGCGGCAGGATCTATGAGGAATACAAATGGAACCACTCCCAACTCTGGGCTTTGGACAGGACTTTCCAAGCGGAGATCTTAAACATCCGCGCCGAATCCAGGCCAAGCCGGGATCTGATGCAGGACCTGCAGGACATCAAAAATGGCATTGAGATCCGTTATGACGCTGACCTTCGGAAAGCTGACAAAGAGCAGAAAAGCCGGAAACGCGCGGAGGCCATGGAAAAGAAAATACAGGCGCTTGAACGGAAGCTGCGGGATGTGGGCTATGAAAACCTGGAGCCATACTCCCTGGATAAAATCCATGCCGACAAATGGCTTACGTCGGAGCGGATACGGGAGCTGG
>OFFP01002252.1_pt1 | contig 11652 bp, 14 predicted proteins | sample 1521431 | NCBI WGS metagenome assembly OFFP01 (sample SAMEA3504104, study PRJEB24116) | mouse gut metagenome | biome: mouse gut; feature: mouse-associated habitat; material: faeces | place: Denmark | collected 2011 | reverse complement strand
GTCCGAATGCAGTCAGAGACAGACCCTGGAAGCAATTGAAGACATGCATGAGAAGTCCATGGAGGTATGTTGCACATGGTCCATAAAATGTCCTTAGGAAACGAAATATGTTTTAGGAATCAAAAAGTTTAACTACTTGCTATTTTGAATTATTTCTTGCTGAAGTGACTGATATTATCTGTAAAATCCTAATGACTTTGTAGGACTTATTCAAGACATGAAATGATAAATTGGGAATTTGACCTCAGATGTACCTCATAGTTTATTAACACTATAATTATCCTGCTTAACTAAACATAGCACATCTATACATCATTTGCACAGAATCTTTCATATTTGTATCCTTGGGAGTTTCTTTAGTAAGAAGTGCTTTTCTGTTTTAGGGTTTGATGAACATGGAGACCAACAACTACGATATGCTTTTTGATGTAGATGGTGAAGAGACATTATGAAGCATACTCTGAAGTACTCTTCTCCTTTCCCATCTTCAGACTAATGAAGCATACATATTTCTCACTTGCTGGTACATTTGTAACCAAATAAAAAATTCACTAACATTTTTGTCTCCTATGAAACAGAGTTTGAAAGGCTCTTTAATCCTTGTAATTCTGATGATTCTAAGAAGGAAGTTAACCCCTGTGAAGTGATTACAAAGTTAACTAGGAGGTATACCTTTAGAGTCAAAATAGAACTCCTTTATTTTTAAACATCTTTAATCATTTTCTTGTTTAAGTGTAAGTGCATCTTTATATTAACTTCCAAAGGAAATCTAAATGAATATGTGAATGGTATATAGTCCCGTGGACTGAAATTCCACACACTAATATAGTTGAATTATTTAAAATTTATTCTTATACTTTTTTTAAAGTCGAGATTTTATTCTTCTCCTAGTTCCCCCTCTTACTGTTCCACACCCCATATCTCCTGCCTATATGCCCCCATGCTCCCAGGGCCCCAAGCCCACAATCCCCATCTCCAAGAGTATGTCCCCACCATCCTGTCCCCTCTCCACCAGACCTCCCTGCTCCCTGGGGCCTGAAGTCCCTTGAGGATTAGATGGACCTCATCTGACTGAGTCCAGACCTGGCAGTCCTTTTCTGTATATGTGTTGGTGGCTTTATATCATCTGGTGTATGAAGCCTGGTTGCTGGCTCAGTGTCTGAGACATCCTGGGAGGTCCAGGTTATTTGAGATTGTTGGTCCTCCTACCGGGTAGACCTCTTCCTCAGCTTCTTCCAGCTTTTCCCCAATTCATCCACAGGGGTTCCCAGCTTCTGTCTATTTGTTGCATATAAATTTGAGCATCTGACTCTTTCACCTGCTGGTTTGGTCTTTCAGAGAGCAGTCATGATAAGCCCATTTTTTGTGAGCACAGAATAGCATCAGTAATAGTGTCAGGCCTTGATGCCTCTCCTTGAGCTTTATCACAATTTGGTCTTGTCACTGGATCTCCTTTTCTTTAGGCTTTTCTCCATGTTTTTTCCTTGCAGTTCTTTCAGACAGGAACAATTCTGGGTTAGAGCTTTTTACTGTGGGATGGTAACTCAATCTTTCCACTTGATGTCCTGTCCCTCCACTGGAGGAGGACTCTACAAGTTCCCTCTCCCCACTGTAGGGCATTTCTTCTAAGGTCCCTCCCTTTGAGTCCTTAGGGTCTCTCACCTCCCAGGTCTCTGATATAACCGAGGGTTTTCTCACCTCCTACCTCAAAAAGTTGCCTGTTTCCATTCTTTTTGCTTTTCCTCAGCACTTCAGTTATGTTCCCCACACACATAATACCTGATCATGTTCACCTTCTTGTCCCATTTCCCACCCAGGCTCTTTCCTCCCCATCACTGTAGTGATTTTTTTAACCTTCTTAACATTTAAAATTGTTTTCATTCATACAGATAATTGAAATTTATTTATTTTTTGATTCATTATCTTATTAGTTTCCAAAGGTAAGAGATACAAATAAAGAAGGTACATTGGGTTGATTTTATTTCACTTCATTTCATTTTTGAAATAGGCACATAGTATGTTGTGTATTGTCCAAGAAGTTCTAGAATGTTTAGGTTCCAGGTGATCTCAGCATTCCATGTAGGTATTATTACAGGTATGTGACAACATACCTGGCTTATATTGTTCTTAAGAAAGTAGTCCCACAAAAATGTCCTATAAACACTTTAAAATTAACATTGCTCTCAGAGATGAAAATATTTCCTGTTAACTTACAAAATTCATAGAAAGTATATTTCTTTCTTGAAAGAAACTAAACTGCTAACTTCAAGGCAGGATAAAAGGACTGATTAGCCCCCTCTCTCTGTTCTAGGCCCAACCTCTCTGTTCCCATTGTTCTTGTTTCTATAGCTCTGTCTCTCTCTTTGTTTTCAGCTAGCCCTCTATCTGTTCTTTGCCCCACATTTTTCTGACCTAATGGTTTTGTTTCTGCCTCTATGCCTCTATACCTCCCCCATTTCCTCACTCCTCTACCCTCTCCCAATCATTCCCTTTATACCAGGTCTGTTCCGTGGTGTAATTTCTGAAGGTCACAACATGCATGGGTCCAGCAAATGTATTCCCTTGCCATGTAATATTTCATAACACTAACACATTAAAAGCAACTGACAAAATCTATAAATATTAGTTTGAGACATGGATTTTTGTATTCCCAAAAAGGAATCAAAACAACATTTCATTTGGCTTGGCCTTCAGATAAATTCAGATAACCTAACCTTACCTAATCACTAAGAATGCTAAATTATGCACTTGTTTTTCTCCTTGCAACAATGTATGTCCATCAGTGCCCTTTGACACAAATAAATCCACAAACTTGCTCCATTGACAAGAGCATTGCTCATTTAATCCTGTGATAACAAAAGCAGGTGCAGCAGGAGCAGCATCTGCCCTAGGTCCTCTCAGGAGCTCTTTCTTTTATTCACTCTCAAGAATCACTAGAATTTCAAACAAAAACTATCTGCAGCTGGGGACAGACATGAGATTAAAACAAAACAACAAAAAAAAAACTACACATATAACATTGCTGGGTTTTTATAGGAAGCAAAATTCTCATACATTTTTTCCTATAAGGAGGATGGAGGATCCTACAACTCAGAAGCAAATAAAACTTCCAAGTTTTAGGAAGCTCAGAAAGCGCTAGGTTTGCTGAGGCCCTCCCAAAGGCAAGAAAAGAGGAACACAATTGCTGGGGTGATGTTTCGCCTACCTCTTCCTGGTAAAGAGAATTCAACACAGTTGAATTCTTTTCAACAGCTTAAGAGCAGGAATGCCTCAATGCTACAGGAACCCCAGGAACCCAGGGAGGACTGCTTAAATACACCCCAGCACTGGGGAGGGCTATGCGTCCTGCTAGGGTTGGTCAGTCTGCAGACATGTTAATTTGCATGCACCCACTCAGGAGGGGTTGGTGCCAGATTTGGTCTAGCACCTGCTCAGTGGTGTTGTTTACTGCGATGGTGTACCGGAGACCAGCACCATCTTTTAGGTGCTGGCTGCCTACAGCATGAACAGATTTTTTTTTTAACTACTTGCTTGGACTGATCTTCCCCTGCTTTGTGGGCCCAGCCTGCTAATTCTGTTATCTACTGTATTTGTCTGACTCATTTGGGATAAGGATTTACTTGGACCCAGCTTCATTTGTCACATCCACTTTTCAAGTATAAAAAAAATCACATACTCCATCTACCAACATGGGAGACATTATTTTTTGATATGCAGTTTTCCCCAACAGTGGAATGACAAGACGACCAGAGCCATCCCTTAGGACAGGGACAAATGATCCAAAAGTTACTATTCTCTAACCTAGGACAACCAGTGTCAATAATTTTATATGTCTCTGCAAACCTAGATTATGGCTGATCAACTTCATTGAGTCAGTGGTAGCACTCAGAGTGGGCATACAGGCTAAATGATAACTATATATGTGAACATCCTTCAACTCTGGCCAGATGTACCCCTAAAGCCCATTTTTACATTTCCTACTGGAAGCACATCTTATGAACAACCTGGCACTACAAGTGCAAAAATGGTGCTCCTTCAAAAGGAGCCTTCTGCATCAGACTGTCAACTAGGGACCTGGAAACATTCTAATTTCAATATCACTAACTTAAGAAACCCCTGACAGAATACTGGCTGGCAGATTGGAAAGGGCACGATCACAGGGTCTGTGTTAAATGTCAAGAGAGTTTCTATCATGCATTAAGTGACATCCAGATCTTCCATTCTTTTCATGAGGAAATAAAAATTAGCCCATTTCTCATTGCTCCCATAGCAAGAAATCTGTTTTTGGTCCTGTTGCCACAGACCCTCTGGGTCCCTCTTTCTGCATGGAAAGAGTCACTAGTCCGAGATGGGCAAAGAGTCTGCGAATGACAGAAAGATGAACACGTGAGATTGTGTACTATCTGAATGTCATTTGTCAAATTGAGCATCAAACTTTTTATACACAAGAAAATAGGGAAGTTAGGTGACACATTGGCAAAGTACAAATGAGGTTACTGGGTGCTTAATGGCTCTTACACAAAACAGAGGAATGTAAACACAAAGACAGGCAGGAACTGGTCAATAAAACAACTGAGACAAAGTCAGCCCTATCTAAGGTCACCTAAAGTCTTAGAAGCCAGGTGTGAGGTCTTACACTCCTAGGGCAATGGCTTTCACACCCAAGTCATATTTCTAATTAGGGAGTTTGGCTCTAGCTAACCATCTCATTACCCTAAAACCACAGCCAGATCTACTGCCTAAACCATTGTAAATTCCTGTATGTGGGAGTGATTTGGCTTTTATTCTAAGTGATAGTGTAATACCAAAGGCAATTCTGAATGTCACTGAATAGGCAACATTGAATTCCAAACCCATGGTCAGCTCAAGGACTTTCTAGGACATTGGAACACTGGCAAAGGCTTAGCTATGTCAGAAATCAATCTTAAAAGGCACTTATAATAAGATATTACTAAAAGAGAGCACATGGATCTGTACACCAGACTAACAAGGGGATAGGGTATGAATATGTGGGTTATGAGAATGCCAAAGCTCCAGGAGTTGAGTTCATTTTGAAACTCTTTGACTCATGAGTGCTTCCAGGGCTCTTGGACTGCCAAGCAGACTTCACTACAGTGTGCATGTGCGGCATCCTGGTAGACACTAGAGTCCAGTAGCTAAGGGTGTATTTTGGCCATGCATGTGAAAAAACTAACATGGAAGAACTATGGCCTGGATAGATAAAAAAAAGAACTGGATTCCTGTAATCCTTTGTATGAGACAAGGTTCCCCGGTCCTGCTACAAATCTTGACTCACTAAAACTTCAATTATTGGGACTAGGAGTGGTAATAGCACATGTGTTTAAACCTAAGCACTCCAGAGTCAGAATCCTCTGTGATTTTGAGGCTAGCCTGGTTTACACAGTGTGTTCCAGATTACTCTGACCTACATAATGAGATCCTGGACAAAACCAAAACCAAAATTGAACTAATACTTAAGTTGTTGGGGAAAACTGACCTACCTAATGGAAGGGTGATTTAAACTTCAGCTGGAAGCCCCACATGCCTGGGCCAAACATTCTTTAATGCAGTCACTTGGGAAATTCAATGGTGTGGATTCCCAAACCACTTTGAACAAAACATCTATTCCTTGTCTAGTTTCTCTAATCTCTGACAGGACCGAAAAAAATGTCAATGCAGGTATCAGGTACCATGCCCTTTGTGGGCTATACTGGATATGTTGGGTACACAGCCTCGATTATACTTTTTCTCACCTAATCAGGATTGTGTGTTTTGGGGACTAGCTGTACAATTTTCTTCCTGTTCCAACTTACCAGAGGGGACCATTTAGAAATCTAAAGTACTAGCCAGGTGGTGGTGGCACTCGACTTTAATCCCAGCACTTTGGAGGCAGAGGCAGGCAGATTTTTGAGTTCGAGGCCAGGCTGCTGTGCAAAGTGTGTTTCAGGACAGCTGGGGGTATACACAGAAACCCTGTCATGAAAATAAAAAAAAAATCTAAAGTACTGGTAGTCGCAAAGTAAATGGTGTGCCCTTGAAATTGGCAACTAAAAATAAAATGAATGGCAATCTGAGTGTAAAATTCATTAACATGATCCAGCTACCTGGACAGAGTCCTGAGGCTACCAAACTCCCATGTATATGTGAAACCATATTAGCAGTATAAGACACAGTTTAAATAATTATTAGTATAATATTATTTTGTGACATAAAATTATTAACTGTACAATACAAGAAACATTGAATTTATTACTACTATAACTCCAAAAGCCCTTAATATACATTTGTATAATAGTATCCTCAGAGGATTGAAACCTTCCACCCTACAGGAAGCTCCTTAAGCAGAGAGATAAACAACTCAAAAGAAATCCAGGAAGCTCTTTAAGCAGGAAGGCAAACACCTTCAAAGAGCTTCAAGGAGTCCCTCAAACTGACAAAAGTCAGTAGGCTTCTCCCTGCCAGAGAAAGGAATAAAAGCTGAGAGTCCCTCTCATATGCAGAAAGATGAGGTACAAAAGAGAAATATGAGGCCAAGGCTTAGAGCATTTCTCCCTGGAAGGTAAAACCCTGGACAATCCCCAACCTTGTTTTCCCTAATCTCTAAAATACATTCAGAAAGAAGCTCTTTGTTCTCTATAGCCAGCAAAAAGCCTTTTTGTTTCTGTGCCTTACAGCCAGAGATGTGATAATTGTAGGAAGACCTATAGGGATATGGAGATAGAGAGGATATGCAGACTACTCCCCACCCATAGCCAAGTTTACTCCCAACTCCTCCCAACTCTCCCCATCTCCTCCGAACTCTCCTCCCAACTCCTCCCAATTCTTCATCTAGCTGTTAAAACCCCCTGTTCTTACTGCTCAGGGTCAAACTCCCCTGCCCTGCAAGGCAGAAGGAGTTTGTCCTCAGCTAGATTTAGTAAAAACTCTTGAATTTGGCATCAGGGGGGGTTTTCTCTTGAGTCTTTGGGGTGCTGGCCAGCTCATCCTAGGACTTGAGTGGAGGCCCAGCTTTTGGTGGTCTTACATGTGGGTGCTCATTTGCTGAGATTTGTGGCCTACCCCAGTTCTCAGAAATCCCCGCTGAGAGGTAAGATCCTGCCTTTGTCTATGTCTTTGTCTATGTCTTTGTCTGCAGGCTTTTTTTGAATTTTGTATTCTTAGTTTACAGTAGCCTGTGCACATGAGAGCAACAAATTCCCTGTCTGGGATGGAGGGGAGTGTTACTGACAGACGTGTCAGGAGTAACTGCCTGCCAACCTGGGAGACATCCCAGAAGGTCTGAGGGAGCTCCAGGGATGCCTGGGTATTTCCCATCGGGGAGCCAATTGAGACTGTGCTCACTCACCCGTCTGTTTCTGTTACTAGGTGCTAATTGAGTGGTGCTCACTCAACCATCTGTTTCTGTTACTGTGTGCCAATTGAAAGGTGCTCACTCAGCAATCCATTTCTGTTACTGGGTGCCAAGTGAGAGTGTGCTCACTCAGTCATCTGTTTCTGTTACTGGGTGCAAAGTTAAGAGTGTGCTTACTCGGCTGTCTGATTGGGTACTGGTTGCAGTTATCGTAATTTATTGTGTGTATATCTTGTTTGTCTCCCTGAATGTGACTCTGACAATGAGACAGACTCTTAGCACTCCCCTCGTATGAGTCTTGTGATTTGGACTGAAATTAAGACTAGGATTCACAACCCGTCTGTAGATGTCAGAAAGAGATTTTGAAGAACTTTCTGCTCTAGGGAATGGCACGCTTTTGGTGTTGGTTTAACACCAGAGGACACTCTTGATTTGATTGTGATTTCTGCCCTTAAAAATGTTGTTTAGGCAGAGGGGACCAGGGTCTCAACCAAATCAAGTGCCATAGAATCTCATCTAAAAAAATTTAGCCAAGGATCCCCCCCATCCTTGTTGAAACCTTGAGTTCAGTGGAAAAAGCCAGACTCCTGAGACCTAACTCTCTGCCACTCAGAGAAAAAAAAAACTGAGATAAAAATAGTGGAGTCTGAACTGCAACCCTGGCTCCCACAAAGATATATCCAGAGTTAGAAGAACCTCCACAATGGCATAACACCCTACCACCATATCCCCAACTCGTCCCCTCCCAGACCTCTCAACATGTCTGAGGTGCCGCTGGAGATGTGGGGGTGGGACCAGCAGCTGGAACCTGAGGCTGTTGAGCTCGGAACCTAGAGGAAACAGACTGCACAGTGCTGCCTTTATATACTTACGGCCCTCCTCCATCAGAACCCAGACAACTGCAGTCCCTTTAGTACTGGCCATTTTCCTCTACTGATCCTATAATTTGAAGGCATATCATGCCCCCTTTTCTGGAAATCCCTCTAGCCATACTCATCTAATGTAATCTCTCATGTTCTCTCATCAGCCCACTAGGGATAACTGTCAACAGAATTTGAGCATTCTTTTCACCACAGAGGAGAAAAAAAAGATACTGCTGGAGGCCAGAAAGAACATGCTAGGGGTCAATGAATGGCTGTCACATCTTCTGAATGAAATAGATGCAGGCTTGCCTCTGACAAGTCCTGACTGGGACCCTGAAAGTCCTCACAGTAGGGGGCAGTTGACAGTTTTCCTCTGGGCTCTAGTAACAGGGCTGAAAGGAGCTGGCAGGTGCCCCACTAATTTGGCCAAGGTAAGAGGGATCCTACAAGAGGAAAAGTAGCACCCAGCAGTGTTTTTTTTGAGCACCTCTTAGAACCATACAGGCCTTACACTCACTTTGACCCTACATCAGAGGGCCAGCAGGCAGCGATGGCCATGGCTTTCATTGGCCAGTCTGCTTCTGACATTAAAAGGTTACAGTGTCTATAGAGTCTGCAAATATTATCTTTGAAAGATCTGGTTAAGGAGACAGAGAAAGTGTACTATAAGAGAGAGACTGGAGAAGAAAAAAGAGAAAGAGTAAAGAGAGAGTCTGAAAAAAGATAAATTATACGAGATAGAAGGCTGTAAGAAATTTAACTAGGGTTTTAGACATAATTCCAGGTGATAAGGAATATTATAGAAAGGGAGGAGGATGTAGGCAGACAGTGTACCTGGGTAACACAGCACCAAGAAGATGTCAAAACTCCAGAGGACCTTCGCAACCACCTCTAGATAAGGACCAATAAAAAAAAATGGACACTGGGCAAAAGACTGCCCCCCCCCAAAAAATAGATATCAGTCCTCCCAAGGTCCTTAACCCAGATGACAATGCCTAGGGCAGATGGGCCTCAGGCCCCCCTCCCCGAGCCTAGGGTAATCCTAACTGTGGAGGCGACCACAACATATTTCCTTGTTGATACCAGAGCAGAATTTTTAGTCCTGAAAGAGCCACTGGGGAAATTGAAGAACAAGAAAACTGTAGTAATAGTGGCTACTTGTCAGAATCCATACTCTTGGACCACTGATAATAAAGTTGATTTAAGAAGAAGCCAAGTAACTCATTACTTTCTCATCATTCCTGAATGCTCCACCCCATTGTTGGGGAGAGACTTACTATCAAAATAAAAGCCCACATAAGTTTCTTTTCAGAAGGAACTTCAGTCTCTTGGATTCCACTATCTCTATAATTTTAGCTTGAAAATCAGAAAACTAATATAGATAAAGTGAGCCTCAAACCTGTTAGAGAAAAGTTCTAGAAGGGAACTGGTTAGAGAGATATCCTCAAGCCTGGCCAGAGACTGCAGGTATAAAAATGACAAAAAGGGTGCCCCCATCGTTGTGATGCTCAAAGCTGGTGCGACTCCTATTGGGGTATGATAATACCCCATGAACAAAGAGGCCTTCAAGGGCATCAGACCTCACCTCAAAAGGCTCTTAGAACTGGGTGTTTTATTCCCTTGTCAGTCTTCCGGGAATACTCTGTTGCTAACAGTTAAAATTCAGGCTTCGCCCCGGGAAAGCAGCTAAGAGGTGACCCGCTAGGGGCATACTGGGCAATAAATTTTACTGACGTTAATCCAGCCAAGTACAGTAATAAATATTTATTAGTTTTTTTAGACACTTTTTCAGGGTGAATGGAAGCCTTCCACACTAAGAAGGAGACCACCAATGTCATGGTAAAGAAGATATTAGAGGAAATTTTCCCAATATTTGACATCCCTAAGGTAATTTCATCAGACAACATCCCCTCCTTCGTTGCTCAGATAAGACAATTGCTTATAGACCCCAGATTTCAGGACAGGTAGAGCAGATAAAGAGAACATTAAAGTAAACCTTAACTAGATTGGCTTTAGAGACCAGCAGAAAAGATTGGACAACACTCCTAACCTTCGCCTTGTTCCCAGGGAAATTTATACTTACACCCTTTGAACTCCTCCATGGGAGACCTAATGAAGCAGGGAGAATGTTTGACCTGGTGTTCCTTTTTCCCAACCCCTGCCAGCTCACTTGAAGGCCCTATAACTGATCAAAAATGATTCCTGGGAATTGCTGAAAAAAAATCAAACAAAGACACACAGACACACAGACACACACACAGACACACACACACAAACAAACAAACAAACAATACATAGGTACCAGGAACCACAATGGGACCACATCAATTTCAAATAGAGCATCCTATCCTGGCCTGACACCACCTTTCTAACAACCATAAACCCAGACGAAAAGGACCCTAACTGGTGCTTGTGACAAGCTCTGCTGCTGCTCCTCCAGCCTGTGTCTGGCTCCTCCTATTGGCCCCACCGAGGCCCACTGACCCAGCCCTGCTTGCACTAACTGGCCTTGGCTCAGGAACTGAACCTCCTCCCTCCATCCCACCTCTGGTGAGAAACTCTTTAGTCTCATTAAAGCGCTTCTGGGGCTCTCAATGTAACAAATTCTGAAGATGTGACCTCATGTTGGCTTTATTTGACAGCTGGGCCAGAGGTTTAATTTTCCTAGTTCTAATATTAGAACTATTTACTAGAAGGAGTAGGGTATGTGAGACCCTGTCTTATAGCATTTATCCCTGGAAGGAAGAGCCCCTGGACATTTCCCAACCTTTTTTTTTTCCCTTGATCTCTAAATAAACATCAGAAAGAAGCTCTTTGTATTCTATTGCCAGCAAAAGGCTTTTTGTTTCTGTGCCTTACAGCCAGAGATGCGATAATTGTAGGAAGACCTACAAAGATATGGATATAGAGAGGAGGTGCAGACTACTCCCCCACTATACCCCCACCTATAGCCAACTCTCCTTCCAACTTCTTCCAATTCCTCAGCTAGCTGTTAAAGTCCTGTAATGTTACTGCTCAGGGTCAAACTCCCCTGCCCTGCATGGCAGAAGGAGTTCCTCCTCAGCTACCTGATAATAAAACCTCTTGCAGTTTGCATTAGGTGTGGTTTTCTCTTGAGTCTTTGGGGTGCTGGGCAGCTCATCCTGGGACTTGAGTGGAGGCCCAGCTTTGGGGGTCTTACAGAGTCTTGGTGAAGTTGAGACTAGTTGTCTGAAAGAAGCAGAAACAAGAGGGAGCTGGAGCTACCTTGCCTGGAAGAGGTTTAGATCCACTGAGCTACATTGAAAGGATTCTCTCCAACCTGTTGAGCTGTCTGCTCTATTCTCCAGGTTCCCGTTTTTGTGGACCATAGTGGGGTGGGCTTTGGTGGTACAGCTGTCCCTGAGTCATTTCTGCTCCTGTAAGTAATCCCTCACACATATTCCTGTAAGGAATCCC
>OFFP01002248.1_pt1 | contig 11662 bp, 13 predicted proteins | sample 1521431 | NCBI WGS metagenome assembly OFFP01 (sample SAMEA3504104, study PRJEB24116) | mouse gut metagenome | biome: mouse gut; feature: mouse-associated habitat; material: faeces | place: Denmark | collected 2011 | reverse complement strand
GTTCCAGCTCTGTCTCCGCCCCCAGCTTCATAGCCTGATCCAGCAGATTCATGGAAAATTCCGCACCGCTGACGCTGGCGATCCCGGGATAGTTCTCCACTTTCGGAGAGACCGTGATCTGCCCGCCGTAATTCATGGCTTCTATAATAACCGTCCGCTTTCCGGCGCGCTGTCCGTAGATTGCCGCCGTCATTCCGGCGGTTCCGCCGCCGATGATTCCAATATCATACATCATGTTTATCAACCTCCCTGGTTATTTCCGCAATCCGGCCCCTCGCTGCCAGGCGGCTTTTCAACGAGCCGGATGCGTTACAGCGTGCGGCCGGTCACAGGCCGTAAACTGTATGCTATCTCTTATGCCGAATACGCAGGAATCCTCCCGGTTTCCTGCGTATTCCACTGTCTGTATTCCGTATCTGTCCAGTCCCTTTGGCCTTACACCTTCCGGTTTTGGACAACTACTTTACTCTTTATTATTCTCCGCATACGCTTTTATATTCGAAGCGTTTGCCATTTTTTTCACGCCGTCTTCATCCACAACCACCAGAGTCGGAGCCTGCATCACGCCGTACTTCTTAACCAGCTCTTCGTTTTCCTCGGCGTCCACCAGTTGATAGGAAATGTGCGCCTTTTCCAGTGACTTGGTAGCAATCCTGCAGTTGGGACAGGTCTTGGTCGTGAACAGGATCGCTTTGATCCCGTCGTTTTTCTCCCCGGCCGTCACCGCGGCTTCTTTCTTCACCTGAACCGCCTTCTTCACCGCTGCCTGGGGCTGCATCCGGGAACCGGAATCGAATACGTCGTATACCTTCCGCTCCTTGAACTCCTGAGCCTTGCCGTCGTTCCAGTTCTTGACCGGACGATAATACCCGGTGATCCGGCTGTAAACCTCCGTCTCTTCCCCGCAGCACGGGCAGGTATACTGCTCTCCACTGATGTAGCCGTGGTTTTTGCAGATAGAATAGGTCGGAGACATCGTATAATACGGAAGCTTGTAATTCTCCGCGATCTTTCTCACCAGAGCTGCCGCCGCCTTCCAGTTGGGCAGCTTTTCTCCCAGGAACGTATGGAATACGGTTCCTGATGTATACAAGGTCTGCAGTTCGTCCTGAATATCCAGCGCCTCGAACACATCCTCCGTGTAGCTCACCGGAAGATGGGAACTGTTGGTGTAATAAGGTGTTCCGCATTCCTCCGCAGCCGTGATGATATCCGGGAACTGCTCCACATCATGCTTGGCCAGACGATACGTGGTAGACTCCGCCGGGGTTGCCTCCAGGTTGTACAGATCTCCATACATCTCCTGATAATCTGACAGGCGTTCCCGCATGTGATTCAGTACATCCTTTGTAAACTGCTGGGTCTCCGGATCGGTAAGGTCCTTTTTGAGCCATTTTGCATTCAGGCCGGCTTCGTTCATCCCTACCAGGCCGATAGTGGAAAAATGATTGTCAAAGGAGCCCAGATACCGCTTGGTATATGGATAGAGTCCTTCATCCAGCAGCTTGGAAATGACTTCCCTCTTAATGTGGAGGGATCGGGCTGAAATATCCATCAGCCGGTCCAGCCTGGTATAAAATTCCTCTTCATTTTCAGACAGATATGCGATACGCGGCATATTGATCGTCACAACACCGACAGACCCCGTGCTCTCCCCGCTTCCGAAAAAGCCGCCGGACTTTTTGCGCAGCTCCCGCAGATCCAGGCGCAGACGGCAGCACATGCTCCGCACATCGCTGGGCTCCATATCGCTGTTGATATAATTTGAAAAATAAGGCGTGCCATATTTTGCAGTCATCTCAAAGAGCAAACGGTTATTTTCTGTCTCGGACCAGTCAAAATCACTGGTGATGGAATAGGTCGGAATGGGATACTGGAAGCCTCTGCCTTCCGCATCGCCCTCGATCATGGTCTCGATAAATGCCTTATTGACCATATCCATCTCTTTCTTACAGTCCCCATAGGTAAAGTCCTGCTCCACTCCGCCTACGATCGCCGGAAGGTTGGCCAGGTCATTCGGTACGGTCCAGTCCAGCGTAATATTGGAGAACGGCGACTGAGTTCCCCATCTGGACGGAATATTCACGCCGAATACAAAGGATTCGATACACTTCTTCACTTCCGGATAGGTCAGGCGATCCGCCTTTACAAAAGGCGCAAGGTATGTGTCAAAAGAGGAAAATGCCTGGGCGCCCGCCCATTCGTTCTGCATGATCCCGAGGAAATTGACCATCTGGTTGCAGAGCACGCTCAGATGCTTTGCCGGAGCCGCTGTGATCCTTCCCACGATGCCGCCCAGCCCTTCCTTGATCAGCTGCTTCAAAGACCAGCCCGCGCAATACCCGGTCAGCATGGACAGGTCATGGAGATGGATGTCTGCATTCTTATGTGCCTTGGCAATCTCTTCGTCATAAATCTCGGACAGCCAGTAATTGGCAGTGATCGCGCCTGAATTACTCAGAATCAGGCCGCCCACAGAATAGGTCACTGTCGAATTTTCCTTTACGCGCCAGTCCGTCACCTTCACATAGCTGTCAACAATATCTTTGTAATCCAGAAGGGTAGAATTTAGATTCCGGATCTTCTCCCTCTGCTTTCTATATAAAATGTATCCCTTCGCCACATCTGCGTACCCGGCACGGATCAGCATGGACTCCACGCTGTCCTGGATATCCTCCACAGATACAAGCCCCTTCTTAATCTTTGGTTCAAAGTCCGCCGTCACCTTCAATGCCAGCAGATCGATAATGTCCTGATGATACTCCTTCTCTTTCGCCTCGAATGCCTTGCGGATTGCCTCGCTGATCTTGGACAGATCAAACGGCGCAACCTTACCGTCTCTCTTAGTAACCTGATACATATGCGCGCTCCCCTTTCTGTCTTAAACGGTATTCAGGGAAATGCAGACGATGAAAACTCACGCTTAAAGCCGCCACCGCAGCGTGGAAAGCCAACTTCATACGATCCACGATACGGCTTCGAAATACACGAAATAGATAACGACTGCCCGGCATCTCTGCTGGGCATCCTGCATATTCCAACCGTTATTTTATCACATTGTACCCATGCAGCAATGTGTGCGGTACATGTGTGAACAGTAATAATTCTAACACTATATAACTCTCCTGTCAAACAAAAAAACAACAATATCTTGTGCTGTTTTTAATCACAACAACCAGATATTGTTGTTTTTCTATTCCAAAATATTTTATCTAAATTCAGTAACCGCAGCAGGATATCCGCCAGTTCTCAAAGATTTTTCATAGAATAGCACAAACTTTCTGAATATTTATATTGATTCCTCTATTCACAGATATGGCCGCAGATCTATGTGACCCACCTGTGATCATCCGCTTTTTGGCAGTCCTTTGGCTGAGAAAATCTTACGGCGCATCCAAACCGGATCCGCCGTCAATCTTTTCGAAAAAGTTCCCAAAAAATATAGGAATCACAGAATGTTACAGGTTGCTCCTGATCAGGGTATGGCCTGTAATGTCCTGTGATTTATTCCACTCCGCGCAGCTCTGCATTAGGCACATTACGGCGAACGACCTCCAGTGCCTGAACAAGAATCTCCTTCGTGTAAGCCCGCAGTCCCGGCCGGATCAGATCGCCGGATACCCGGAAGCTCTGCAGATAGTAGCGCTCTGCCCCTTTGATCCACCGTCCGATATCGGCAAAGTCCTCCCGCTTGTGAAATTCCCTCACGACCGTGGTGCGAAATTCATAGGGGACCACACCTGACATCAAAAAATCCACGCTCCGGAAAATTTCTTCCATATTGTAATCCGGGATCCCAATGGTGACCCCATATTTTCCAGGGGCATTTTTAATATCCATAGCCACATAGTCCAGAAGCTTTTCCTCCGCCAGATATTTAAGGAGCCGTGCATTGCTGCCGTTGGTATCCAGCTTCACACTGTAACCGATCTCTTTGACCCTGCGGATAAAATCCTCCAGCTCCGGCTGCAGCAGCGGCTCTCCTCCTGAAATGCAGACACCGTCCAGCACCCTCCAGCGCTTTTTCAAAAAATTCATGATCTGCTCTGCAGGGATATTCCTTTCCAGGTCAATATGGGTTACCAGAGACGCATTATGACAAAACGGGCAGCGAAAATTACAGCCTGCGGTAAAAATCGTACATGCCACTTTTTCCGGATAATCCAAGAGTGTGAGTTTCTGCAGTCCCTGTATGTTCATTCCGCTTCCCCCTTTTCTTTTTATATGATTCGCTGCAAAGCAGCCTGACGCCAGTACATCAATGCAGTGATGTACTAGATCTACAATTTGCGGGACACCTCTGCGCATGCCTTCATGGACTCGATCAGCGCACTGCGGAAACCTTTTTTCTCCAGGACGCGCACTGCTTCTATAGTCGTCCCTGCCGGCGAGCATACCATATCCTTGATTTCCCCCGGGTGACGGCCTGTTTCCAGTACCATTTTCGCGCTCCCATAGACTGCCTGGGCCGCGAACTTATATGCCTGGGCACGGGGCATCCCCTCCGCCACCGCCGCATCCGCCATGGCCTCGATCATGATAAAAACATAGGCCGGAGAACTTCCGCTGACAGCTACCACCGCATCGATCAGACTTTCCGGGACCACCTCAGTCTCCCCGATCGTCTTCAGGAGGCTGACCACGTACTCCAGTTCTTCCTTGTTCACGCAGTCATTGGGACAGACAGCGGTCATTCCCTCACGGACCATTGCCGGGGTATTCGGCATGGTGCGCACAAGCTTGACCGGCTTTCCGAAATGCTCTTCCAGCCACCCCAGCTTCTTGCCCGGCGCAATGCTGATCACGAGCTGCTTGTTAGAGATCACATTTTTTATCTCCGCGATCACGGCTGAATAATACTGCGGCTTTACACACAGGAATATGACTTCCGCCCGTTCCGCCACCTTACGGTTGTCCGGTGTCACATGGACTCCATAGACTTTCTGCACATGCTCGCGTCCTGCCGCCGAAATGTCAGAGCCAATAATCTCCTCCGGAGAGATCAGTCCCGTCTTAATGATTCCGCCGATGATCGCTCCGGCCATGTTTCCAGTTCCAATAAAACCTAATTTCATTGCATTTTCCCTCCTGTTGATCTCAAAATCATCTGACTTTGAAGCTGCTTTCCTGTTCCAGCGGAATCTCCTCCGTGTCCATCCATTCGATCTTTATGAACTGGCTGCTGTTCAGCCCTACGAGCAGCTTCTGGATCAGGGGTTCCCTTCCCTGAATCTCCAGTGTTACAGTGCCGTCCCATTCGTTCCTCACCCACCCGGTCAGATGCAGGGACAATGCGAGATACTTTGCCGTATAACGGAAACCTACGCCCTGTACACGGCCATGAAATACGATGTGCTTTCTGACTTCTGCCATATGATCACTTCTCTCTTGAAATTTGAACCCTGTGAAACGGCCGCATGACCATAACGGTGCGTCTTTGGGTATCATAATATGGATCCGCGTACCTCAGATCCATCTGCCTGTTCCTTACGCTTACCTACATTTTATACTACTTTACAGAAAAAATCAAAGAGTAACGAATAATTTTAGTCACTTGATGATCCTCTCTGATTGTGGTAAAGTTTCTTTGATCAGGAATACATACGGATTACCAAAACAGTATGGCCTGGTCAAATTTCCGGACATGTTCCGGCAGCCATAAAAAAGGAGGAATCATTCCATGGCAATGCAGCCTTTCCCCCGTTCTCTGTCGGATAAGCTCCGGCAGCTTGCGGGGCATTCGGATATACAATACCCTGACGGGTATGAACTCATCTACAGTTCCCGCAGGACCCTGGCCGTCCAGATCACTTCCGGCGGCCAGGTCAAAGTGCGCGCCCCGAGGCGCACGTCAAAGGCTTCGATTGAACATTTTCTGACTGAGAAACAGGACTGGATATTGAAGTATCTGACAAAGGCGGCTGAAAGATCGGAGCCGGCGCCTCCCCCGCTGCCGGAACACGAACGCCGGCGTTATATGGAAACAGCCCGGGATATTTTTACACGGAAGGCCGCCTACTATGCTTCTGTCATGCAGGTTACATATGGCCGTATCTCTATCCGGGAGCAAAAGACCCGCTGGGGGAGCTGCAGCAGCAACGGAAATCTGAATTTTAACTGGCGGCTGATCTTTGCGCCGGAAGATGTGCTGGATTATATCGTGGTGCACGAACTGGCACATCGGAAGGAAATGAACCACTCCCCTGCTTTTTATGCTGTCGTGGCTTCTGTCCTGCCAGATTATAAGAAAGAACAGCGCTGGCTAAAAGAGCATGGAAACAGCCTGTGGAACGTTGTCTGAACGCCCACAGGCTGCTGTAACAGGCAGTCTTCTCATCCCTGATATCCCCGATACCTCCGGCAGCCCAGCCCCACGCCTGCCGCCCCCACCGCCAGCGCGATTGCCAGATGCATCGCCATCTGATCTGCCGGGAACCCGAAATCCCAGCCCATGGACAGATAAACCGGCATAGATACCATAAAATGTGAGACCGCTTTCGTCGCCGTATACCCGAAAATCCGCATGGGACCAAGTATCTTCAGCCATACTACCGGTATGAGATACAGTACAAGAGAAAGCACCACCGCCAGAAATGCATTTTTACAGAGAGCGGAAGCCGCCAGGACTATTGCGGTCAGCAGAATCGTTCCTGCAAGTCCGAGCCAGAACTGGAACAGAAGGAAACCGCCGACCGTATCCGGGCAGTATCCAAAACTGCTGCCCCACCTGATCATGACCGCGGAAGCATCCAGCCCCTGGGTACCGAATACCTTCAGATAAATTGCCCACACATAGAATGTCACCGCCAAAAATACGGTCACTGTAAATCCAAATGCAGCGGCAGCTTTTATCCAGATTCCGCTGCCTTTCCCTCTCCGGGTAGTCAAAAGGATATCTGCCGTTTTCAGAGAGTATTCTTCGGAAAAGACCGATGATAATCCGATAATAAATATAACCGACAGGCCAAGGACCACCATGATCCCATACGTTTCTGCCAGGTCTTCCCATCCATATACATAATCAAACCGGAGTCCGTCTTCCAACAGGGGTCCTGCATTGTTTTCCCAATCAGCCCCCTGGTAGAATTGAATGTCTTCCAAAGCCGGTTCATCCAGCTGCCTGCTGTTGGTCATCCGCTCTGTGATAAAACGGCTGCAGTAATTTCCATTCTGTTCCCCTGTTTTTCTGTTCAGATAAAAAAATCCATATTGTTCATAAATGTTTTGAACCTTCTCTTCTGTCAGCGGCCCTGCATACTGCGCAGCCAGCTCCTGATCTCTTACGATCGCCTCTTTTCCCCAGATTGTTTCTCCACCGATCGTCATTGCATACTCGTCCTCTAACATTGCCAGCCGGTATCTTACAAACACCAGCAGGCAGAACAGCCCGATCCAGACAAGCTTTCTGGACGCGATCTTATAAAACTCTTCCTGAAATATTTTGCGCATTTCCTTCCCCCCCTATTTCTCTGTCCCAAAATAATACAAATATACGTCCTCCAATCCTGGATCTGCCGGAGCCGCGCCCTGGCAGGGACAAGTATCGGAAACGATCCGGAGGTACACCCTGCTGCCTTCATTTCTCAGATTGCTGACCGCAAATGTGCCGTTCATCCGGTCCGCCTCTTCCGGCTCCGCCAGGTATTCCCATACCTTCCCGCGGACGCTGTCAGTCACCTCCCGGGAAGTCCCCTGCCCCACGATGCTTCCTTCTTTCATGAGCAGGACCTGGTCCGCGATAAATTCTACATCGGATACGATATGAGTGGACAGGATCACGATCCTTCCCTTGGAAAGAGCGCTAATGATATTGCGGAACCGGATCCGCTCCTTGGGGTCCAGCCCGGAGGTGGGTTCGTCCAATATAAGGATCTCCGGTTCATTTAAGATTGCCTGGGCGATTCCGAGCCTTCGGATCATGCCGCCGGAAAAGGTCCTGATCTTCTGTTTCTGCTCCCCCTCCAGTCCCACAAGCCGGAGCATTTCCTGAACCTTTTCTTTTGCAAGGTCTTTGGGCACTGCTTTACAGGCAGCCAGATATTCCAGATATCGTTTTGCGGTAAAGTCGGGATAATACCCAAAGTCCTGAGGCAGATATCCCAGCAGGAAGCGGTATTCCCCGTCCAGTGTGCTGATTTCTGTTCCGTTGCAGCGAATCTCCCCTGAAGTGGGCTTTAACACGCCGCAGAGCATCCGCAGCAATGTGGTCTTTCCTGCCCCGTTGGCTCCCAGGAATCCATAGACTCCATTGTGGAGGCGCAGGGAAACCGCGTCCACCGCAATCTTGTTTTTAAATTGTTTTGTTACTCTGTCGATCACTAATTCAGGCATAAGCTGTCTCCTCCCTCGATTTTTCCAAGAATCCCATAGATTTCGGCTCCCATCAGCAATGCGCCTGCCAGCCCGAATGCATACCACCATGGCAGGGCCTGCGTCTCATATGCATCCTCCAGTATCACTGGAAAGAGCGCAAGGAGGCCGCACAGGATCCCGGCGGAAAACTGCCGGTAGCCGGCCAGTCCGTTTCGGAAAACAGTCAGCATGTGCAGATACAGGACATCTGACCAGAGGAACGGGACCAGCAGGTACAGCAGATATTCCCCTGTCCCCGCATTGCTGAACCCGACCGTCAGACCTGTCAGGATACTTAGGACTGCCAGGTCCAGGATTCCTGCTTCCAGCATCCGGATGCAGACCATTTGTTTCAGGTTCAGATACAACGTCTGTTCCAGCTCCGCCATATGCCAGGAAAACAGGCGGGCCACACCGCTGAAGCAGATATTTCCTGCAAAAACAAGAAATACTGAGCAGACAGCAATGGAATCGCTTCCTGCTATCTTGTTCTGGTTCAGCCAGGCTGACAGGAGCATGGCTGACAGAAGCACTGTCCCCTGGGCCGCACGGTATCTCCAGGACTGAAAACGGAGCTGGTTCCACAGATTGGCGCAGAAAGAAGGGTAATGACGGAGCTGCTTTGCTTCTGCAGCCTTCCGGATCGCGGCGAGGCTGTTTTCTTTTTTCGATTCATCCAGCGGGAAGCGCCAAACTTCCCGGAATCTATCACTCTTGAATCTATCACTCTTCTTTGCTTCATCTGGAAAAGGGGGCTTTTTTTCCTGAAAGATTCTGCCATCCTTTGGTTCGTCTGATAGAAGCTTCCATTTTTCCTGTTTCATCTTATCATCCATAGAAATCCTCCCTGTTTAAAAGCTGCTGCAGTTTTTCAAGCCCCTGTCTGATCCTGGACTTGACCGCACTGTAAGAGGCGCCTGTCATACGGGAAATTTCCCGGTTCTTATAGCCGTAAAAATAGTGAAGAAGCACGGCTTCCCTCTGGATAACCGGGAGCTTTTGCAGCGCTGCCGCGAGGAGCAGGCTGTTCTCCTGGTTTTCATACTCTCTGCCGTCAAAACCGGCCGGCTCCGCTTCTGCCACGTCTTCCTGTTCCCGCGCAAAAGGTTCCTGCAGGGCAAAAGCTTTTTTGGTATCACAGGCATAATTCCGGCAGAGGTTCATGGCAATGGTCAGGAGATAGCCTTTCAGATTCCGGTATTGATAACGGTCCACGTACCGTATAAAGCGGAGAAAGGTTTCCTGAGCCAGATCGTAGGCATCCTCGCGGCTGCCGGTCTGGTAGCAGCAGAAATAATAGATGTCATTGTAGTATTTTTCAGCGATCGCGTTCAGATATTGCTTCTGTCCGTTTTGGATCCGACGGATCAGCTCCCTGTCTTCCAAAAGGCAGCACACTCCTTTCTGCTGTTTTTCATGAGATACTCCGCAGAAGTATTGGTTTTTAGTTTTTCGGTATGTCTGTGCAGCGGAAAATTTAAGCCTCTCACTTAATATAACCTGATCTGTCGGAAAAAGGATTTTTATTTTTAACATTTTCAATAGAAAGGTATTTGATATGATTTTTTGAAAAAGAAGCTGTCCGCATGGTCAATTTTCATGCGGACAGCTTCTTCCTGAAACGATGTACTAAGTATTCTCCTGCATTTTCTTTAAAAACATCAGCATACTGTTCTTTGACTTCTCTATTGTTTCCATTGCATTCTGTCGTTCCTGTTCGGATATATGCTCTTCCTGAATTGTTTGAAAAGCTTCTGATGAAGAGTTGACGGCATTCAAAATCGTCTGTGTCCCTTCTATTATCTTTGCTAAAGTCTCAGAGTTCTTTCTTGTGTCCTCCGAAACATTTTGTACCTGTCGGTCAACCTCCTTAATCGTGTTCTGTATTTGTGCCGATATATTTCCTGTATCTCTTCCCGAATAATATGTATATAACATAGCGATCACACTCAGGATTAATGAGCTGATAGTTGACGCTACAGAAAGACATTCTGAGAAGGAAACTGAGATCATATTATTTTCTCTCAGTACGAGATAGGTAATCAAAACAACGATAAACCCAAGCAGGCAGCCAATTATCCATTTATATGTGCTGTTCTTCAAAATATACCCCTTCCTTCACTTCCCATATCGGGTGCAGTAATGTAGTTGATAAAAAAGCTTCTATACTTTTCGGTGAATCAGCCCTATAGCAAAAGTAGTAGAAAATATAGTCAAATTCTACATCCCACTGTCTCTCATATTCCGGATTTTCCTTCATACAGGGAAGTTCCGTTGAGGTAAACAGTTCTCCGAACACATATGCCACCAGCCAAAATGCATTTGGATGTATGACTCTTGCTATATCCTCTTTACTTACTTTTTCAAGAAAGTCCTCACACATATCATCGGATACTGAAAATGTCAATGGCTGACGCTGGAGCCACCAATAAGCAAGATATGCCGCACACTTTAATCTGTTTGGATATTGCACAGGATGAAATTCTTTTAGTCGTCTTAAATCTTCCAATGTATCAATAAGCGCCTGATTTGCTCGGAAAATATCATAATTTATGTCCAACTCTATCCCGTACTTTTCTTTATAATACTTCGTCCGTTCCTGACAATAAAAAATCACTTGTTCAGAAATATGGACAATAATCTCCTCAACATTCTTTTTGCCGAATCCTACTTTATCACTTAATATATCACTGTATTTCTCATATTGAATATGCATAGCCACTTACCTCCGTATATATAAAACAGGCACAGGAATTGTTCACATCAAAACAATTACCCATGCCTATTCTTGTCTTCCGCAAATACGATTCATCCAAAACTGATAATCCTTTTTTTCAGAAACAAAACCATTCGATCTTCCCACATTCTTCAAAAGCATATTCGGTATTGCATCCATGCTCATGACGCGTTTCATCTTTTCTGATACTTCTTGCGGAGTCGTTAATTCTGTAATCCTCATAGCCACCTCCTAGATTCACTGCTGATATATAGTATATATTTTTTTCCATGAGAGCACAATAACATGCTGCTCTTTATACTACTATGCAACGATTCGTGTCACTCCAACCATTCTGCGGCATTTTCAATAAAAAAGGGATTCGTGGTTAGATTGCTGAGAATAATGCTGAATATGCTGTAAAGGCAATCAAAGAAATCTATGGTAAATTTGAAAATATACAAATGTTTCCTGGGAAACGGACATTTTTCCGTCCAATGGCCAGGCGGACAAATGTCCGCCTATATTAGAGTATAGAAAGAAGGAACGCCAAAGGAAGCTGTCCGCATGGTCAATTTTCATGCGGACAGCTTC
>OFFP01002244.1_pt1 | contig 11698 bp, 11 predicted proteins | sample 1521431 | NCBI WGS metagenome assembly OFFP01 (sample SAMEA3504104, study PRJEB24116) | mouse gut metagenome | biome: mouse gut; feature: mouse-associated habitat; material: faeces | place: Denmark | collected 2011 | reverse complement strand
ACTACACCGATCCGCAGAAGTACCTCCAGACTGTCCGTGAGGAACTGCCCTGCCATGCCGCCACCGGCTTCCGCTGTGAAACACTGACCGATGACCCGGAGGTCCGCAAGGCCGTGGACGATATGCTCTGCGACCTGTATGGTGAGGAGAATCCCCGCCAGGGTCAAGGAGCAAAGGCAGCTCCGCCCCCGGGCCGCCCCCTCCAGCCGGGTCAGCGCCTCCTGATACTCCCGCGCCTCCAGCAGCTCCATGGCCTCCGTGACCGCCTGGAATAAAATATGATACATTTTTTCGTACATAGCGCGCCTCCTAAATCCGTAATTTTCCTCTGGGTTGCTCTATGTCTAATTATAGACATTTTTTGTAGAATGTCAATTATCATATGATGAATTTAGGACTATTTTAGAAACAGATGAACCACCGTATACTTATATCCGGTGGTTTTATGAATGTGAGGCAGATTGAAAAATATAAGCTTCTGGGACTAAATGTCTCTTATTACCGACATAGACGCGGATTGACACAGGAGCAGCTGGCGGAGAAGGTGAACATCGACCGCACTCATGTAGGCAATCTTGAGCTGGCGAGGACCGGGACCTCGCTGGATGTGGTGTTCGACATCGCGGACGCCCTGGACGTGCCTGTTCACAGATTGTTCGAATTTCGGGATTGAAACACCCGCCCCATGAGGGGCGGGTGTTTTAGACTTTGAAGAGGACTTGAGGGAAACTCCCTCAGTCAGCCTGCGGCTGACAGCTCCCTCAGAGAGGGAGCCATTTTACAGGGTGGGGAGCCAGCTTTGCTCCAGGGTCTCCTTGAGCATCCGAAGCATTGGGACGTAGGTTGTCCGGCAGTGGGCGACGATCTCCAGAGCCAGCGCCTCGTTATAGACGTGGGTCACATTGTTCCGGTCGGACAGGGCGGACAGCCAGGCGGCTTCGTCCGAGATCATCCCCGCCTGATAGGCCAGCCGGAGCACCATGCGGGGGGAGCCGGTGGCGCTTTCCGCATAGCCGTGCCGCTCCAAAATGTCCTTCATGGCCTTCCAGGACTGCTCAAAGCAAATCTGAAACAGGCTGACCAGCCCGCTGAGCACCACAGTGCTGTAAGGCGGCTCCAGCTGACAGCTCTCCTCCAGATTGGCGAGGGACCGGCAGAAATTGTCATATTTTTTCATACAGTGTGATTCCCTCCCGCCGGATGGATTCCAACAGCTCCGGCTGTACAGCGCCGTCCAGGTTCACGACATCGAAGGAGAGCAGAGTGGGCAGCTCCTCCACATCCAGGGAAAACCGGACCACGTCCCCGCCGCTGACCGCCAGGTCTATGTCGCTGCGCTCCCTGTTGTCCCCCCTGGCCCGGGAGCCGAACAGGATCAGCCGGCTCAGGCCGCAGGTCTCCGCCAGGGCGAGCAATTCTGTTTTCCAGTCCATATTCCGCCCTCACAGACCCAGGGTGAGGCCCTCCTGGTCGGACAGGCCGTCCTTGGCCAGCATCCGCTCCAGCACCTCCACATCGGTGGTGATGTCCATGGCGTCCCCCTGAAACAGAAGGTCCAGTTGCTTCTCGAAGCCCTCCACCACCTTATCCATCATCCCCTCGATGCGGGACATGGCGGCGGTGATGTTCTGGCCGGACACCTCCTGGTCCTCCAGCTGGCCGTAGGCCCGGAGGATTTTCAGGGTGGTGGGCAGATAGTAGCTCAAAAAGCTGTGGAGCTGGACGGCCTTGTCGGGGTGGGTCTTCTGGTAATCCAGAATTTTGGCGGTAATGACCCCGATGCGGTCGATCTGGGCGGACATCTTTTCGTTGTCGATGGCGTCGTTCACCGCCCGTATCTCGGCCAGGATAGCGTTTTCGTCGGCCTTGGGGGGCGGAGGCGGGGCGGTCTGCTCCCGGGGGGCGCCGGTGAGGCCGTCGCCGGAGAGGACCAGCCGGTCGCCGCCGTAGTCCAGGAAGCCCTGGGGGAAGATGCCGTCGTCCAGCATGTCGGCCAGGTCGTCCCGGACCTTGGCGGGGGGCAGTCCGGTGGCCGAGGCCAGGGCGGAAATGGACACCGAGCTCTGCCGGCCGATCATAGCCATGTAGCTGCGCCAGCGGCTGGCCTGTTTGCGCTTGCGCAGCCCGGCCCACAGGCCGCCCAAGCCGGCGGCGGCGATGCAGGGGAGCACCATCAGCTCCATAATTTCCTCAATGAAAAAGGCAAAATCGCCGTTGAACAGCCAGTACAGCGGGTCGCCCAGGCTGCCGATAAAGCCGATGAGGCAGCCGGCGGCGGTGGCGGCCCCGGCGATGGCCCAGGTCTTGCCCTTTTTGTCCAGCTCAGAGATCAGGTCCCGGCCCCGGTCCTTCTTTTTCCTGGACTTGAGCGGGGGCTGCTTCCGGGTGGGGCCGGCGGGAGCCTCCCGAGAGGGAGCGGCCTGGGGAGGCTCCTCCCAGGAGGGAGCTTCGCAGGTGGTGCGGGCCCCTACGCTCTCCTGGCCGTACTGCTGCTGGTAGTAGGGGTGGCGCCCCTTTTTCTTGTTGCCGCTGAGCATCTTCAGCACAATCATCAGCACGCCCACCGGGGCGGCGATGCCGGTAAAGATCAGCCCCAGGGCAATGAGCCAATAAAATCCGTCGCCGTTATTTTTTTGACCTTGGTAGTCTGCCATGTTGTACCCCCGTATCCCCGCCGGTCCCTCTCGCCGGCGGCTGTGCTGATGTATTAACACTATAACAGAAAATCCCCAAAATGGAATTGATTTTTTCTTAAAATTCGGTGAAGAAATGGAGCGGTGTGTTACAAAGCCTATCATAACGCAGGATGGAAAAAAAGTAAATGGCTCAATCTGGTTTTTTGGTGAAATCTTTCTGCGGACTTGTAACTATTCTGTAATTATTTCGGGGGGAGGCCGTGCTATAATAGAAAATCGGTATGCAATATGCGGCCATGATATCAAAGGGACACACAGCATCCTGTGTGCGCCGGTCCGGACCTGGATCGGACAGGAAGGAATTAGTGCAATGGATGGACAGCGAGTAGACAAGAGTGCGGGCGGCGGCAAGCTGCCCTGGATTATCACCGGCACGGTGGTGGGACTTCTGGCGGCGGCCTACCTGGGCACCTGCGCCTGGGCGGCGGGCCGGGATACCATCCTGCCCAACGTGTCGGTGGCGGGGATTGATGTCTCCGGCATGACATCGGAGCAGGCCCGGGCGGCGGTGGAGGACACCGTGGCCCGGCAGGGCAAGGACATTTCACTCTCCCTGACCTATGAGGACCTGGAGGAGGAGCTGGATGTCAGCAAGCTGGCGGTGGACGCCGCCCGGAGCGCCCAGGAGGCCTGGGACGTGGGCCACGATAATTTCCTTACCGGCGGCCCCCGGCTGGTTGGCCACATGCTGGGCATGTCCAGCCAGCTGCCCCTGGCCCTCCCCGAGGAGGAGCCCGCCCAGGCCGAGCTGATGGAGCGGATGGAGCAGGCGGTGAGCGCCGCGGCGGAGGACCACGGCTATCAGGTGGAGGGCGACCAGCTGGTTATGACCAAGGGGGCCCCGGTCACCACCGTAAACTGGGATGATGCAAAGGCTCAGATGGAGGAGAAGCTCCAGCAGGCCTTTGTGGAGCGGTTCAGCGGAAAGAGCGACGCGGTAGACGCCACCGTGGCCCTGTCCGCCACCCAGAGCGAGACCCAGGAGCCCGATTTCGAGGCCATCCACCGGGAGGTGTACGCCGAACCCAAGGACGCCGCCCTAGACCTGGACTCCATGGAGATCACCGACCACACCGTGGGGGTGGACTTCAACGTGGATGATCTGAAAACCGCCTACCGGAACGCCAAGAGCGGCGAGACCTTCTCCATCCCCCTCACCATCACCCGGCCCAAGGTGACCAAGGACGACCTGGGGGGCCAGCTGTTCAAGGACCTGCTGGGGGAGGGCACCACCCATGTGTCCGGCTCGGCCAACCGCAAGCACAATGTGAAGCTGGCCGCCGAGGCCTGCAACAATAAAATCCTCCTGCCCGGGGAGGAGTTCTCCTATAACAACACCACCGGCAGCCGCACCGTGGAGAAGGGCTACCGGGAGGCCCCCATCTACGCGGGGAACAAGTCGGACACCGGTGTGGGCGGCGGCGTGTGCCAGCCCTCCTCCACCATCTACTTTGCGGTGCTCCACACCAATCTGGAGATTGTGGAGCGCCACGCCCACGGCTTTAACACCGGCTACGTGGAGCCCGGCATGGACGCTACCGTCTTCTTCGGTGTGCAGGACTTCCGCTTTAAAAACAGTACTGACTACCCCATCAAGATCGTTACCAGCAGCTACGACGCCAAGGGGGGCCGGTATCTGAACGTGAAAATCTACGGTACCAACCCCGACGGCGTCTACGCCGTCCCCCGGAGCAATACATTCAACCGGGTGAGCCCCACCACCGTCTACCAGCCCGACCCCGACGTGCCCCAGGGCACCCTGGTGCTGGACCGGGAGCAATACGCCTATGTGGGCATCAGTGCCCAGACCTACCGGGATATCTACGACAAGGCGGGCAACCTGCTGGAGACCCAGGATATGGGCAAGAGCAAGTACAACATGCGACCCAATACCTACCACTATAATCCCGCCGACGGCGACCCCTCCACCTGGGTGGACGGCAAGCCCGGCGGCGGTACAACCACTGACCCCGGCACAACCACTGATCCCGGCACAACCACTGATCCCGGTACAACCACTGATCCCGGTACAACCACCGACCCGGGCACGACCAATCCGCCGGCGGACCCTGGCACGACTGATTCGGGCACCCAGTCCCCCTCCGACTCCGGCCTTGCACCCATCGACCCCAGCCAGATGGCGGGATAACGGAGCGCGGGGCGTGTAATGTCCGCCCCTGCATAAAGAGAACACCGAAAGAGGAAAAAACATGTTTCAAGGCTACACCCAGGGCGCCATCGACTTTTTATGGGGCCTGAAGCTGAACAACGAGCGGGCCTGGTTCCAGGAGCACAAGCAGGAGTTCACCGACCTGGTGGACCGGCCAACCAGGGAGCTGGCCACCCAATTGACGGAGGATATGACAGAAGCCTTCCCCAGGCTGGGCCTGGAGCTGAAGGTGAGCCGCATCTACCGGGACGCCCGGCGGCTCTTTGGCCGGGGGCCCTACAAGGACCACCTCTGGTTCTCCCTGCGCAAGCCGGGGGAGCAGGACGGGCGTATTCCCTGCTTCTGGTTTGAGATCGCCCCCGACCACTACGGCTACGGTATGGGCTGCTGGGAGATGCTTCCCACTACCATGGCCAAACTCCGCGCCCGCATCGACCGGGACCCCAAGCCCGTGGAAAAACTGGCCCGGGCGGTGGCGCGGCGGGGGGAGTTTCACCTGGAGGGCCAGGAGTACAAGCGCCCCAAGGGGGACCCTGGCCCGCTGCTCTATCCCTGGTACAACCGGAAGGGGCTGGGCTTCACCTGTGAGCACAACTGCGAGGGGGTGTTCTTTACCCCGGAGCTGGCCGGCCAGGTGCTGGAGGGGTGGAAGTCCCTGGTGCCCCAGTATCAGTTCCTGTGCGCCCTGCCCGGAGACAAGGAGCCGGAACATATGTGAGCATGGAGGGCCCTTCCGGCAGGAGGGGCCCTCATTTTGCAGGATTCTGCCTGGTATTATGCAAAACGTAAAAATCCAGAGGGTCATATTTGTTGAATAAAACGAACAAAAACACTTGACAGGATTACATTAGTGTGGTAAATTATAACCAGACAAAGGAAAGGTGAGTCCAATGTACAAGTAAGTGCCCCGGCAGCTGAAACGAAATGTCTGGTCAAACAATTTTGTATAAACATCTGTGATCGGCCATGAGAGGGAGCTAAGGAGAGACAACTAAGCTTCAGGATTCTTAGGAAGCTCTGAAAATCAGGGTATCTCCAGAAAAGACCGGCAAAAGACAGATCGTTTCAGACAGCGCAAAGCGGCAGACCGAAAAGGCAAACAGGAAGGGAATCCGACCAAGGGCCTCACATATGAGGAGTTAGGCCGTAATAACGGCAACAAAAAGATGGTCGTGGAAGAACTGGAGGATTGCCGGCGGGATGCAGTGGAGCGTATCCAATAGAAACGGAGGTAGCCATATGATGTTAGATAATAAGACAGAACAGAAATGACCCTTGACTGTAACGGATTACGAAACGGACAGTCAAGGGTCATTTCTTTTTTGTGGAACGGCCGCAGGGCCGTTTTTTTCCGTTCAGGACTTCGTGGTACGTTTGGGGTAGGGCCGCATCTCCGTGGTCCGTCCAAGGATGTAGTCGGTGGAGGTGTCCAGAGTGTCGGCCAGAAAGCTCAGCATGGCCAGCGGCATCCTGCGCACGCCGTTTTCATAGTCGCAGTAGGTGGTCTGGGAAATTCCCATCAGGTCGCCCATGTCCTTCTGCGTCAGCTTGCGGTCCCTGCGGAGCTCTTTCAAAATATCGGAATAGATTGGTTTCATAAATACCTCATTATTTAACCAGTGAGATATTTACATTTTGTGTTGCCTCTGCTATAATATGCTAAAAAATTGAACCATATCAATTTTGTGGGGTGCGTATGATCGTTGCAATTGTCGGCTCAAGAAATCTGAGCGTACCGGATTTAAGCCCCTATCTGCCGGAGGGCACGACGGAGATTGTTTCAGGCGGAGCCCGTGGGGTGGATGCCTGCGCCCGGGCGTGGGCCAGGGAAAACCGCCTGAAGCTGACGGAATTTCTGCCCGAATACGAGAAATACGGGCGGAACGCACCGCTAAAGCGGAATCTGCAAATCATCGGCTATGCCGACCTGGTGGTGGCCCTCTGGGACGGGACGTCCCGGGGGACGAAGCATGTAATCGACAGCTGCAAGCGGCAGAACATCCCCATTCTTGTCCATCTGGTCAGATAAAATGCCTCCCTTTTCCCAGGGAGGCGTTTTCGCTGCCCGTTTAAAGTCCATCCAGGCGGTCGGCGGCGCAGTCAATTTTGCGCTGCAAATACTCCAGGACCGTTTGCAGATTAGTCCGGTTCATGTCACCGTCGCTGGCGGACAGCTCTGCCAGCATCAGCATCTGATGGAGGCTGCGGTCGATCTCATCCAGCGAGTCCAGGGCCTCTTGGGGCGGTGTGTGTTTGTCCATTGGGAGGGTACGCTCCTTTCACGGTGTCATAAACAAGCATAGCACAGCCGGGGCGGAAAAGCAACGGGAAACATTGGATGGGAGCATTCGGTAGGGGCCGGGCTCTGTCCCGGCCCGCCTCTCTTGTTAAAATGCTCAATGGAGACACTCCCCATTGGATTAGCACTCAAAGAGATTGAGTGCTAAAAATTCACACTATGTTCATGAAATCTCCGCCGGAGCGGCCTATACTACAAGCATACCGCAGGCTTATTCCTGAAAGGAGTGTTAGTATGAACATGAATCAGTTTACCCAAAAATCCCTGGCCGCCATTCAGGGGGCGCAGGACATCGCCCTGACCCACGGCAACCAGCAGATCGAGCAGCCCCACCTGCTGCTGGCCCTGGTGGGGGACGGGGAGGGCTTTATCCCCCAACTGCTCACCGCTGTAGGTATGACCGTCCCCAGCTTTGAGGCGGCGGTGGGGGCCGAGGTGGACAAGCTGCCCAAGGTCTCCGGCTCCGGCCGGGAGAGTGGGAAGGTGTATGTCTCCCAGGACGTGGACCGCGCCCTCCAGGAGGCCGGGCAGGAGGCCCAGGCCATGAAGGACGAGTACATCTCGGTGGAGCACATCCTTCTCGGCCTGCTGGCCCACCCCAACGCCGCCCTGAAGGAGCTGTTTCGCACCTACCGCCTGGACAAGGAGAAGGTGATGCAGGCCCTGGCCCGGGAGAGCGCCCGGCAGCCCGCCGGGGAGGGCCTGCGCCTGCGCACCGGCAGCGGCTGGGTATACCTCACCCCCATCGCCCGGCGCTCTGCCCTGCGGGTGATCGCCGAAGGCCCGGACCTGGAGCTGGCCGCCGAGCTGTGTGACTTCTACGCCGGCCGGGCGGCGGAAGTGGACCGGTCCATTTCTGAGCATTGTGTACAAGAGAAGGACAAATAACCGGCCATCTGTTTTTCTGAAAACCATAGTATACTTTTCAGGGAAAGTGTGGTAAACTAGATATGTCTATTTTGTCCTGCGACCGCCTTACGGCGCCTGTAGGGACGCTTCACGAAGCGTCCAGGTATGCGGGACGGACGCATCGTGATGCGTCCCTACGATTGATTTAAACGCCAAGGGGGCGGGAGGACCCTCCCGTCCCGGCGTCTAAATATATCCTCCGCCCCTCCACCCGTAACGCAGACGGGGACAGGCCGGGGGGACCAGCTATGACAGAGACCCATCGAGAGACGAAGGGACCGCACACCCCAACCGGCGAGGCAGGGCCGGGGCGGGACAGTCCTTCGTCTGAACGCTGTGCCGTGGGCACGGCCGGTTTTCTATGGGTTTTTCTGTCAAACTACATCAAAACCCGAAGCCTCCGCTCCTCCGGGGCGGGGCAGGGAAAAATTAAAGGAGTAATCATGGCAGAAAAACTGAAAATCATTTCCCTTGGCGGTCTCAACGAGATCGGCAAGAACCTCACCGTCTACGAGTACGGCGGCGACATCATTGTGGTGGACTGCGGCATGGGTTTCCCCGACGATGACATGTACGGCATCGACGTGGTCATCCCAGACGTCAGCTACCTGATTAAAAACCAGAACAAAATCCGGGGCATCTTCATCACCCACGGCCACGAGGACCACATCGGGGCCCTGCCCTATGTGCTGCGGTCCCTCAACGCCCCCATCTACGCCACCCGCATGTCCGCCGGGCTTATCAAGCTGAAGCTGGAGGAGCACCGCCTGCTGGACCGGACCAGGCTCATCACCTGCGAGGCGGGCCAGGTCGTCAAGGCGGGAAAATTCAGCGTGGAGTTTATCCACGTGAACCACTCCATTGCCGACGCGGTGGCTTTCGCCATCAAGTGCCCGGTGGGCACCTGTGTCCACACCGGCGACTTCAAAATCGACGCCACCCCCATCCAGGGGGGCATGATGGACCTGGCCCGGCTGGGCGAGCTGGGCAAGGAGGGGGTGCTCGCCCTGCTGGCCGACTCCACCAACGTGGAGCGCCCGGGCTACACCCGCTCCGAGCGCAGTGTGGGGGCCTCCTTCGACGGGCTGTTCCGGGGCTGTGAGGAGCGCATCATCGTTACCACCTTCGCCTCCAACGTGGACCGCATCCAGCAGGTCATCGACGTGGCCGCCCGGTACGGGCGGAAGGTGGCCGTTACCGGCCGGTCCATGGAGAATGTGATGAAGGTGTCCGCCGAGCTGGGGTATATGAACATCCCCGACGGCATCCTGATGGACCTGAATCACATCAAATCCCTGCCTAAGCACAAGGTCTGCATCATCACCACCGGCAGCCAGGGCGAGACTATGTCCGCCCTCACCCGCATGGCCTTCAACACCCACCGGCAGGTGGACCTGCTCCCCGGCGACCGGGTGATTATCTCCGCCTCCGCCATCCCGGGCAACGAGAACGCCATCGGCAACGTGGTCAACGAGCTCTACCGCAAGGGCGTGGAGGTGATGAACGAGCGGGACCTGGCCCTCCACGTCTCCGGCCACGCCTGTCAGGAGGAGCTGAAGATCGTCCACGCCCTGGTAAAGCCCAAATTCTTCATCCCCGTCCACGGCGAGCAGCGGATGCTCCAGATCCACGCCAAGCTGGCCCGGGAGATGGGCATGGAGCCTAACCACATCCTCATCAGCGACATCGGCCGGGTCATCGAGACCGATGGCCTCACCATGCGCATCACCGGCTCGGTCCCCGCCGGACGGGTGCTGGTGGACGGCCTGGGGGTAGGCGATGTGGGCAGCACCGTTCTGCGGGACCGCAAGCTCCTTTCGGAGGAGGGCCTCATTGTAGTGGCCGCCACCATAGATGGGGTGAGCGGCGAGGTGGTGGCCGGACCGGACCTGGTCTCCAGGGGCTTCGTCTATGTCCGGGAGAGCGAGGAGATGATGGCCGGCGCCCGGACGGTGGTGCTGAACGCCCTCTCCCAGCTGGGGCTTTCCGGCTACCGGGATTGGAACAGCATCCGGACCAAGCTGCGGGACGACCTTTCGGCCTATATCTACGCCAGGACCCGCCGCCGCCCCATGATTCTGCCGGTGCTGGAGGAAGTAAACGGTTAACCGCCGCCGGCAAGCGGCTGTGAGGCGGACGCCCATGGGGCGTCCTTCTCTTTATATGGTTATCAGGCTGGATTTTGCTGGGGTAAGGCGGGAAGGCCGCTTTACCGCCTGCACCTAACAAGGGAATGACAGGTCTGTCCTGCCGTGTTGTTGCAAGGATTTGAGCCCAGGGGGTTCCCCAGGCAACGGCCTGTGCGCTTTTTGCTTTTTCCCGGCTTGCCGCATGATGTCGTTTATGGTATACTATACCTTAACTATAAAATATCCTGACCAAAAGGAGGGTGGGCCGAATGCTGGACCGGATGAACCTTTACCGCCCGGTGATTTATGGGCTGCTTGCCGTCAGCGGACTGGCGGCGGGGGCCTCCTACTTCTTTGTGGAGCTGGGGCTCTTCGCCATCTTCCTGGGGGCCTGGGGGGTGATGGCCATTTGGGCGGTGCTCCACTGCGCCCGCATCAGCCGGGATACCGAAAAGCAGCTGGCCGCCCTTCGGGAATCCCTTTTTGGGGCCCAGCGGGATTCGGTGGCGGAATACCCCATGGCCACCATGGTTCTGCGGGAGAGCGGAGAGGTGCTGTGGCAAAACGACTACTGCCGCCGGCATGTCCTGGGGGGGCTGGACGCCTTTGGGAAGAGCATCGCGGAGGTTGCCCCCCAGCTGGATCTCGCCGGGGACTGCCCCCCGGAAGGGCAGAATGTGACGGTGGGGGAGCGGATGTACACCCTTTATTGGCTGCGCACCGACCGCCAGGCGGAGCCGGTGATGGTGCTCTATTTCTTTGATGACCACGACCTGAAGGTCTACGCCAAGGAGTACTTCGATTCCCGCCCCTGGGTGATGCTGATGGTGATTGACAACTTCTCCGAGCTGTTTTTGGACGCCAAGGAGAACGAGCGAAGCAAGACCATGAGCGAGATTGAGCATATCATTGAGACCTTTACCGAGGAAAACCACGGCCTCCTGAAAAAGCTGGATAAGGACCGGTACATCGCCGTCATCGAGGACCGGTATATGCGCCAGGTGGAGGCCAGCCGCTTCCCCATTCTGGACCAGATTCGCGGCATCACCGCCGGAGACCGCATCTCCGCCACCATGTCCATCGGGGCGGGGAGCAAGGAGGGGAGCCTCCACGAATCGGAGGCCCTGGCCCGCCAAGCCCTGGATATGGCCCTGGGCCGGGGCGGGGACCAGGCTGCGGTGAAGCTGCGGGACGGGTACGAGTTCTTCGGCGGCGTTTCCAAGGGGGTGGAAAAGCGCAACAAGGTGCGTACCCGCATTGTAGCCAACGCCATCACCGAAATTGTCCAAACCAGCAAGAACATCCTGGTGATGGGCCACCGCTTTGCCGACCTGGACTGCGTGGGGGCGGCGGTGGGCCTTTGCGCCGGGCTGCGGAACATGGGACGCACCGCCCGCATCGTTTTGGACCAGGAGCGCAGCCTTGCCCAGTCCCTGGTGAACCGGGTGAAGGAAAGCGGCCTGGGGGAGCTGTTCATCGCCCCGGACGCCGCTCT
>OFFP01002236.1_pt1 | contig 11717 bp, 12 predicted proteins | sample 1521431 | NCBI WGS metagenome assembly OFFP01 (sample SAMEA3504104, study PRJEB24116) | mouse gut metagenome | biome: mouse gut; feature: mouse-associated habitat; material: faeces | place: Denmark | collected 2011 | reverse complement strand
TATTCCTGATACCCGCCGTACCGATATCATTGACCGCGTGCGCCACGCCTGTATGACTGAAGGGCGTCAGGCGTACTGGGTTTGTACGTTGATTGAAGAGTCGGAATTACTGGAAGCGCAGGCGGCGGAAGCGACCTGGGAAGAGTTGAAACTGGCGCTACCAGAGTTGAATGTTGGCCTGGTACACGGACGGATGAAACCCGCCGAGAAACAGGCTGTGATGACATCGTTTAAACAAGGCGAGCTACACCTGCTGGTTGCCACTACTGTCATTGAAGTCGGTGTTGATGTACCCAATGCCAGTCTGATGATTATCGAAAACCCGGAGCGTCTGGGTCTGGCGCAGTTACACCAGCTTCGCGGGCGTGTAGGTCGTGGCGCGGTGGCTTCTCACTGCGTGCTGCTCTACAAAACGCCGCTCTCCAAAACCGCGCAAATCCGCCTGCAGGTACTACGCGACAGCAACGATGGTTTTGTGATTGCACAGAAAGATCTGGAGATTCGCGGCCCTGGCGAATTGTTAGGTACACGTCAGACGGGGAATGCTGAATTTAAAGTGGCGGATTTACTGCGCGATCAGGCGATGATCCCGGAAGTTCAGCGCCTGGCGCGACATATTCACGAACGTTACCCACAGCAGGCAAAAGCCCTGATAGAACGCTGGATGCCAGAAACAGAACGTTACTCGAATGCGTAAAAAGCGGCGGTGAGAAGACCGCCGCTTCATCGGTTAACCGGCAAAAATCGGCAACATCAAATACAGCTTAATCACCAGTGCATTGACGATATCGATAAAGAACGCACCGACCATCGGCACGACCAGGAACGCCATGTGCGACGGGCCAAAGCGTTCAGTGATCGCCTGCATGTTGGCGATTGCTGTTGGCGTTGCACCGAGGCCAAAACCACAGTGACCCGCAGCCAGCACTGCCGCATCGTAGTTTTTGCCCATCATGCGCCAGGTAACGAAGATGGCATACAACGCCATGAAGATGGTCTGTACCACCAGAATCGCCAGCATCGGCAACGCCAGCGAAGCCAGCTCCCACAGTTTCAGCCCCATCAGCGCCATCGCCAGGAACAACGACAGGCTTACGTTACCCAGCACGGATACCGCTCGCTCAAAGACGCGGTAAAAGCCCATCATTGACAGACCGTTGCTCAGAATCACGCCAACAAATAGTACACAGACGAAGGTCGGTAGTTCAAAAGCAGTACCAGCCAAAAGTTGCGCAACAATTTTCCCCACCGTCAGGCAGATAGCAATCAGCGCGATAGTTTCAATCAGCACCAGCGAGGTGATCATGCGGCCCACATCCGGCTTTTCGAACGCAGTCGGAACTTCCTGGTCATCCGGAATACCGTTCGGTGTGGTGGAGTGTTTCACCAGATAGCGTGCCCCCGGACCGCCAATCAAGCCGCCCAGCACCAAACCGAACGTTGCACAGGCCATCGCCACTTCTGTCGCATTGGTGAAGCCATAACGTTCAATGAACAATTTACTCCATGCAGCACCCGTACCGTGACCGCCGGAAAGCGTAATAGAACCGGCCAGCAGCCCCATCAGCGGCATGATCATAAAGAAAGGGACACTCAGGAGCCCTGTGGCAAAGGCAGTCAGGAAGGCCTTCATGGTGTAGCATTCCGGCGTCAGGGGGATGCCCGCGATGGAAAGCGTCAGGGCGAGCCGCCCTCTCTTGATGGGATCCAGCCTGAGGAGCGGGGCCAGCTTCCCGGCGATCTTTGTCAGGTACACGTCAAACAGCTTTTCATTGCTGGTGCCGGTCTGCTTCCTGGCGCGCATCATCATCCGGGACGTCTGCGCCGTGGGGACGTCCACGAAGGCGCAGGACAGGTTGTAGCAGCCAGTCCCCGCAAGGGCGGCTGCCAGAAGGATCAGTAGTCCGGTCATATCGTTGCCTCGTTTCTGCGCTGCGGATTGGTCCATGGGGCTGGCGGTGCGCAGCGCGGCACCGCTGGTTTCGGGTCCGCAGGCGGATATGCCCGCTTCTTTATCTCAGGGACAGGGCAAGGTACAGGGTAGCTGTTATGATCATCACAAAGGCCACAAGCGCCATTACTGTATAGCTGGTGTAAGAAAACATGGTAAACCTCCATTCTTGATGCGTCTGTGGATCCAGCCGTAGGCATGAATTCCGTAAATCCCTCTGTAGTTTTCGCACCGTTCCCCTTCCACGGCTATGCCTTGTACTCCACAGGCTTTGAGAGCTGCATGATCCGGGTGAAGGAGAACAGCACGATGGCGAAGCAGACGGCCAGCGTGACCTTTCCCGGCAGGGAGAACATCAGCGTCTCGAACCAGGAGTGGTTCAGCACATACAAAAGCGGGATGTTGCCTATCACGAGGAACATCATTGTGATGGCCTCCTTTTTCGGCTCGTTGATGATGGCCTCCAGCTCCGACTGGATGATGCGCTGGTCTGAGAACTTCTGCACGGTGAAGGCCAGGGTGTTCTTCATGCTGCGGTCAGACTGGCACTGGATCAGGGTGTTGCACCATTCATGGAAGATCTGGTTGGGCACCTTCATCTTCAGGGTGCTGATGGCGGAGACCATGTTGGCGTTGAGCATCTCCGATTCCGTGATGAACGCCTCGAAGTGGGACTTCACCGGCGGGTTCAGGTAGGGTATGTTCTCCTTGACCGCCCTCGGCAGGTCGCCGCTGCGCAGGTAGGAGGTGGTGATGACGGAGATGGCCGTCTCCAGCTCCTCGTTCAGGTGCTTCTTATAAGCGGCTGCGGTGGAACGCAGGTACCAGACCGGTGCGAAGGCGAACCCGGCGCCCAATACCGGGATCAGGAACGGGTTGTCCAAAAGCAAGGCTGCCACGGCTCCCAGTGCGAACAGCAGGAGGGAGATTCTCTTTATAAGAGTAAAGCGTCCCTCCCGTCCCGTGGCCGCAAGGAGCTGCCCGACCTCCAGGGTCTCCCGGTTGAAGAAGCCCTTTGCCGGTTTCCCCAGCATCACGTCCACGTCGTCCTGCAGGGTGCTCTTCCTTGTCCTTGCCAGCACTTGCAGGAAGTCGTTGAAGCGGACGGAGGACAGGGTGAGCAGGCCGTTAGCTGCCAGCAGGAAGATGATGGTCTGTATCCATTGCATGGCGGGTGCCTCCTTTCGTTGTCTTTTTCGGTGCGGGGGCGGCCAGGAACGGCGCGAGCTTCCCGGCAGGGATGCCGTTGTCCAGCATCCGCTTCCTTAAGGTGTCGGAGATGCCGCCGAGCCGCCTGTGCCTTCCAACGACGATGGTCCTGCCGTCCCCATCGGTGCGGTTGTCCGACACGTCGTACTGGTAGAGCGGGCGGTAGACGAGCTGGCCCTCCCGGTAGTCCTCCCCCTCGATGATCTGCATGATCTTACGGGAGCCGTCCTCCAGCTGTTTGGTAAAGACGACGATCGGGTATGCCTCCACCATGATCTGCATCAGGATGTCGTCCGCCATGTTGTATTTCCGCTTTGCCAGGGTCATCATCCTCCGGTAGGTGGACTCGGAGGAGTTGGAGTGGATGGTGGTGACCACGGTGTGCCCGGTACGGGAGCTCTCCGCCACGGACAGGGCCTCCTTTGCGGAGCGCATCTCTCCCACGCCGATGACGTCCGGGTGCTTACGCAGGACACGCTCCAGGAGCAGGTCCTGGCCGATGTCCAGGGACGGGTTCTCGTGGGGGCGGGTGAGCAGGTGCACCACGCTGTTGGTGGCATGGCCGTCCGCGTCCCGCTTGATCAGGTCGAACTCCCGGCTGCCCTCCTCAATGGTGATGAGCCTGCGGTTGTCGGGGACCATGGACAGGAGCCAGCTCATCACCGTGGTCTTGCCGGATCCGGTGCTGCCAGCGATGCAGACGGAGACGCCGTAGCGGATGCAGCAGGTCAGGAGGTCCAGCATCTCGTCCGTGGCGGAGCCGGACCGGATGAGCCTGTCCCTTGAGACGGTCTGCTGGTTGACGATGCGGATGGAGGCATTGATGCCCACCTCCGGGTCCACGATGGGGGTCTTGTCCACGGAGATGCGGATGTTCTTGTCCAGGAAGCCGATGACGGAGGGCATGGTGTCGTCGATGACCATGCCGCAGGTGTTCAGGAGCCGCCTGGTCACGTCGATGGCGTGCTGGGGGGACTGGAAGCGGTCCGGGATCTTCATGGAGCGCCCGCCGCTCATGATCACCTCGATATCGTCGTAGGCGTTGACGTTCACCTCCTCCACGCCGGGCATGTAGATCCATTTCCTTAAAAAGGAGATGCCCGCCATGTCCTCGTAGAGGGTGCTGCAGAGCTCCTCCGTGGAGAGCCCTTCGATGTGGTAGGAGCGGCTGGTGACGTACTGGCCGATGAACTCCCGCAGGAGCTTTGTGGCCTCCTCCCGGTTCGCCTCCCCGGAGAGCTTGTCCGCATGCTTCTCCGTGCAGTATCTCTGGACGTCCTCCAGGATCTGGTCATAGGTGAGTGTCTCCTTCCCTGCGGAAGTGAAGAACATGTCATTCAGGGATTCCATGCCCATGGTCTTTCTTCTCCTTTCTGGCAGGGGCCTTCTGCCTGCCGCTGCCTGTGGCCGCTGTGTACCAGGCGCCTTTGTCCGATTTTTGGAATCCGGCGTCTTCAGGGGTTCCCGCTTCCTGCTCCTCCGTGAATTCTCCCGGCTGTCCGGCTCTTTCATGGAGCCTGCCGTTCCCTTCCTGCCGTGGCGCATCCCCTGTGCCTTCCAGCTGGTCTTCGTAAGAGCCGCCGTTTCCTTCCTGGTATGGCGTATCTTCTGCATCCGCCCGTTCATCCTCCTGCAGGAGCCGGTCCCGGACGAGCTTCAGGGAGTTCACATAGCGCTGGTTGCAGTATGCGAGCGCCCTGAACATCTGCCCGCTGGTGCCGCAGCGCTCGATCTCCTTTGCGTAGGGGAGCAGGCCGTCGAAGCCGCCGATCTGGTGGTCCATCTCGTCGATGGCATGGAAGGGGCGCGCCAGCCCGGCGAAGGTCAGGTGGCTGCCGTAATGGAACTTTTCGTCCGTGAGCAGCGGCTTATGCGCCCGCAGGTAGTTCAGGCCACGCAGGTCCGGCGTGACGATCCGGACGGCCAGGTCCGCGGCCTCGATGGCGGTGGGCGTGAAGAAGTTGAGCATGTTGGAGCTGCAGTCCAGGATGATGTAGTCCACCAGCTTTGCCGCCTCGGCGATGAACAGCTTTATCTTTTCATACTTCAGCTCCGGGTAGGAGAAGGGGTTCTCCCCGGCGGCATAGCCCATGACGCCGATGAAGGGGTACTCCTTCAGGATGGTGACGCGCTCCGCCACCAGGGCCGTGTTGATCTCCAGGCCGGTCAGCACGTTCCCGATGGAGGCGCCTGTCTCCAGGATGCGCTCCGGCTTCCAGACGGGCAGCATGGGCGTGCTGGGGTCCGCATTGATGATGAGGGCCTTGTCCTTGTCCGCCGTCAGCACCTTGGCGAGGCAGCAGCAGAACATGGACTTCCCGCAGCCGGGGTTGCCCCATACAGTGATGATCTTTGACATCTGCTTTCCACTCCTTTCATGGATTGCGCAATACGTTCCTGCGCCATTTCAAAATATTCCGGGCAGATCTCCGCGCCCAGGTAGTCCCTGCCGCACAGGGCTGCGGCCACTGCCGTGCTGCCGCTTCCCATAAAGCCGTCAAATACCAGTTCCCCGGGCTGGCTGGAGATCTGGATCAGCCATGACAGGAAGACGGCATTCTTAATGGTGGGATGGCGGATGCGGTGTTTTTTCTGCCAGGTAGAATTGCAGGTCGCCTTGGGGTATTCCCCGCCGAACCAGCAGGCATTGAAGCGGGTCTTATATTTTTTGCTGGCTTCCCGGCCGGCATGGTATCTTGACCCCTCCTTTTTTCGGTTCTGCAGCAGGGTGGTGCGGCTGAATGTCCTCCGCCCTTTCTGGCAGAAGATGATCCACTCGCTGTTGTTGGCGTAGCTTCCCTGCAGGTCGCCGATCCCCCCGACCGTGCCTTTCTCCACCACGAGGCAGTTCTTGATGGAGAAGCCTGCCTCTTTCAGGCAGCTGTAGTGGTAGGGGTAGCAGTCAAAACGGGTGAAGAAATAAGCATGGGCGTCCTCCTGCAGGATGCGCCAGCTTTCCCTGGCAAGATGCCCATAGTCGATGCCGTCGTCCCCGGCAATCGGCGGGTGCGGGCAGCTGGCGAAGCTGTTATGGTAGCCGATGCCGTAAGGCGGGTCTGTCAGGATCATGGAGACGGAGCCGTCCGGCAGCCGCCTGGACAGTTCCAGGTAGTCCATGCAGTATATCTGGTTGCGGGGCAGTCCGGACTCGGGGAATACAGGCAGGGCATTTTCTTCCTTCATATGGTTTTCCTTATTCTTTCCCGGATGTGCTTTCCATGGCTGCATCCGCAGATCCGCCGGTATCAGTGGGGCTGCCTTCCTGCCTGCCGCCGTCATCGGGATCCGCCTGTCCGGGGACGTCCATGGAGGGCTCCAGCTCCCCGTCGGGCAGATCCGTGCCGTCGCCGTAAAGGGCGGCCAGTATCCCGGACTGGCGCTCCAGCAGCTCTTCTGCCAGCTTTCCGTTGCCCCGGCTGACCAGGGCCACATGCAGGACGCCCTCGTTCTCGTAGCGCGTGAGCAGCATGGCCTGTTCAGGGGTGGCGAGCACGGTGATGGTGGCTGTCTGCTGCCGTTCCTCGTCCTCCTCCGGCGGCCTGGTGTAGTCCACGTCGAGGCCTTTGGAGTCGGAGACGGACAGGACCTCCACGAAGCGCAGCTCCGGGATGTCGGACACCGGCTCCAGCGCGTTGTCTTCGTCATAGTGGTAGAGCCGGATGATGTCGCCGCCCTGCAGCTTGTCGGAGAGCGCCGTGGCTAATGTCTGGGTGGTGACGGAGATGGCCACCATGCCGTCCGGGATCGCGTTGAGGGAGAGGTCGGAGGACAGGGGGGCGCTGCTGACCTTCTCCGGAAGGATATAGTCCCCGGGATACAGGTCCGTGGCGGCATAGGTGCCTGCCACGTCCTCGATCCTGCGGGCGACGCTGTCGGGCAGGTTGAAGCCGCCCACCTCCACGATCTCGAGGTCGTCCGCGATGATGGGCGTCCCGCGGGTGACGGCAGCCTTCATGCGCACGATCCCGCAGGTGCTCCTGGTCCTGCTGGTGACGGCAGGGATGGCGATGAATGCGATGATTGCGGCAAGAGCGATGCTCAGGATGCCGTAGATGAAACGGTTGTTCATTTTCATAATGTGTTCAGTCTCCTTATCTGTGCTGGTCTGAGGACAGGTTTGTTTTTATGGCAGGCGGTCTGCGGCCATGGCTCCCGCAGGGGGCATAAAGGACGCGGGCGGCAAGCGGCATGGTTTTCGTGGTGTCCTTTCTAGTAAAAGGGTTGATGCTGTATCAGTGTGGCGGCAAGGCATCCCCAGAACAGGTAGGGCGCGAAGGGGATGTTCCCGGATGTCTTCCTCCCGCATGCCTTCCGGATGCCCAGGTGCAGCAGGGCAAGGAGGCAGGATGCTGCCAGGACGGCCATCAGCCCGGATGCCCCGTAGGGGATGCCCAGCAGGGCCGCCAGCTTGATGTCCCCGCCGCCGATGCCGCCGTCAGTGGCAAGGGAGACGGAGAGCAGGAGCAGGAGCCCGGACAGGCATCCCATGGCACAGTGCAGCGCAGCTTCCGGAAAGGTGGTTCCTGGGAGGGCATGTGCCGCAAGCGGCAGATAGAGCAGGCACCAGGGCAGGAAGGCGAGCAGGGCGGCATTGCGTATCCTGTGGTGCCTGTGGTCATGGAGGGCGAAGCCTGCCAGGGGGAGCAGGGTGAGGGCATGGTACAGGGACAGCGGCCTACTCACGGCTGGAGTTCCAGTCATCGAACACGCTGCCCTGGATGTGCACGGAGTCGCTCACGTTGACGGACAGCATCCCGGAGGGCGTCCATGCGTCGATGATGTAGGTGTAGACGGTGTAGGCCCCGCCGTCCGGATACCATACCGGGGTGAAGTGCACGTTCCGGCCATAGGTGGAATATTCATTGGGCTTGAAGGTGAAGGAAGCCGGGTTGCCCCCGCTGCAGGACAGGAGCCTCCAGTACATGTCATAGCCGAACTCCGGGAAATAGGAGACGGCCGTCTGTGCCGGCGCGTAGTGGCTGGCCGGTGCGTTGGCGGAGAACCTGGCCGTGGCATCTTCCCTGATGCCGTAGCCGCTCTTCATGCTGTCGCCCTGCGCTGTGGGGACGATATCATCCGGGTGGACCTCCATGGAGCCGGACAGGGAGGCATGGTAGGCGGTGGAGGAGAAGTCGTACCAGCCGTGGTCCACCCATTCCCCATGGTCTGCCCAGCGGCCCCTGTCCACCCAGCGCCCATGGCTCTCCCCACAGTCCTGCGGGCAGTCTCCATTGTGCCCCCAGTCCTCCCACTGCATGTCGCTTTCCCACTGCCAGTCTGCCTCCCATTCCCAGTGGAAGTGCCATCTGGCGCTCCAGACGCTCCAGGACGCGGAGGTCTTCTGGGGGTTGGAGGGGAGGGAGGGCATGGAGAAGTGGAGGTTCGTGTCTGTCGCCAGCGGGTCCGGGGGCAGGTTCTCTTCCAGGGAGACGATCCTTGCCACGAAGCTGGTCCTTGCCGTGGACGCGCCGCTGACGGATACCTGTATGGTGAGCGTGGTGGGCTCCGGCGGGGTGTGCCACTTCGCCCAGACCACTTGGGAGCCGCCTGCGGGAATCACGATATCGTTCACGGTGTAGGAGCCGCCGTTGATGTGGAAGGTGACGCTGGCCGGTCTGTCCGGGTTCACCTCGGTGCTGCTTGTCAGGGTGACGCTGGTGATGACGTCCGTGTCCACCCGGTAGGTGTAGTCGGGCGCCTGCAGCATCTCCTCCGGCACGTCCCTGTAGCTGACGATGCCGATGCCCAGGGCGGAGAGGATCTCGGCGTCGGACACTTTCTCGCTGGTGGTGCCGGTCCAGGCAGGGTAGCCTAGGTCCGGCGTCTCCAGGAAGAGGGCCAGCGGCAGGTTCTGGTGGGTCAGGCTGGGCATCGTCCTGCGGAGCGCCCCGTCGGACATCTGGTTGTAGAGGGCCGCTTCCGTGGCGGTCATGGCGTAGTTGAGCCCTCCGTGGGTGAAGTAGGCGATAGGCTCGATGGCCAGCTTGTAGGTGCCGGACACCAGCTCCTCGAAAGGGATGCCGGTCTTGTCGGCCACGAGCTGCGCGGCATATTCGGAGCAGAAGTACCGCCGGATGGCCTCCATGGCCGCGCGGGGGCCGCTGCGCCCGCCGCTGATGATGCGCGGCAGCGCTGTGCCCGGCCTGGAGCAGGAATAGGGGCGGGAATCCAGGGACAGGGGAGCGCCTCCGCTGTACTGGAGCTTGCCCACTTTCCCGAAATGCAGGATGTCCCCTGATATGCCGAAGTTGCTCAGGTCGAACGGCGTGGAGGCGGGGCTGCCGTCCTCGGTGACGACGGTGATGCGCACCCCGTCCAGGTTGTGCCATACATCCGTCGCGGTGCCGCTCCCCATGCCGCCCCCGCCGCCGTCCATGTTCCCGTCCCCGGATGCCAGGGCTGTCATCCCTGCAGGGAGGGCCAGGACCAGGGAGAGGATAAACGGAAGTATCCGTTTTGTCAGTTGCTTCATGTGGTTCTCCTTTCCATAGGAAAAGGACATGGAGTCCGTCCATGCCCTTTCGGTCTGTTCAGTATTCAGTATTCAGTTTCCAGCGTTCAGCTGCCGCCCATGGTGCCGACCTGCTTGTTGATGTCCCCGTCGCTGTCGATGGTGTCCTGCTGGACGCTGCTGGGAGTCACCCAGCCGAAGACCGGGTCGTAGACCTGCCCCTGATGGCTGCTGTCGGTGCCGGTATCCCCAGAAGGCGTTTCCGTGCCGGAGCCGTCGGTGGGGCTGTCCTGCGGGGGTGTAGGTGCCTGCGCCTGCTGGACGGGCGGGTCATACTCCGGCTGCCTGTCGGGATCGGTGACGTCATCCGTGGTCATGGGAGGCTCAGAGGGCTTCTCCTGCGTGGCCTCCTCCCTGGTGGAGCTGTCGGAGAGGCTCGTGGTGGAGCCTGTCCCGTCCTCGGAGACCACTGTCTGGGTATTGTCGGAGGCTGTGCCCTCCTGCCGGGTGCTTCCAGGGGCTGCGGAGGGGAGTGTGGCGGCCTCCACGCCAGGGTTCTCCTCCCATCTGTCGGTCTGGTCTGCCTGCTCCGTGGGGGCGGGGGTGAAATCCCTTTCCGGCTCCCGCGTCAGGAGCCAGGCGCCTGCGAGCGCTGCGATGCAGAGAGCGGACAGGCCGCAGATGGCCAGGGTTCTTTTTGCGTCGGTAGGTTTATTGTTCTTTTTCATAAGATAGGACTCCTTTCGTCTCGTTTCTATTCTATACGCACCGGAGGGCGGAAAGACAACAGCGTTCCCCTCAGTATTTCGTGTTATGGGAGCCCGTCAGCGTGATGTGCTGCGTGATGGGCGGGAACAGGTTCCCGAACATCCGGATCCGGAAGGTCGCGTCGCAGTCCACCACATATTCGATCCTGTCGGGATGCTGGCGGAACTGCAGGGTGATGTTGCCCACCGTGTAGTCGTCGCTGGTGAGCCGCACCCTCTCCTCCATCCCGTTTATGAAGCCTGCGCGCAGGGCGTCCTGGTAGGCGGCGCTCAGGTGCAGGTCGGCCATGTAGGAGCCGAGGTTCGCTTCCCTCTGGGAGTGGAAGGTGTCCGCATAGATGCGGGCGCTGACGTTGTTCAGCTCCATCTTGGCCGCGTTGCGGATGTTCATGCAGTTGATCTTCACGGAAGCGTACAGGAGCAGGAACGACATCAGCGTGATGGTCGCCAGGATGATGAAGATCGTGAAGAAGGACATGTCCCCGCGTTCGTTCCGTATGGTCTTCTTGTTCATGCCGCGCCCCCCTATTTCCAGTAGTGCTCGCTGACGCCTGCGCCCTGGGAGCTGACGTTGATGGGCACCAGGCTGAACTTCCAGAAGCCGCCCAGGTAGCAGCGCCCTGTCACCGTGACGTAGAACGGCGTCCCGATCTGGATGCGGCCGGTATTGCCGGGGCCGGACACCTGGTAGGAGAGCCCTTCCACCCCGCCCAGCTGGCCGGAAAGGAAGGTGAAGAGGGAATCGGTCTCCCCGCTGGTGCCGCCGTTCAGCTGGATCTGCTTCACCAGATGGTCCGCTATGTGGTCCATTTCCTGTTTGGCAGAAATGATGTGGAATACATTGATGATGAATGCCACCAGTATGACTACCACCAGAATGTAGACAAAGCTGCTGATATAAGAGGAGTCGCCTCTCTCGGACAGCAGGAGCCGCTTCAGTTTCTTTTTCAATAGGCCACCTCCCGGATGATGAACAATAGAATCCACGCTTCGCGGGTCTTCTGTTGTCATGAATAAGGAACGCAGGCGGGAAGCCGGGGTGGGGGCCTCTTGCCTGCGTCTCCTGTGTGGCGGGGCCGCATATGGGATGTGGTGTGCCCGCCGGTGTATGGATTATCACGATATCCATTCTAACATATGGGATTTGCGCTGTAAATCGCAATGATGTGCCAGTTTGGGAAAGTTCCGTGCCAATTCTGTGCCATGTGTTTGTTGTTTATTTTTAAGCCCCAAAAGATAAATACATTATATTGTCGTTGGGAACTAAATCATTTATAATTTAAGTAAATAACTTCTCGGAATCTCAATGAATGAGATTCCAACCGAAGATTGACAACTG
>OFFP01002235.1_pt1 | contig 11719 bp, 6 predicted proteins | sample 1521431 | NCBI WGS metagenome assembly OFFP01 (sample SAMEA3504104, study PRJEB24116) | mouse gut metagenome | biome: mouse gut; feature: mouse-associated habitat; material: faeces | place: Denmark | collected 2011 | reverse complement strand
GAGAGAGAGAGAGAGAGAGAGAGAGAGAGAGATCCACAGTGTTGGTGTTGGGAATCATAGCCACCTCCTATTTGGTAGCAGCAACTTTGTGTAACAGATAAGTCATCTTTTTAGATATTGGCTCTAATTTTGAATTGGCCAAGAAAAACCTGATACTATGCAGTCTGGAGCTGACATTTGGATTTCATAGGATCCCTGAAAATGGTTTCTGAGCAAGAGAACATAAAGTTTAATCATTCCTGGTGCATCTCACATATCTTCTGCCCAGTCTCCAATTGAGACACACAGAATTTACTGTTGGGGATTTGATAAAGGGGGTTTATTTTTGACAAGAAGCCCCTGAAGGATTACACAAATACAGTTGAAACAACCTTAGTACATGTCAGAGTGTGGTACCTCCCTTCTTTATGCTTCTCAGTGCAGCTTCATTTAGTGTGTTCATTTAGTCCTGGTCAGAACACACAACAGAGCAGAAACAAACATTCTTTTCAATTTTTACACACCTTCTAATTTTTTCTTGTTTTTGTTGTGTATCTTGACAGACCCTTGCAAGCATTAATTTATTCTTAGATGAATTTGGACATTTTGAGTAATGTTCTCTTCCTACACCTTCCTTCTCTCTCCAGAAATGTGGAGAACTTTACATGACTCAGAGTATAAGATCATTGGCTGCTCTTGCAGAGGGTCTGGGATTCAATTCCCAGTGATCATCCTGTGTGTCACAGCCACATGTAAGTCCTGTTCCAGGGGACCTGATACAAGCTAACTTAGGACCTCCATGTAGTCCAGGAATGTTCACATCCAACAAATACACTCCTTCAGGTAAAAATGTCCATCCAATAGAAATAATGAAAAGTATGCTGTTTACCAATTGTCATGTAGAACTTGATTTCCAAATGAACACAAATATTATCAAGAGCAGACTTTAAAGTATGCATGTAGGTCAACCATTGTGATATGTTTGGTACTTATTTTTTCTTTCTTTTCTGTTTTGCATCCCCTAGGACCTCGCATACCTATGACTTGGAGGAAAGTAATCCAGAGTTCTTCCATAGTCTCTGCTTCAGTTTCTGCCTCTACTTACCAGCTCTGAATCAAGTTCTGTCCTGACTTTCCTAGGTCATGCAATTTACAAGCTGAGACTTGTAAACAGAAAGAAACCATTACCTCCTTTTGTAGTTTTGGGCCCCGATCTTTATCACATTGAAATCAAGACAGGCTTGCATACTTACACTTATGCTATCTGCCTGTGCTTAAACTACTGGTTACAAACAGTTTGTTCAGAACAGTGGAGTGACTGTTCAATGCCAGACAGTTACCTAGACATTGTTGCCCTATGAATTTGGGTTACATCTCTCATTATACTGAAGATTCAAATTCAATCAAATGGTTTTAGTACAAGGTAGAGAGGCAACTTAATGTTCATAGAAAACCAATTCCACAGTAGATCAATTCTAAAACTAAACTAACCTGTATGTTATCTCAGCACTAATAAGTAGCAGTGGGACAATCAAAGGCATAGGAAGGTGCAGAGGCAGAGGTTCAGATACAGGCTGAGGTAGAGAATGTAGAGGCAGAAAAAGAAGGAGAGGCAGAGTCACAAGGACAGTCATAGGAAGATTCAGAATCAGAGAATGAGTCAGAATTTGTGGTGTGCATGTACCTGGTGTGTGTCTTTGTAATTCTTGGACATTTTAGGAAGTTACATTAATTCAAGTCCTGAGAGGTGGGGTGATTGGTTACGACAAAGCTATCAGATTGCAACAAGTATACCAAGACATGGTTTCTGTCTAATTGGCCACCCAGACATTTATATACTTATAGGAGTACTTATAAAAGGAGAGATTCCAAGATAATGGCTTTCTTTCTACTGATAAGCCTGCCTCCCCGAGTCTCAGCATAAACGTTAATTATGATTCATTAGAAAAGAGCACACACAAGACTGCAGAATCTCAGCCAATACTATTGAGAACACTTTTTTTTTTTAAATCACAAAGCCCTCACACAACATTTTAAAAATCCTTTACTGGATTCATCTTCTAAGTATACACTATATGTTATATTTAGTGTATCATAAAATACTAAAGAGGAGTATCTACTTATGCACACTGAAAGTGTACTTCAAACAGAAAGCATTAATACTGTTACTCCATAGATGAAACATGTTTATGAAGTAACACTAAGGGAGATTTACACACAATATTTGCATTTCATATGAGGTCCCCAGATGAAACTTAATTGCATCAAAACACATGGCACAGCATGGAATAGGTATGACTAATATTAAAATAGTGAACAGCTGAATGCAGGAAGTATGGAATACAGAGTTACTAAGTTTGGTGGAATACTATATTTACATACAACATACATTAGTGAAAAACTCCTGCTGCATTACTTTGCACAAGATTGAGTGTCAAAGCTAGTACATTTTGTCTGGTGTTTGGTGGTTGGTTAAGCAAGTTGCTTGTGGTTTTTTCATATCCATAGTTAAAGAAAAAGCACTAGGAAAAAAATTAGATTCAGAGATTTTCTAATTCCTCTCTCTACCTTTATTTCTGTCCTATCTAGTGTTTTGGAGTATAAAAAGAAGAACCTAGAAAATATCAAACACAAGCTATAAAAATGAATCTTCCTTGCCCTCCACCAGAAATCATCAATTGTGAAGAAATACACTTCATCTTCTTTATCATAAATTTTAAAGGACTCTCTTCAATAGCTTCTTGACTGGACTGTTTCTTTTTACTTTTGTGTGTGTGTGTGTGTGTGTGTGTGTGTGTGTGTGTGTGTGTGTGTGTGTGTGTGCCTTGCTGTGCATAATTCCTTCCTGTGTTGCTATCCATTCATGTTTGTGGATTTACTCACAACAAAGCAGATACAGTGCATTGGAGTATCTTTTGCTTTTTTTGCTTGTTTGTTTGTTTGTTTGTTTGTTTTTGTTTTGTTTTGTATTGTTTTGTTTTTTTAATTTTCTGGTGGTGGGGAGTGCATCTATGCTTTTTGTTGGGAGCTATTACTGCAATGCTATTGTCCTGATCTCTGAATTGGGTCTCTCCACCTCCCCCGCCCCCATAAGAAAAGAGGGTCAAAAGCAGGCCACAGACTCACTGCTCTGAGAACAACTACAGATTGTTCCAACCCTAAGTCAGTGCTGGATGTCCTGACCTAAAGATGTACCCTGATAACGCCAAGTTCCTGCTTCCACCAGTAGTCGCCAAAAGAAAAATTTCCGCTGCCCCTTCCTTCCTGCTGAGAAGTACTTCCTCTCCCCCCCCCACCCTGCTGCCCCATCCCTCCTGCTGAGGTGCATTGCTTCTGCCCCATTTCTCCTGCTGAAAGGCACTTCCCCTTTTGCTTGTGCATTTAAACCTTGGTCATGGCTAATACATTGGGGTCCTGATGTAATTCAGAACATTTCCATATCTTTGTTCGCACAATATCCTCATCTCTCTCTACACCCCATTTATTTCTTAGGAGAAAGTCCTCTCGAGACCCTCGAATAACTGGACCTGCTGGACGGGTCAGCTTTTGAAGTTACAAATCAAATACTACCATTGAGTGACAAATCTACCTTAGACAGGGTTTTGAATACTTTAACAGAAAGTGTTTCTCTCTTTATTACTAAGAAATTATAATCTTGTTTTTCTTGTACTCATGAACTGTTACAGAACTTTTAGGTCCATTTATACCAATTTTATGCAGACACTAAGCAATGTCAACCCATTGCTGACATTTTTTTATTGATAATGCAATTTGATCAATACATGAGTTCTTGTTTCTGCCTTGTGTCTGATTGTGTTTTCTTGAAGACTTGTATCTTATGGGCTATAACAAAAACTTGTAATGCTTGTAATGTACAGTTGAGGAGGGTGGTCTGGAGACTCGGGGGGTATTTCTGTGTATAGAATGAATGCCAAGTGCCTGGTGTTAAATCAGGGAAATGTTGCTCCTTAGGCTACATGCTCACCGTTTTGTGTTCATACATTTGGGGACAATATTTTTCAGTACCACAGAGCAAACGTTACAGGTACTTACTTTTTAAACTGTCAGTAATCACCAAATCTGAAATCTGGGCCTTGGACCACGCTGTTCTCTCAAAGCTAGTCAGAAAATGCTTAGCCATATGAGCCCAATCCTTGCTTTTTATCCTTAGAGTGGAGGAAAACTGGTCTTTCCTGTAAGGGTTTTGCAATTAGAGATTCTGGTGTCAGCAGAGCTTACATGACCCCTATTGAGGTTGATCATTTGTAATAGCAAGGGAAATGTGGGAGGATCATTACCCTGATGGCTCAAAATAAGTCTAGAACACACTGCATTCTTCCCCCTTGTGGGTGCCATCCCTGTCACATTTTGAAGAGAAACAGTGCTCCTCCAGGAAGCTGGAGGAAATTGGCCTGTATTCCTTTGGATGCTGTTAGACCCAGCCTCCAGGTCTGGACTGACTATCATTAAGGCCCCTGTCCCTGCTGTTCTCTCAGTTCTCCACAAAACAAGAGACTCTCTTTAGCTTTTGTGCTGAGTGATGTCAGCCCTGCTTCTCATATACTGATTAACTAGGCTATTTGGGCCTTAGAAGAATGTCTTTTTCTCAACTATCTATTTACCAGGTAAACTGTCAGTGAGAATGGTGAGACATCTATTCTTGGCAAGGTTACCATAATTAAGGGCAGGGAATATGAAGATAATGCAGACTTATTGATATATTCCCAAAGTCTAGATTTAATTGACACTCTAATGACTTGCACAAGAAACATGAGATTGTGGGTTGACTTCAAAGTGTAACATATGAGGTCCATATAGAAAATCAGGAGATGACTGTTGAGAACAGCACTGGGCTTTAAAGAATTTGTTCTACCATGACTTTCCCAATATTTCACCATCTTAATAAGTATGTTGTGAAGGCAGGAGATGGTGTAAGAGTGTTCTCATCAGCATCTAGGTCCCATGGATGCTTGTACACTCTGTCACTTCAAGATATCTATGGCACAGTGGTACCTGATTAACGAAGAAGCCTTTGTAGTGCCACAGAGCAGCAAATAGTGGCCTAGAAGCAGGAAGTAGGAAGGTTGACCATGGCCCTCCTTTCAGGATTTACACTTTAAAGCTGAGACACACTGTAAAACACACATGTTTCTGACATTTAGCCCATGGAATGTACAGAGAATATCTCGGTCGATTGGTGTGATGGTTTTAGACATGACTGAAAATGCGTTTATGTTAATCTGAGTGTGCTAGTAATCTTATGCCAACTTGTGAAAATCTAGAGTCACCTACGAAGAGGAAACATCAAATAGGATCTCCCTACATTAGATGGGTCTATAGGCATGCTTTTTGGATTAAAAAAAGTATATATTAATTTAATTTTTTTCATGTAATATGGGTTGAACAAATTCTTTCCCTACTTTATATCCCTACCATTCAACTCAGAGACACTGTGAAACTTATAGAAGTCATGGACCAAATGGATTTAACAGATACATGTGGAACATCTCTCCCTAAGACAAGAACACACATGGTATGCACTCACTGCTACGTGGATATTAGACAAAGAACACTGAATACCCATGATATTATACAGTAAATATCTGCACCGAAGCTGTACCCATACTGTATTCATATCATCACGAATCAGTATGCACAGTTCTCAGTACTGTGCATCTCCTAAAGGAGTATTGCCAACAGCAGATTTAGCAAGGCCTCAACAAGAATTATACCACTGGTAACATCACAATTTGTGGCTTTTAGGCTATATTAGGAGCTGGAGGTCATCCTCCTCATCTCTGTTATTCCCACAGCCTGAGGAAATTAGGGGAGCTTGCAATAACAGCAAGGATGGAGAACCAGAGACCAGCAAAGGGACTAAGACCATCTATCAGAATAAAAACCAATCTCTTCTAATATTTGAAATATCTGCCTTCCTAGCCCTTCTAATAAACCTATTTTTCAAATCAGACCTAAAGCCAAAATGCATGGTAGAATGTCTTTAGAATGAAAATAGCAGTTGCCACCTTAAGCCTTTGTTTGCAGGGATGCACTCCCCCTGCAGTCTGATTGGAGGATGTTGATTGACCTGCTTAAGAAAAAGAGACCCAGACAATGAGAAAGTAGCAATGCAAAGCTTCTTTTGGGGAAGTCCAGATACTTTATTCAGTTGCAAATTGCAAAGCTCTGAGAGTAGCAAGAAAACAGCTTTTCTGGGAGGCTGAGTCCCCAACTAAATTCTATGCAAAAGAGGAATTTTAGTTCTCAGAGTGATACTTATAAGAAGATTCAGGATCTGTGTTCAGCTAACAAATTAATCTCTTGGGCAGCCTCTGTGCTCCATCTTCACATGAAAAAACGCAAACCGAGCTCCTTCCCCAGATTCGAATCGGATCTGGACCCTTACATTCCTTAGTTAGTGTGTCCTTTCATTTTATCAATGCATAAGAATTAGAAGTAACTGGATGCCAGTGGTGATCTGCTGCAGACTGACCTTTAATATCAGTTTGCAAAAAATTTAGATCAAATAAAGTAAAGGCAAGATGCGCCTTTGGTGACCTTGGGGGATATAACTGCCACTGTTTTGTCATAAAAGGCCAATTCTTTAAGGTCTGATGAGCACATTGAACTATTCCGTTTGCCATGGGCTTATAAGGAATTCAAGTTTTATGTTTGATTCCAAATTCCTTACAGAATGAAATAAAATTTTTACTAGAATAGGATAGCCCATTATCTGTTTTGATATGTTTAGGCAATCCTATTGCATTAAATGCTTGTGGGCAATGATCAATTACGTTTTTAGAAACCTTTCCTTTATGGAGAGAAGCAGAAAAAAGCAAAAAGAAATCCTGAACAAGTATCGATACAAACATGTTCATATTTTAGTTTTCCAAATTCTGCATAATGGGTTATATCCATTTGCCAAATATGATTAGACATAAGGCCTCTAGAATTGACTTATAAATGTGGCACTGGAGATAATGAAATACATTTAGGACATTGCTTTACAATCATTTCGCTTGTTCTTTAGTGATCTTATGTCTTGTGTGTGTGTGTGTGTGTGTGTGGGTGTGTGTGCGTGTGTGTGTTTGTGGGTATGTTATTAAAATAAAAGTTAAAAAAAAAGCTTTTAAATTTTGTAAGAAAAAAAGCTGAGAAAACTGTGCTGAGAAAGCAATCCAATAAGCAGCCTTTCTCCATGTACCCTGCCTATACTCCTACATGTGTCCTGTCTTGATTTCACTCAGTGATGGAGTGCAATATAGAAATATAATACAAACTAAGCCTTTTTTCAAAGGGAAGGGAGGAGATGGTGGATGGGTTGGGGATTTGTTGAATGGAAAATGGGAAAGGAGCTATCATTTAAAATGTAAATAAATCCCAAAATTAATGAAAGACAATATGTCCTATGCAGAAATCCAAAATGACAACATGAAACTGCTCACATACTATCTCCTAAGCTCAAATGTGTAAGGCTTGGACATGCATGACTTCCATCTGTGCCTGCAGGCCACTGAAATCCGCATCAACTATGTGGATATCTACCCTGACTTCCTGGCACAGATGCTCCCCAAAATGAAGTGGGCAGTGATTATGCAGGGAGCAGTCACCTCAATCTTGGCTGAGGTACTTAAAGATCCAACTGAAAGCTATTAACAGGACGACACGTTTTTTAGGAAGATGTACCCACATGTGGCTTGAGATTGATGTATTGGATGGTACCCTGCAGTTCTCAGAATCTGGACATCTTTTCCCTATAAGCTGCAGGATCCCCAATATGGTGTTGAATGATAAGGATACAGAGATATAAACTTGTTAGCCACCACACTGTGAGGTGGGAGAGGGTGCACAGGTGAAGGAACACCCTCATTGAAGCAGGGGGACAGAGGATGTGATAGGGGGTTTCTGGATGAGTGGGAAACTGGGAAAGAATACAACATTTGAAATGTAAGTTAAAATATATGTAATTAAAAAAAAAGACCAACCAAATAATGCAAAGTGAGGGGCCCATCGCTGCCACCGAATATGTAGCAAATGATGGACTAGATGGACACAGTGAGAGGAGGGGATCCTGGTCCTGAGAGACTCTATACCTCAGTGTAAGGGAATGGCATGACAGGGAAGCAGGAGTGCTTAGGTTGGTCAGTAGGGGGAGGAGGGACATGTTATTGGGTTTTTAGAGGGGAAAACTTGAAATGGGATAACATTTAAAATGTAAATATAGAAAATATCTAATAAAATAAAATAATAAAATAAAAAACCTTGGGAACAATAAGTTAATAGCAGAATAAAAAAAATCAAAGAAGCTGGGTGTGGTGTTGCAAGCCTTTATTCCCTGGACTTGGTAGGAAGAGGCAGGCAAATTTATGAGTTCAAGGCCAGCCAGGTTTTCAGAATGAGTTCTACAACAGCCAGGCCTACACAGAGAAAACCTGCCTCAAAAAAAAAATAAAATAAAATAAGAAAGAAAGATAGTAAGAAAGAAAGAAAGAAAGAAAGAAAGAAAGAAAGAAAGAAAGAAAGAAAGAAAGAGCAAAGCACCAAAGCACTCATGTGCATGCACTGGTTCCAAAGACAGCCCTGTCCAAATGATACAACAGCACATGTTTTCACAAAATGGATTCTGAACATGTCCTCAGATTGGTCCTTTGACTATACTATCTAGGTTATTCCCCTCATGGTCACAAGAAACAAAAGGAAGCAAGATATTAGTCTGAAGCAGATATCAGACTGATGCCAAGACCAGCCTATGACTCCATTATGCTTTCTGTTTTCAAGCATCCAGAGAGTGGTTCTCAACCTTTCTAATGCTACAGTTCCTTCATATATATTCTTCCTCATGCTTGGTGAGCCCTTACATAGAATTATTTTTTTCCTACTTCATAACTGTAATTTCCTACTGTTATAAATCCTAACATAAATACCTGACATAAAGATAGTCCTAGACAACTCCCATGAAAGTGTCACAAGGACTTAGAACTTATAGGTTGCCATTCACAGTGCCAGGAAATACTAGTAAGACTAGCCAGCTCCTTGATTTTTACACTTTCTGCCTTCCAGAACTGTACTAGGATAGATGTGATCTATTTTAGTTGTCTAATCATGTGATCATCTGGAGTTGTCTAAGACTATCTTTATGTCAGGTATGTATGTTAGGATTTATAACAGTAGGAAATTATAGTTATGAAGTAGGAAAAAATAATTTAATGTAGGGGTTCACCAAGCATAAGGAAGAATATATATGAAGGAACTTGGAAACACACATACCCAAGAGGATGATGGAGTCTATTTTTCCTGTCCTGGAATCTTAGCAGGGATGAGTCAGCTCTAATGAAATAGATGAGAAAGGTTACTGGATGAATTCCTACTCAAAGTCATTGGAGACAACAGCAAATCTGTTTTGTCCGAATGGAGAATGGATGAGGATTTGTGCTCCATTAAAAAGGTCAATAAATTGACTAATTTGATTCCTGCCTGTATATTTGTGTGTGCTTTGTACTTTTTTCTGCTTTGTGTTGTGCTCTGTGTTCTTGATTATTAACTCTAGGGTCCTTACCATACTTGCAAAATGAAATATTTCTCAGTTGGAAAAGCTCTCATTTTTTTCCTCTGTATACAATATGATTCTTTAAAAAATAAGTTTTTGATTCCTTTGTACTAATAGTAAGATCAAAATTTCTGGGAAGACACTTTTCATTGAAAATACAGTTTTTCATTCAATAGATTCAGATTACTGTCCCCCCAAATCCTTCTACAACCTCTCCACTTCTCGACCCACCCAAATTCACACTTTTTCTTTCTCCCTTTATTAAAATACAAACAGGCATCTAAATAATAATGATACTATTAATGATACTAATAACAATAATAATGAAGATTAAGATACAAAATAAACAAATGAACCAGAACAGAACAAAGCAAACATAATGAAAAAGAGGCAAAGAAAAAGCACAAGAAATATACATGTAGACACAGAGACATATATGTTCACAAACACTCAGAAATCCCATAAAAACAAAAAAAACTGCAAACCATAATATATAAACAAAGGACCCTTAAGGTATTCTTTAAAGAACCCTGCCAATACCTTATTATATAAAGGACCTCCAAGATTATTATCCAGTTTGATTTTCATTTGCCAGGCAATGCTGAACTAGAGACTTAGATTTAAGCATGGTTTGCATACCCAGTGATACCCTAGTGGAAATTTGAATGTTTTCCTTTCCAAGCTACAAACTAGAAATAACTTCTGAGATAAAGATAGTGGCATGCACGCCCTTCCCTCTCATTGCTTGGGCTCTTTCTATCTCAGACCTTGCAGGCGCTGTGCATACAGATACTGCTACAGACACTTTTAGTTCAATGCAACTGATAGTAGAAGGCCTTGGGTGAGAGTTTTAACCACTTCGACCTATGGGAGTGATAGGATGATAAGAAATATCAATGGCTCATTTAAACTTGGTTGCTTCATTTTCTATACTCATGCTGGTTTGCAGCATGACCACCTTCATAGTCTCTGTGGGTTTTGACATGATGAATGAACAGGCAATCTTCAGAGGATGTAAAGAATTAAAGCTCAAGGAATGTATGAGGTGGCCCACTAGCCACTCAAGTAAGGTTACTAGCCACTCAAGACCGCGTACCTGAACTTCATCTCTGAAATAATATACATGGTAGAAGAAGAGGATTGTCTCTTCCACACTGTCCTGCAATCTCTACACATGTGCAGTGGTTTGTGCACAGTTACACACATATGTACTTAATCAAACACATGTACCCATAATGTAAGTACATTAAAATGTATAAAATCATATAAAAACAAGCAGACCTCCTACTGGAAGTTTCAGAGAGACTACATTTATAGGATTTGGAGCTTGTTTGTTTCCTACAAACCTCCCATGCAGAAGGGAGGTTTTACATCTACTTTCGCTCGACTAAGACTTCGCTTGAAGCACTTGCCTGGGATTCCTGTAGATTTGGTTTTTCTCGCCACATATGAAGAAATCTCTGTGTATTCTGAGTGCCCTAGATGCTGCTGAACTGAAAAATGCACATGCAACACAGACTTCCCACAATTGCTGAAGGCAGGCCCTCCTTTCTTTCTTTTACTGTAGAAGTAACTTTTCCATTTTCTAAACAACAGACAGTAGTAGTTTCCTTCCTAACACAAATGTCTCTGGTTTAGTTAAATAGATTTATTAGCTTCAAATCAGACAATACCATGCAAGTTCATTTTCAGAAGGGTTAAGTGGAATTGAATTTGTGTTGTGTATTACTAACTGAGAGGCCAATTTATAACCACAGAGCACTTTGAGTTGAGTGGAAATAATATTTTTACAATTATAAAATGCATAAAATTCCGTACCAAATTTTTATCAAACTTGCTTTATATGTAAGATAAACCAAAAATTAACAGACAACTACCAAACAGTTAAAGCATACAACATGGCAATAAATTAAACGAAAATGCTTATTTAGAAGTGGGAGAAGATAAGCTTTTATGGAATCTGTTTAATTGTATAAGAAAGAGAAACATCACTTTTCTTCACATGCTCAGAATTTAAGAGGGGGAAAAGATCCATGTGATAATCCAGTTCTATGTACACAAAATTAAGCAAGATCCTCATAATTAATGTGTGAGTACACAATGCCTGACTCAAATTCTATCATAGACACTCAAGTCCTGTCACTGAAGGCTCATCAGTCTCACTGTATTATTGTTTATTATTATTATTATTAT
>OFFP01002205.1_pt1 | contig 11846 bp, 4 predicted proteins | sample 1521431 | NCBI WGS metagenome assembly OFFP01 (sample SAMEA3504104, study PRJEB24116) | mouse gut metagenome | biome: mouse gut; feature: mouse-associated habitat; material: faeces | place: Denmark | collected 2011 | reverse complement strand
CCCCCTCGACCCAGCCGATGAAACTGGTGCTGAACATACTCTGCAGATACAGTCCTGCCGTGATCACCAGCAGCAGAATACGAATGGCCGTATTCGCGGCCGGATATATAAACTTACGAATCTTATCGCATTTACCCATTTCAACTTCTTTTCCTTTCGCTCAGTTCAGACACCTGCTTCCCGCACCACTCCCGCTGTGCGTCGAAAGTCAAAACTGCCTGAGCACAAGCAGCGTTCTCTTTAGACTGATCAAAATCGGATGCCGCACACCATTGCGCTTTAAACCGAGGCACCCTTCCCAGAAAGAGACCATATAATTACGCAGCCCGGCATTGCTGATCCCACCATAGAACATGGCGACCAGCACTTCCGGCACATAAGCCAGACGATTACTCTCATCTTTCAGGAAACGCACCATGAATTCATAATCCGCAGCGCATTTATAAGATGTGTCATAAACACCATACCGCTCATAAATCTCCCGCTTCAGGAACATGGTCGGGTGTCCCGGCAGCCAGCCGTCCCGCAGGCTCCCCTCTCCCATATGCCACGTCCTGACAACACGTTCACCGTCCACATAGACAAGGTCGGCATGCGCTCCTATACAGCCCGCGCCGCCCTGCCTGATCGCCCGCACCAGCTTCGACACCGCATCCGGCTTACACAATCTGTCATTGCACACCGCCACGATATCCCCGCTGCACATTTTAAAGGCCTTGTTCATGGCATCATAGAGTCCGTCATCCGGCTCCGAAATCCAGCGCACCATGCAGGATGTCTCCGGCCCTTCATGCCGGCCGGCAAATTCCCGAATCACTTCCAGCGTGCCGTCTTTCGACTGCCCGTCCACCATAATCACCTCAAGATTCGGATAATCCTGCTGTTCGATGGAAGACAGCGTAATCTTTAAATTCTCTCTCACATTGTACGTTGTAACCAACAAAGAAACTTTCCACATTGTCATGCCACTTTCTGCAAACATTATGATACATTGGAAAACAGCTTATTATGCATCGCGTTAGAAAAACCTCCGCCACAGTGCGGCAGAACAGTATCATTCTACCTTATTTTAGTAGAATATGCAATCCGGACATCCCAAATCGCTTCATGTCAGACGTAAATGCGGACATAAAACAGCAGCTGCCACAATACCGGCCGCTGCTGTTGATACTCTTATTTACTTGTTGATCTTCACATTCATGGTGATTGCCGTGCCCGGTGTATTCGTACCCTGTCCCTCAAATCTTACATACATCGTGAGTTTATTGGTCGTATTACATCCGTAATGCACCGTATCTCTCAATTTCAGTTTGACCTCCAATGACCCGTCGCTTAACTGCTCTGATTCGATAACGGTATTCTTTCCGGTATTCTCGTCCATTGTCGTCACGAAGGATTCCTGTGCATTGGTATCTTTCTCACCAAAGGCTATGGATTCCACGTTACCGATGGCCTTCGCATCCTTCTTTTCAACGACGAAGGTGGCCACGTACTCCTTATTGGAAAGATACAGATTCACAGTGCTCTTGTCGGTGGTGACTTTCGGCAGAATCTGAGCGGTTTTGATACTAAATGGCTTTTCGATCATTAACCCTCCACCGCCGCCAACGTATTCCCGGAATTTGTAATTTTCCAGTTCAACCCAGATAAATACTTTATATGTCGTATTATTCTTAAGCTCCGCATCCTCTTTTGGTCGAACATAAACCTTTCCGTCTGTCAGCACATGTGCCTCGAAGTCTTCACTTTCCATATCATCATAATTTGGCAGCCGGCCGCCACCATAATCATATACTTTTGCGTCAATCACCTTATCTTTTATGTTTTTCAGGGACGGCGTATATACAATACTGTTGGTTGCCGTCTGCGTACTCTCCCTGTCAAGCAGATTCAGCTTACCTTTTGCCGACAGTGTTACATTCGGTTCCCCATCGTGGATCTTCACGGTAACTGTAACCTTCTTTGCCTCCAGCTGTCCGCCGCTTCCACTGAAAACAGGTGTCATCCGGAACTTATAGGTTCCATTTTTGCAGTACTCATTCAGAGAAACAATCAACTTCGCTTCTGTCACTTTTCCGTCCTCTCCCACCTGTCGGTCTACCAGTTCCCAATCAAAACGCTCCTCATAGCCTTCCTTATCCTTCGTTGTACATTCAAACGTCGTGGAACCGGCATCAAACTCATACCCCTCCGGAAGATTCTTTGTCGTCAAAGTGACCTCGCTCTTCTCCACAAAACTGTTGTCTTCTGTCTGCGCCTCATTATTCAACGAGATACTGCCCTTCACCGTAACAGACGGAACTCCTTTCTTGATCTTAACCTTCAGCGTCACCTTATTGGCCGCTTCTTCATTGTCCATGAATATATATCGCGCCTTATCACAGACATATGTATACGTTCCGTCTTTGATATCCTCTCCCTCAACCGTAACCGAACCGACGCCGCCTGTATATTCCACTTTCAATTTCGCATATTCAGCCTGCGTCTTCTTTGTTGATTTCTCTTTAAACTCCTGATCGTCCGCGATCACAACTCCTTTCTGATTTGCTTTCAGGCCAAACTCAACTGTTTGTTCCGGATAATTAGGATTGATCGTGACCGTTGAATTCTTCAAGCTGACCGCAGATGCAGGTCCCTCGCTCAGACTGATCACCGGCGTGGCCTTCGACAGCTTTACCGTGTAGGTCAAATCTACTTTCTCCCCTGTCGCCCATAACGATTTATTCTCCAGTCTAAGCCTGACTTTGCCTCCTTTGGATAACCCCTCCTGTAATGTCATGACAAATCTTCCCTCGTCATCAACATTAAACTGATCCTCTTCTATCAAAGGACGCCCGTCTTCGTCTTCTCTGAAAACCGACAATTCATAACCGCCGTCGGACAGATCGGCCGGGTTTTTCTTTTTGTCCAACAGCTGCAGCTCTATTTCCTGAGACTCTCCTCTTGTCCTGAAAGTATCCGTCGTCCTGCTCAATTTAAAGGAAGGAGCTTTCCGCTCTGTAGGAAGCGTGATCTTGATATCCTGATAAATCTCCTCCCTGTACCCTTCAAAATACAGGCGCAGATATCCGCACACCACAGGTTTTCCCTTGTTTTTTCCCTTTTCAGCTGACTTCAACTGATCGACCTGCTGCCGGATAATACAGGTAGCCTTGTCAACATACTCTACGTCGAAGTTCTCCTGAAATTTCCTGTCATCCGCATTGTCTTTGTCAAGCGGCTGTAACTCGAAATCAGATACCGCTGCTTTCCCCAGATTGGATACGTTTACTACAAACTCAGTCCCGTCATCCGCATAGAAGATATTTTTCTTCGGCTGCTTCTTCTGAAATGCGATCTTCGCTTTCGGCTTGGATGTCTTCACCGTAACAGTCAGCGGAAGCAGTGGATATTCTTCTCCGCCGTTTATCTCTACAAACAGCTTATAATCCTTATTCTCCATATCCTGGTATGGAGTTGTCAGTCGAAAAGAGGCAACCGTGTCATTGCTCTCTCCCGCCGAATAGGTATAGTCAAATTCTCTGCTGGTTACTTTATTCCCATCCTCGTCATACTTAACCAGCCTTACTCTGTCCTTATCGATCTGTCTGCCATAGGCACTGACGATCTGCAGGACGGTCCCGTCCGCATGATTCGGATTCACCGTAAGTTTGTTTGATACCAGTCTTGGCGTCTGATCAATCACTCTGACAACAAATTTCTGTGTGATCGTCTTTTTATCTGCGTTAGTCGCAGTCACCCGAATCGTAGCCTCGCCACTCGTATCCTGAGGAATGCTGACGATGTTAACCGGGTTTCCTACTGTCGTTGCCGTACTGGCCAGCTTTGCCACTTTGGCGTCACTGCTTGACCATTTCAACGCCACTGATACGCTCTCATCGTCCGCATCATACGCCGTCGCCCTCAACTCAAATTGAAGTTCCTTCCCATTCCATTTCTTCTTGTCAACAACAGCAGTCTGCAACTCACCTGCGGAACTGGTCACGATCTGCACTGCCGAAACATCATATCTCTCCGGTGTAAGCTTCAATTTCTCCACGCCGGAAGTAACAACATCCACACGAACAGACTTGGTAAATACATTATCATCGCCACCCATTACCCTGGCGGTAATCTCCGTATATCCCTTTTTCAGTGCGTGGATCGTACCGTCATTTTTTATTGTAGCCACTGCCGTATTACTGGATTTATAAGTGATCTTGGAACTGGGAATTGCTTTATTATCCTCCTGCTTATCTGTCAGAAACATTCTGGAATACTGTCCGGCTTTCAATTTCACCTGTATCACATCACCCTGACTGTCCGTTCTGACCTCACCGTTAGATATCTCAATCTTTACATCCTTTTCCTGTCCCGATGTTTTATTGCTGGATGCAGTATTCTCAAACTCTGCCGTAATACGCGCGCCGCCGATCGGCATTTCAAAATAAAGTCTGGACGCCGTTCCTTCCGCTCCTGTCTCCTCCAACACCGGCACGCCATTGCATTTAATACTGTTCTGAACCAGTTTGCTTCCTTCATTCGCTTTCACATAGACATATAATTTTGTTCTGGCTTTAACACCCTGTTTCTTGTTCAGCGTATTGGGATCCTGCCCATCAGCATCTTTGATCATCAATGTACCATTGCCATCCCCCAAACAAGATATATCATACTTATAGAAAACAGTATCCGGATCCGCATTATTCTTGACAAACTTAATATTCTTACCAATCGTATACCGCTCTGTACTGGAATCCTCACTTCCGATCAGGGTCAGCGAACTCTGATTCGGGAATACACTATCCCCATAAACCACCTCTGAATTCAGGACTTCCACTCTCACCAATCCCGTACAACCCTTAAATGCATAACTGGCAATTGTTCTGACCGTCCCCGGAATCAACAGGCCGCCTAATTGCATACAGCCTTCAAAAGCAGCCTCCCCGATGGTCTCGTTCCCCCGCTTAAATTCCAGATTGACCAGCTTGTTACATCCTGCAAAGGCATTCTTTGGTATTACTTTTATGCTGCCGGACAGTATGACCGATTTCAGCATATTACAATACTGAAATGCACCCTCTCCCAACGTCTGAATACTTTCCCTGAATTCTATCTCTTTAATTGCTCTACAGTCATAGAAAGCAGATGCACCAATTGCCTCCAGATTCCCCGGAATGACAAATCCCTTGTCGGAGCAGAAATACTCCAATGCCCGACACTGGTAAAACGCCTCATCCCCGATCGAAACGAGTCCGCTGTCAGCTGCTTCCTGCATGTAAATCATAAATAATTTATCACTTCCATAAAAAGCCGCATTACCTATGGAGGTCACCCGTTTGGGAACAGCAACTTTTAACAGACCTGTACAGCGATAAAATGCACTGTTTCCAATTGTCTGCAATTCACCTGGCAGATAAATTCCCTGCAGATTATAACAATTATTAAATGCATTATCCTGAACAGAAATTACGCCCCTCGGTAACTTAACATAGGTAATGTCCTCATTGCCTTTAAATGCAGTGCCGATCGCCGTGATCCCCTTGCCTTCCGGTATGACCACTACACCCTTTACCGCACTGCCATCCTCATAAACGATTCCTTCCAGAACGCCGTCCGTTACGATAAGGTTGTACTCCTCATTGGCGTTGTAGGTGATCCGCATACCCGTATCGTCAGTGAAGGTCATCATTTTGACTGTCTGCTCTGCTTTCCCGGTAAGCTCTTCACTCTCGTCTTTCTGATCTTCACTGTCTGCACCCAGTGTATTGTCTGACACACTGACATCTATGTCACTTTCATCCGGATTCTCTTCCCCGTCGGAATCCTCCTCATCCGTCTCATCTTCCGCCGGCTGTTCATCATCGCCTTCCTCCGGCGGCACCTCTCCGGACTGATCCCCACCGCCTTCCTCCGGTGACACCTCTCCGGACTGATCTCCATTGCTTTCCTCCGGCGGCATCTCCCCGGCCTGATCTCCATCGCCTTCCTCCGGTGACACCTCCCCGGACTGATCTCCATTGCCTTCCTCCGAGGTCACCTCATCAGGCTGCTTTGTATCCTCTTCACCCGGCTCCGTCTCCTCCGGCTGGTCAGAATCTGTTTCTTCCGGATTCGCCACATCAGACGGATCTGAGTCAGACTGCTCCTCCGCGGTCTCTCCATGGTTGCCGGCATCTTTTGTTGATTCTCCGGACGTTCCTGCTTTCTGGCCTCCTGCGCTGTCTTCCTTCTCATCACCGGCCGGTTCATCTTCCGCCGCCGTAGCCGGAATAACCGCCGGATCAGGCGATGCCGCCAGAACCGTCAGCCCATTCATGCTCATCGAAATGCTGAGCGCCAACAGTAATGCAAGTATCCTACGTCTCTTCATTCTCTTTCCTTTCTCTTTACCGTATCTCAATTCTTAATAGTTAAACGTATTCTATATTATACCTAAGTAAACGACATAACAAATTTCTGCTTCCGGTTCCTGCCAAAGCCGCATAACGAAAGCTTTTGCAGGAACCGAAAGCGAAATTTCCAATATCGTTAACTATAATCTAAATCAGTATAACATTTCTGATTGTATGACACAAGCGTCTGTTCTACAAGATATAGGGTTTTAAGGAAAAATTAATTTTTTAAAAAAGATTTTTCCACCATACCAGCAGCTTGGCTCCTATTGTATAAGTAACCTTCCTCTCGCCGCCATAATTGCCAAGGCCGCGAATCGTTACAGCAGCCTTCCCCTTGTTCTGATTCTTCCTGTAAGTGCTGCTGTCAATCGTATAATCCGTACCGTATTGCAGAGGCTCCTGACTGCCGGATGCCGTAATCCGCAGATCCTCCTCTGTCAGAATCACCGGCTGCCCGTTGAGATATTCTTTCGCCCGGACCGTCACCTTCGCCTTGGAAATATCCGCTCTCACAATTCTGTACACCGCAGACATCTCCGCCGTTTTGTCCCCTGCATAAGATCCCGTCCCCCGTACCGTAACACGAATGGATGTTCCCGCCTGTGGAATATCACCTGCCTCCACCGGTGAACCGGCAGCCTTCAATATGACATCTCTGTCATCTTCCTCCATGCCCGTCTCTGCCCTGGCTTTGCCATCCGCCGCACTATTCTTCACCTCGACATATGCATCTTCTGCGTAAGTGTATGCAGGATTTCTTTCATAATCTTTGCCTGCCGCCAGCTTCTTACCGTCACAATCCGTCAGGGTCACGGATGTCTTATAAGCATTCTCTTTGTTCCGAAATACCACATCCCTGACCGTCATTGTCAGCTTGCCGTTATCCTGCGCCATCCTCCCATCCGTGATCGTAAATGTCCCGGCGATGCTGCCTTTGAAATTCCCCTTGCCGGTCACCGTAATATGGGGAATTTTCCCCGGAATTTTCCCCGAAACCTGTCCGGAAGTGCCATTCTCATCCTGCCCGCCCGGTTCTCCCTGCGTGACTGCCTTATTATTCGTATATCTGACCGTAAAGTCTTTCCCCTGTACAAGCTCGATTCCATTATATCGCAGAACCACTGCCGGCCTGCTGCCGCCCTTCACATAAGGCGTCGTAATCTGCGACAGATCAGTGATCTCATACAGCTGATCCGGGGCATCCTGCGTATAATACTGCAGGGAAATGGCCGGATTCACTCCGCCTTCCGGCGTATTGATCTGGCAGCCCGTTATTTTATAACTTTTCTTGAGCTGGCCCGTATATTCATTGACACCCTGGAAGATAATCTTCGCCGTGCCTGCCCTGGAAAGATTGGCATAAGATACTACGTAATCTCCCGTCACCCCACCATCCGTACTCTCTGTCAGCACCTGATCGTCAAGGAGCAGTCTGCATCGGCCGGACGCAAGATTTTCCGTCTGCTTGACGTCCTCTTCGTCTCCCGTGTACTCCCTCGCCTCCAGACCTTCCACTTTTGCATTGGCGATGGAAGTCCCGACAATCTTATACGCAACACTTTTGCTTCCCGTAAAGCCACTTCCCGCCACTGCCGTGATCGTCACTGTAGCCGTTCCCACCGCCATATTATTTTGATAGGATACCGTATAATCTCCTGTCATCCCACCGTCTGTACTTACGGTAAGCGGTTTTTTCCTGTAGGTTACCTGCAGGTTGTCCGGCATAATACCGATTCCCTGCTCCTTATCCACCAGCTCACTGCGATAGGTCTGCCTGGGAATTCCGGCTACACTGACCTTACTCATCAACACGTCCCGCGTGATCGTCTCGTAGACCGTGATCCTGCCGCTGTAGCCGCCTTTCCCCGTAATCACGATCGGATACGTTCCGGCCGTCTGATAGGCTCCGGCTCCTGTCTGCGGATAGGTGACCGTATAATCCGTGTTCTTTTTCAGTTTCTTTCCGCCCCGCCAGACCGTCGGTGCGCTCTTGATCGTTCTGCCGTTGTAGGCTGCAGTAATATTGTCCGCCACGATATCCGTATCTGTCAGGGCTTTGGGAACTATATTGAACGAAATCGTTTCCGTTCCTCTATAATTACCTTTGCCCTTGACCGTGATCTGCGGCGCTGCCTGTCCTTCCAGATTGACTTTCTTATTGTTTTTATAGGAGACCGTATAGTCCTTGTTGTACACAAGTTCGATCAGTTCCCCGTTTCCGTCATTATAGGCCACGCTGTCATATACCTGTATGGCGGGCTTGATCGCACTGCCGGTGTAAATCTGATCCCCCACCGGCAACACATAAAATCCCTTTCCCTGTTCTTCATAATATGGGTACAATATGAGATTCTGCCGATAGATTACGGTAGTCTCGTCAAAACGTCGGCCGGTGCCGTTCTCCCCCGTATACCAGCCGATGAAAAGACTTCCCTCCACGCCTTCTTCCACCGGAAACTCTTCCTTCGGCAACGTTGTACCGTACAGCACATCCTGCTGCTTGAGCACGGTCTTGCCGTCATTTTTCATGAAAGTCACACTGCCTGATTCCACTTCCACCGTATGCTGCGCCGTATACCCTTTCTCGCAGCCTGCCACTCCGGCGGTGACCACCGCCGTCCCCCGGCCTTTGGCATACACTCTGCCATCCGTCACCGTGACGACCTCCTCATTGGAGCTGCTCCATGTGATCTGGGTATCAGAAGTCGTATCCTTGGGCCAATACTCCGCCGCGAGATTGACGCTCTGTCCCATCAACAGAGAGGTCCTGTCTACAGTGTCCGTATCGGTGGCATTTGGATTCGTCAATTCTATTCTGTAAATCGGCGCACTCACCCTGACCTGACAAACCGCCGTTTTGACCGGATTGCCGCCTGCTTTGGATGCTTTCGCGGTAATGACCGCCTCGCCCTTGCCGGTTGCATTTACTACTGCTCTGGAGGAATCCTCCGGATCCGCCTGGACTTTCGCCACCTTAGTATTGGAAGATGTCCATGTAATGGTCCTGTCCGCCGTCGTATCGTCCGGAATATAAGTCACCTGAAGCCGGGCAGACGCCACATTTTCTTCCAACTCTGACGGGCTTAAACCGGTGGTGTCCGTCACCACCGTATCGGGTCTTCTCATTTTGATCTCCGTCTTATCCAGCGTAATTTCTGTCAGGGAGATCACTACCTTAACTTTACAGACTGCCTCCACTTCCTGCCAGGACGCCGTAATGACGGCTTCTCCCGTTTTCCTTTTCGCAGGATCAGCAATCTTCACCAGACCGTTCTCGACAGTTGCGACAGACGGGTCACTGCTCTTCCAGGATGCACTGGCCGGATTCACTTCCACGCCATCCGCATACAACTTCAGCTGCTGCCCTTCCTCACAGTCTGCTTCCTTGTTCACATCCAGCGTCATACTGGTCTTATTCAGAGTGAGTACCGGATAATACTGCTCGTCCGACATGTTGTCGTAAACGGGTATCTTGAATACAAAGGCGGAATTAAGAGACCCTGCGTTGGCGTACATCCTCCTCGTACTGATTGATTCGCTGCCGGGGGCCTGGATATTCTGCATATACTGGTGGTTGTAAATACCATACGGACTGTTTCTGTCAACATTGAACTTCTCCAGATAAATGGTATCCTGATATTTCAGAATGTAGTTATTGCCGATGGTGGTCGCTCCGCCCTCCAGTGATTTATAACGGGTGTCCCAGCCCTGCTTTCGGGCATAGGTCAGTCCCTTCACAATCTTCTCCGCTTCGGAAGCCCCGTTGACTCCTACATTAAAAAAGTTATAGTATCCTTCATATCCCGGATAGGTTCCGGAGATCAGTCCGGAATTCCCCTTCCCCTGCTCCTGATACACGCGGGATGCAAGATGGATCGGACTCAGCTTACGATTCTTACCAATCTCAAAAAACGCCTGCGCGTACGTGCGCTTAGCGGTATCGTCCGGAAGAATACCCTTCATAAAAGTTCCGTTTAAGAAACTCTGCACCGCCGCCTGGGTATGATAGGAACCGTTAAATGTCAGCTGCTCAAACTGGAAAATGTAATTTTCCGTCAGAAAATTGCGCGGATCCATATGATAAGCCACTGCCGGCTTCGTGGCGTAATACCATCCGCTCTCGCTGGGACACGCTGCGCCAACCCAGCCCTTGGAAGCGTTCCCCGTCGTATTTTGAATCAGACTTTTATCTCCCATCTCATTTGTCACAGCCGTCTGGAAATCCAGTCCTGTCTTCATCGGTACGAAAGTCCAGTTCGGATGCACCTCCTTCAGGCTTCGAAGCGCACTCTGGTAAGTCCCCGGAAAGGCGTTGATGTCTGACGTGTCTACGGCATACGGCATCATCGAACAAGACGCCATCCCATAAGCGGTAAATCCGTAACCATCTCCTACGCTCAGAATTGGAACCAGATACTTCTCCTCCCAGAAGGTCCAGTCCTCATCGGAATATGCCAGATAATAATTCTGCACATAACCCGTGCCCTCCGCTCCATTCAGAAAAAACTGCACTTCATACCAGACATCCTCCTCTGTGATCTCAATTCCCCTGATATATAATGTCTGCCCGCTCTGCAGCACCGCCACCTTCTCACTGTCCGGGTCTGCTTCACGCCTTGCCTCATAGCTGTCCGCATGATAAAGAAGCGCCATCAAATCCTTTTCCGCGAGAAGACGGGCGAATGCCTCTGCAGCTTCCCGCATCATGGCCTGCTGATTAGCAGAAACGGCATCCAGACTGTTCTCGGAGACAGACCGGATATCATTCTCCGAGACAGACGAAAGCGTATTCCCGGAAACAGACGAAACAGTATCATCGACATCTTCTTCTATATTCGTTTCCTCATCGTCAGTACCTTCTTCTGCATCTGTCTCTGAATCGTCAGCACCTTCTTCTACATCCGCTTCCGAATCGTCAGTACCTTCTTCTGCATCCGCTTCCGAATCGTCAGTACCTTCTTCTGCATCTGTTTCCACATCATCGGCATCTTCTTCCAATGCAGGCGGCAGTTCGTTCCCTGAAACAGTATCTGCACCGGGTTCAGAACTACCGTCACTATCGTCCCCGGAATCAGACGACATTTCCATCGCGGTTTCTGCTGCCCATACCGGTACCGTAACGCTCTCCATGCACAATGCAAAACACAGAAAGTAAATCCACCATTTATGTTTTTGAACTACAGATCGTTTCATCCTCAAATCATTCCTTTCCACACAATGAAACAGGCCGGTCTCTCCTAAAAACCAGCTCCCATGTTATGTCTACCTGTTTTATAACATAATATCATGTTTTTTTAATATATCCAGTAGAAATATATGGACAAATATAAAAAAAACGGAACAGAAATGCATCAACCACATCATCTCTGTTCCATCTATAGAAATAACCGGCACTCAGAACTGCGCATCTGCTGCGCTGTTCGTGACCGCACCATCACAGTAAACCACCATCATGCTTAGCCTGCCGCA
>OFFP01002201.1_pt1 | contig 11854 bp, 12 predicted proteins | sample 1521431 | NCBI WGS metagenome assembly OFFP01 (sample SAMEA3504104, study PRJEB24116) | mouse gut metagenome | biome: mouse gut; feature: mouse-associated habitat; material: faeces | place: Denmark | collected 2011 | reverse complement strand
CCCCAGCCGTGACGTAAGGGGAAATACAGGACGGAATAACACCGGTAACATGCAGGAACGGGAGAGAAGGCGAAGGCAGGCTGAGCGAAAGAAAGCAAAGCGGCGTATGCGTATGGGGTGCTTTTTTATGATCTTCCTTCTGGCGGCGGCGATCATTGGTTCTGGTGTTACTTTGTATATGAATTCATATAAGGGGTTTATCGACAGGGGAAACAGATCATTAAAAGCAGGAGCATATAATGAGGCGATCGGTTACTTTGAGAAAGCGATCCGTAAGGATGAAGGGAAAGCGGATGCATACAAAGGATTGGCGCAGGTATATATCGCGAAGGGTGATCTGAACTGGGCGGAATCCATCTTTCAGGAAGCGGTCAAGAAACAGCCGAAGAATGCGGACATCTATGAAGCATTCGTCAAGTTCTATATGGAGACGGACCAGAAGCCAAAGATACCGCTTCTTCTGGAAGATGTAGACGATAAAGTGGCGGAACTGCTTGCCGGTTATATCATAGAGGGACCGAAGTTCAGCCTGGATGACGGCGAGCCTTTTGAGGATGTCCAGGAATTGACGCTGCAGGCGGGCGAGGGCTGTACGGTTTATTATACGGATAATGGTGAGGAAGCGACAATACAGAGTAAGAAGTTCTCGGAACCGATCCAGATCGGGGAGGGCGAGAGTGTGATCACGGCGATCGCCGTTGATGAAAAAGGCGTGCCAAGTCTTCCGGTAAAGAAGACGTATACGGTTGAACTGCCGATCGTAGACGCGCCGGCGGTATCTCCGTCCACCGGGCAGTATAATTCACCGATCCAGATCGAAGTCAAGGTGCCGGAGGGATATGACGCGTATTATACTACCACGGGTGAGGATCCGACCACCGCGTCGAGTAAGTATACCCAGCCCATCGACATGCCCGAGGGCGAGACTCTATTCAAGGTAGTACTGGTAAATGCGAAAGGGCGCATGAGCGGAATTACAACCAGGAATTATGTGTTGGATACGGAGACAGAATAGATGAAAGAATATTCATAAAAGAAAAGGCTGATGTAAGGCGGCGGATTTTGGCGCCGCATGTTACATCAGCCTTCTTTTTGGTCAGTCGATCACTTTGACGGTGTTTATCACAGGTTGGTCATCCGTGCCAACAGTTCCGTTATCATCCTGTACAGGCGTATCTTTACAGATCTGATCTACGATATCCATGCCTTCTGTCACATGTCCGAAAGCCGCATATTCGCCGTCCAGAAAGGTACTGTCTTCATGAACGATGAAGAACTGTGAGGAAGCGCTGTCCGGGTCGCCGGATCTTGCCATGGAGATGACGCCGCGCTTGTGTGAGATAGAATTATCAATCCCATTTTTGGCGAATTCTCCTTTGATGTTCATATCAGAGCCGCCGGTACCATTGCCGAGCGGATCGCCGCCCTGGATCATAAATCCGTCTATAATGCGGTGGAAGGTCAGTCCGTCATAGAAGCCGTCTTCTGCGAGCGCCATGAAGTTAGTGACAGAGATCGGAGCCGTATCGGCATCCAGTTCCAGCGCGATCGTACCATAGCCGTTGATGTCGATCTCTACGTGGTGCAGTCCGTTTTGCAGGCCGGTATTGGTCCCTGGATCACCGGAGTCCGTATCTTCTCCAGTCCTGGCGGGATCGGAATCGTCCGCATTGCCGCTGCCTTCTGTATCGGATGCTTTTGTGTCACCAGTGTCAGCGGTATCAGAACTGCATCCGGTAAGAGCCGCAGAAAAAAGGAATGCGCATAATAGCAAAATAACTTTTTTTTTCATGATGTACCTCCAGTATATGATGTTATCTCAGAGCAATTTTCAGATATGCTCAGGCAAAAATGCTTACCTTGCTTATTGTAGAAGGAGACTTAGGAAAAGTCAAATAATATTTTTGCTTCTGTAGCTATTTTTTCATGTAAGCAGAAACCATCCGGACCATATTCTCGATCTGATCCTGTTCTTCTTTGGATTTGCCTTCTTTCAGGACGGAGAGTACCAGAGAGAATTCATCCGGGGTAAACTGGATCCCTTTCTTGTTTGCGTTGGTGATCAGCGCCATCATGACGGGAGCGAGGGCTTTTCCGCTCTTTCCCTGCGTCTGTGCCGCGGCGGTGCGGATCAGCTCCATCTTCATCGGGTCCATGCTCTGCATAGCCGGGTTATTCATCCATTCATTCATTGTCAGATTCTCCTTTCTCATTGCCCGTATCGGGATCATTCAGTTCAGTTTCAAACATGGCGTTGTACATGTCGAACATTTCCTGCTGCTCGGGGGTTAACATTCCTTTCATCATGTCCATGGGGTTAAAGCCAGCCATGCCCTGGGAGGAAGAGTCGGACATTGCCTGCATATTCTGAACCATTTCCATCATATTCATCATGCCTGACATTTGTTCCATCATTTCCTTTTCTGCCTGGCTCATGTAAGGCTTCAGCCCATCTAACATATCCTTTGGCTGCGCGTGAGAGGCGAAGCCTTGAAAATATTCCATCGCATGGCGCAGTTCAAGGAATTTGACATAGATTCCCAGGAAGCGCTGCATGGAGGCTGGCATGTAGGGGAGCAGGAGCTTAAGGGTATACAGAAAAGGCGGGTTGACCATACTGTCAAAAGGGGTCATGGGTCTTGGGGGATTTTGTTCCATAGGTGCTTCCTGAAATAACGTTGTAAATATATATGACGGAAGAATGGATTTTATGAGATATGGAAAAACTAAATGTGGGATAAATCATATATTAGTATGGTAAAAGGAATTCAGGAAGGAAGGATGAACATGGACAGAAGGCTGATCATTGACGGGAATGCAGTGTATGAGATTGATGAGAAGTGTATGCTGAAAAAGCAGCTGAAGGAAAGAGAGGAGAAAATGAAGGAGAATGCCGCCGAACGGGACGGCGAAGAAGAGGAAGTGCTGACGATCTACAAAATGAAGAGGACGGAGTGATATACTCCGCCCCCTTTTCCCCGGGATACGGGAAAATGTATTCCCCGTATCCGGTGATTCTCATAATTAGCATCCGCAGTCGAAACCGCCGCCGCATCCGCATCCATTACCCATTCCGCCGCAGCAGAAGAGCAGAAGGATGATCCACAGACAGCTGTCGTTGCCGCATCCGCCGCCGAAGTTGCTGCCGCATCCGCCGCAGCAGAAGAGCAGAAGGATGATCCACAGGCAGCTATTGTTGCCAAAGCCAGACCCGCATCCGCATCCACACTCTCCACCATTTCTTCCGGATTCACATCCACATCCGCAGTTCGTAGCACTTAAATCGCTCATTTTGAAATCCTCCATTTTTGATGTTTACAGTACATAATATGCGTGGTATATGGATGTGTGAGGATAAATCTGAATTTCTTATATCTTTACCAGCCGCTTGATGGAGTGCTGGTATTGGTAAGAATTCTTCTGGAGTTTCAGCTTATCCAGTGCGGATATATTTTCTTTGGCATACTCATCATAGAGCGTAAGCAGGTATGATATGGTATAGTTTCGGTGTTGGAACCAGGTGAAGAGCAGCCAGTTCATGATATCGGGATACCAGTACCTCTCGGGGATGGAAGCATTTCTTAAGAGAAGTACGTACTCTGCCGCCCGGGTGGATAACTGTGTCAGCTCATCGGCACGTGCCCTGTCCCGGAAAAGAGGATCGCTGTCCTGTACGATGTCATACAGATCATTGGCGGCTTTCCAGTAGGAAACGAACGCCGGCGTCGTCTCGTCATGGGTCTCTTCCATATTATGAAGGTCGAAGGTCTGCATCACCGGGCGTTTCCTTCTGATCTCCCAGTCGTATTCAGAACGCTTGTCCGGATTGGACAGGACGCGGTATGCTTCTAAGATCTCCTGCATCTGTTCTGTTGTATCTATTCCATCCTTAATGTTTACATCCGGATGGTACTTCTTAGCCAGTTCGTTCTTGGCGGCGGTAATGTCTTCTAAGGAAGCCTTCTCCGAGACGCCTAATATATCATAATAATTTTTGCTTTCCATCATATCCTCCTGTTACTAAGGAACCGCGCAAGTTCCTAATATATGGATACAAACATTATTATCTTACGACAAATCTTTGGAGAAATCAATTATAATTTTGGGTTTGCCGCGGAATCCGGCGATTTGCATGGAGAGGGATTCTTTTGAATGGAGATGGTTATGATATTTTACCTTGAATCAGAAGGGATTTGTACCTATAATAAATGATAGAAGAACTGCCTGGAAGGGAGAAGGCGGTATGTGTGAGAAAGCGGATGGAAGAAGAGGTGGAGAGATGGCGCGGACGATAGGGATCGGAATACAGGCTTTTGATGATATTAGGAAGAACGATTATTTCTATATTGATAAGACTCACTTCATAAAGGAATGGTGGGAGAGCGGGGACAGTGTTACGCTGATAACCAGGCCGCGCCGTTTTGGAAAGACTTTGGCTATGAGTATGACAGAACAGTTCTTTTCTGTGGAATATGCAGGCAGGGGGGATTTGTTTGAAGGATTATTGATCTGGGAGGAAAATAAATATAGAGAATTACAGGGGACGTATCCTGTGATCAGCCTGTCTTTTGCGAATGTAAAAGAAGCAGATTATAAGACGGCAAATTACAGGATCCGTCAGCTTTTGATGAAAGTATATGAGAAAAACGCATTTTTATGCAAAGGTGATAAACTGTCAGAGGCAGAAAAAAGATATTTTGAACGGATGGCATCGGATATGAGTGAGGAAGACGTGTCCCTTGCGCTGTATCAGTTATCAGACTTTTTATATCGGTACTATGGAAAGAAGGTAATTATTCTTTTGGATGAATACGATACCCCTATGCAGGAAGCATATATAGATGGGTATTGGGAGAAACTTGTGGATTTTACCAGAAGCTTGTTCAATTCTAGTTTTAAGACGAACCCCTGGTTAGAGCGCGCTATTATGACGGGGATTACCAGAGTCAGTAAAGAATCTGTTTTTTCAGATTTGAATAATCTTGAAGTGGTGACTACGACTTCGGATAAGTATGCGGCATGTTTCGGGTTCACGGAGCAAGAGGTGTTTGACGCAATGGATGAGGCGGGAAGGACTCAGAAACAGCAGGTAAAAGAGTGGTACGACGGATTTACGTTCGGTGAGATCCGAGATATCTACAATCCGTGGTCTATCTTGAATTATCTGGAAAAAGGGAAATTTGACACTTATTGGGCGAATACCAGTGGAAATAATCTTGTCGGCAGGCTCATCCGAGAAGGGAAAAGAGGGGTGAAGCAGTCTTTTGAATTATTGCTTAGAGGGGAACATCTGCATACTCCGATCAATGAGCAGATTGTATACAACCAGCTGAATGGAAATGCAAAAGCTATTTGGAGCCTGCTTCTTGCCAGTGGTTATTTAAAGGTAGTAAGTCATCAGGAATATGATGAAATACCAGAAGAGCAGGCTCCGGAATATGAATTGGAAATTACGAATCGCGAAGTGCGCATTATGTTCCGGAATATGGTCAGTGACTGGTTTGCCGAAGCTGAGGATGATTATAATGATTTTATCAGAGCGCTGCTTAAAGGTGATGTGGAAAGTATGAACGTGTATATGAACCAGGTTGCACTTGCTACGTTCAGTATTTTTGATACCGGAAGAAAGCCTTCCGAAAAAAAGCAGCCGGAACTTTTTTATCATGGCTTTGTATTAGGTCTTATGGTTAAATTACGGGGAAAATATTTGATAACGTCCAATCAGGAGAGTGGTTATGGCAGATATGACGTGGTGTTGGAGCCATTGTGCGGGGATTATGACGCGGTTATTCTTGAATTCAAAGTGTTTGATCCAAAGAGAGAAAAAACGATGGAGGATACGGTGCAGTCTGCTTTGATGCAGATCAGTGAAAAAAAGTATGAGACGGTTTTGCTTCAAAAAGGGATTCCAAGAGAGAAGATCAAAAAATATGGTTTTGCTTTTGAAGGAAAACAGGTACTTATAAAGAATTGATAGGTTACAAGATCACTGCGTATAATAATGGATCAATGTGTGATCGGGGGGAAATTTACTTGGAAAGTATGAATCTAGATAAACTTTTTTTGGAGTTAAAGTATCCGGAAGAGACGGAACAGATGATCCGGAATGAACGAACATGCCGTAAGATCAAGGAGATTTCGGAGGCTGCGTATTCGGGAGAGGAATTTAAGTTTGAGCTATGTAACCGGCAGCCGCTTACAAGGCTTGCGGTTGTAACATTCCTTCTCTTATCAAAATACAGTGATTATAAAGAAAAAGGCATTCCGGACCACATTATTTTTGACACCTTCCGGGACGTCTCGCTGCGCGCCGGTCTGTATTATCGAAGAACGGGAAGAGTCGGTATCAGTAAAGAGGATGTGACCTGGTTCCGCCATATCATGAACGTTAAGATTTTTAAGATCGGAGTATTGCAGTTTCAGCCATTCGAAATGATCTATCTGGATGAAGAGACCATAGGTGAAGCATATATGAGATTTCAGGAAGAACAGAAAAAATCTCTGCCAAGCAAAGCTCCGGTGATAAACTGCCATATCCAGTATGGTGCAGATCTTGATCCGCAGGCAGTGGAACGATCGTTTCACAAGGCTTGGGAGTTCTTTCAGACGTATTATCCGGACATACGGTTTCGTGCTTTTTTATGCGGCAGCTGGCTGTTATATCCGCCGATGACAGAGCATCTTTCCAGTCAGTCCAGGATCAGGCAGTTTGCAGAGCGGTTTGAGATCATTGGTACCTATGAGGATTCCGGACAAGCGATGGAGAATCTCTTTGAAGAGGGGAAATGCAGAGTTCTTCCCCGGATGACAACACTTCAAAAAATGGCAATGGACCATAAGGAATGGTTTGGGTTCGCCTGCGGGATCATCAGAATGAACGAGCGTCAATGACACAAAACCTGCGTTGCCGGAATATCTTGGTAAAAAAGGTTTTTTATCATGAATAAAGTAAAACAACAGATTCATTACTGGTGCGAGGATACTGTACAGGGAAAGATCAGGGGCGAGGGCGTGGCTGTGGCTGTTCTGGACACAGGAATTGCAGTGCATCCGGATCTGAGGGGTAAGGTTGTCATGTTTCAGGATTGTGTCAACCACCGTCAGGGCATGTATGATGACAGCGGACATGGAACTCATGTGGGCGGCATCATTGCGGGAGACGGGAGGATGTCGCGGGGGAGATTCCAGGGGATCGCTCCCGAGGTGCGGCTTGTGGTCATTAAGATCCTTGACGCGAAGGGCGAGGGAAGTGTGGAGCAGATCCTGGATGGGATCTGGTGGCTTCAGAAGAATCACAGACGATATGGGATCCGTGTTGTGAATATATCGGTGGGAGCGCGGCAGGATCTGGAACCGGGAAAGGAAGAATGCCTGATACATGCCGTGGAAGAGTTATGGAACCAGGGGCTTGTGGTCGTGGTATCGGCGGGGAATTATGGCCCGGGGGAGGATAGTATCGCAGTTCCGGGAAACAGCCGGAAGGTGATCACGGTCGGCGCGCTAGAAGAGCCGGGCATGAAGAATAGATGTTCAGGAAGCGGGCCTACGGATCAGTGCATCGTGAAGCCGGAGCTGGTAGCTCCGGGATATCAGATACTCTCCTGCAACAGTCGTTATCCGATGAATAAGAATCCATATATCAGGAAAAGCGGCACATCTATGGCTACTCCGGTTGTCTCGGGAGCGGCGGCTTTATTCTTGTCCAAATATCCGGAGGCTGAGAATGTGGAGCTGAAACTTAAGTTCCGGGAGACCAGTGAGCGTAAGCCTGTGGAGCAGAGCCAGGGGTGGGGATGTATCCGGATCGACCGGTTGTTATCTTGAGAGAGAAGATCAGTATGTCTGCCGGTCGGATGATAGGGTGTAAAGTAAGGACTGCTGCAACGTATGCAACAGTCCTTAAGTGTATCCAAAAATTATCTTTTATGCTATTTATGCTTCCCACTGCATGCCGACGCCTGCCGAAAGCGCTTTCTCATAGATCGTCTTTGCAGTCACAAGATCCTGCGCTCCGACGCCGACCGTCTCATATACGATGATCTCATCGTCATTCTCCCTGCCTGTCAGGGTTCCTTTGATGACGTCTCCGATATTACCGGTAAAATCTTCTTCCGTAATGATGCCCTCCTCCAGCGGCAGTAAGATATCGCCGGATTCTGAGAGAACTGCTTCCTGGGAATCAAAATAGATCTTAGAGGCTCTTGGCAGGATCGCCGGATCCATCTCCTGCATATGGTGCTGGTATGCGCCTACACAGCTGACCGTGCAGCCTTTTTTGATCTTTGTTCCGTCGAAAACAGGCTTTGCGGACGGGGTGACGGTGATCAGAAGATCTGCGTCGTCAATGGCTTCATCTGAGGAGCTTACCGCTGTGATCTTCGTGCCGTAGGCTTTTAATTCCTCCTGCATGCGCGCCGCAAAGCTTGCCGTCCGTTCGTAATTCAGGTCATATACCCGTACTTCTTCTAAGTTTCGTACAGCCACCATTGCTTCTAACTGTGTGGCAGCCTGTCCGCCGGTGCCGATCAATGCGCCGATCCGGCAATCCTTCTTCGCAAGCAGGTCGAACGCCACGCCGGAAGAGGCGCCTGTGCGAAGCTGCGTCACATAAGTACCGTCCAAAACAGCCGTCACGATCCCTGTCTTCCCATCGATCAAAAGAACCTGTGCCGGAGATGTCGGCAGTCCGTTGTCGATGTTGTGCGGGAAGATATTGACCGTCTTAAGGGACGCCGTATCCATCTCCTCTATGTAAGCAGGCATGAAAAGAAAGCAGCCGTCATATTTGGGCGCCTGGATATTCGTGCGGAGAGGGGAATCACACTTCTTATCCGCAACAAGTGTAAACGCCTTCTTATCCGCCTCGATGGCATCCTGAATGGAAAAAACTTTTTTGATATCTTCTCTTGATAAAAGCAGCATATTTATCCTCCTGTCTGTACCCCCGGAAGCCTCCTGCCGTCAATTTCTTAAGCCGGAGTGTGTTTGCCGGGAGTAGATTGGTCTTCTTGAATTTGAATATTCGCCGTCTGGGAGCCGGCGGTTGGATCATGCGTCCAGATTCCACGGCTGCATCGCGCCGCCTTCTTCTGCCGGACGGCACATCTTCGCGTAGATGTTGAGGCATCCTTTTGTCTCCTTAAGCGGAGGGCATACCCATGCCTTCCTCCTTCTTGCGATCTCTTCTTCCGGCACCAGAAGGGAGATCTCGCCGCCGTTGATATCCATCACGATCTCGTCCCCATTCTCAACCAGGGCGATCAATCCTCCGTCATAGGCTTCCGGAGAAACATGTCCTACGATAGCTCCGTAATTGAATCCGGAGAACCTGGCGTCTGAGATTAATCCTACGCTCTTATGCAGCCCTTTGCCGATCAGGGCGTCGATGCTGAGCATCAGTTCCTTCATGCCCGGCGCGCCCTTGCATCCTTCGTAACGGATGACAATGATATCTCCCGGGACGATCTGTCCCGCCTGTATCGCGTCGAATGCCGCCCGGTCTCCGTCGAATACCTTTGCTTTTCCTTTGAGGTATCTGACCTCTTCGTATACTGCCGTGGGGCGTACGATGGCGCCGTTGGGAGAGAGATTTCCCCGTAATATTTTAAGGCCGGGCTCGTTGCATAAGGGGCGCTCAAGAGAGTGGATGACCTTATTTTCCTGGGGAGTTACCTTCGAGAGCATCTCTTTCCAGGTGGTTCCGTACATATCCGGAACATCGGTAAAGAGGCGGCTCTCCAGCTGTTTCATGACGTTCATGACACCGCCCGCATAGTGGAAATCAACGACGGTGTACGGACCGCTTGGAACGACCGCATTGATACATGGGATCTGTCCGGCATATGTCTCAAAATCAGCCAGGGACATAGGGATTCCCAATTCATAGGCATAGGAGAGCAGGTGCAGCACCGCATTGGTGGAACCGGCGACCGCCATGTCAAACATCACTGCATTCATCAGCACCTCTCTGGTGATCAACTGGGAGGGCTTACGTCCTGCCTTCACAAGCTCTGCCGCGTAAGCGCCTGCCTCCCGTGCCCTGCGGAGTTTGGTGTTGTCGGATGCAGGAGTGGTGGAGGTGCCGGGGAGTACCAGGTTCAGGACTTCTCCTAACATCTGCATGGTGTTAGCCGTTCCCATAGACGGACATGCGCCGAAGGAGGGGCATACACTGTCTTCCAGGCCGGCTAATTCTTCTTCTGTCGCGCCGGAGAAGCGAGCCGTATCAAGGTCTGCTTCTACAACGGTTTTTCCGCAGTATTGTCCTGGCTGCATGGATCCGCCTGTTACGATCATGGACGGAATGTCAAGCCGCATAGCCGCCAGATAGCATCCGGCGATGATATTGTCGCAGGATGCGACCATCACAAGACCGTCAAAATTATGTACCTTTGTGACGAATTCAACAGACATGGCGACAATGTCCCGTCCCACCTGTTCATATTTTAACTCTTCGGCGCCGTTGGCGATATTCCCGCAGGTGGCGGGAATCCCGAATTCCACAGGGACGCCTCCTGCAGCCCAGATCCCTTCTTTCACGGCTTCTGCGATCTGGCGAAGATGCGCGGAACCCGGCGAACCTGCCATGTAGGAATTCGGCACACCGATATGCGGCTTCTGCCGGATATCCCGGTCTGAATAGCCGGATGCTTTCATCATCACGCGGCGGTGCGCCGCTTCGGCTCCGTTCCAAAATTCTGTACTCATATATGCCTCCTTATTCAAACGTAAATCATCTTGACAATACTATGTCGCTTATGATTATAATAAATCAAATTTGCCGGAAAATAAACTTAAGATTATTTATCTGTTCTATAAATTTTGCTTATACCGTTATCCGGGATCTGGAATATCAAGGATAGTTTTTTGTACAGGAGATGAAAACGATGAATAAATATGAGATCATACTGGATGTATGCAGGACGGGCAGTATTTCCAAGACAGCGGCGAAATATAACTATACACAGCCGGCGGTCAGCCTGCTGATCAAAAATTTTGAGAAGGAGCTGGGGCTGCCGCTGTTCATGCGTACGAAATACGGCGTTTCGCTTCTGCCTTATACCGAAGAGATCGCAAAGTCTCTGGAGTGCATATGCCGGGAGGAGGAAAAGATCCGGCAGATCGCCGCCGATCTGAACAGTCTTGACAGCGGGTATATCCGTATAGGATCGATCCAGAGTATTTCTTATCACTGGCTGCCGGATATATTGCAGAAGTTTGCGGAAAAGTACCCGAAGATCACGTTTGAGCTGTGTATAGAGGGGTTCCAGGCACTTGTTTGGAAGCTGAAGAGTAATGAGCTTGACTGTATCTTTGTCTCCCGTTATTCGGTCCCCGACTATCCTTTCATTCCACTGGGAAAGGATGAGCTTATGCTGGTAACGCCTAAGGGGCATCCGCTGTCTGAGCAGGAAGAAGTTTCGCTTTCGGATGTGGATCAGGAGGATTTTATACTGACCTGTGACCGTCTTGACTATGAGACCGGGAAGATCTTCGAGATGAACGGAATCTGTCCCAGGATCCGTTATCAGATCATGGAGGATTTTACCGCTCTTAAGATGGTGGAGAAAGGGTTTGGGATTACGATCCTGCCAAGGCTGCTATTAAAGAATGCTCCGTTTGATGTCTGCGTGCGTTCTTTTGGCGAACATTACTCCCGCGTGCTGGGCGCAGCCTGGCTTCCGGATATGCGGCTGTCACCGGCAGCGTTAAAGTTCCTGGACTTTACAGAAGAGTGGGGGAACCATAGGCTTTAAAACTTAATATAGGAATTGTCTGAAAAGGAAATGTGTGTTATACTCCCTTCATGGGAAACCATAGAACCAAAGGCGGCTTTACCCCTCTTGTATATTGC
>OFFP01002200.1_pt1 | contig 11859 bp, 10 predicted proteins | sample 1521431 | NCBI WGS metagenome assembly OFFP01 (sample SAMEA3504104, study PRJEB24116) | mouse gut metagenome | biome: mouse gut; feature: mouse-associated habitat; material: faeces | place: Denmark | collected 2011 | reverse complement strand
TTATCAACTGGTAGAGGGCAAACTTCAGATTAACGAAGAAGAAGCAAAAGCTATCAGCATAATCTTTGAACAGTATGTGAAAACAGACATTGGCGCTAACGGTGTGGCAAAATATCTTGAAAACCACGGCATCCATAAAATACAGCGGCAGAATGGGAAAAATCCTCTTTTTGATGCGCACTTGGTTCGCCTTATTCTGAAAAATCCGGTATATTGCGGTAAAATTGCTTATGGACGCAGAAAGACAGAAAAAGTCCGTGGAACACGAAACGAGTATCATCTTGTGGAGCAGGATAATTATATTCTGGCAGACGGACTGCATGAAGCTATTATTGCGGAAGATGTCTGGCAGGCTGATTATTTCGCGCCAGCGGATCCAGAGCGGAACGTAGTTCCGCTCCACTGATTTTCCTTAGCGAACCACCGGTTCGCCTTTGGGATCCACCTCGCAGGATTATTTCCTGGGTTTTGCGAAATACTCTCTCATGTTCATGCTACCTGTTTCTATCCAATAGGCAGTATGTGCATAGCGGTCCACTATGGCTTCCGCCTGGACGCCCTCGCCAAGCCGCTTGATCCAGTCATCTTTCCGGTACTGGGTGCAGAAGATAGTAGAGGTGGAGTCAGAACGCCGCTCCATCAGTTCAAAGAGAAAGTACAGCGCACTGTCCGATATGTCTGAAACCAGCCATTCATCCAGGATGAGGAGCGGGATTTTTCCATACCGGTTCAGCAGCTTCTTCGGGCTGCCTGTGATGGCAGCACAGTCACCGTATTCCATGAGCAGGTCAGGAAGGCGGATATAAAGGACCCTGAACTGGTTGAGGCATGCCTGTTTCCCCAGGGCACAGGCCAGATATGTCTTGCCTGATCCGGTAAATCCCTGCAGGACGATGCTCTGGCGGGCATCGATGTACTGGCAGCCAGACAGGTTTCCAAGAAGCTCCCTGTTCAGCCCCCGGCCTTCATGCAGGATGCCCTGCATGTCCGCCTGCGGGAAGCGAAGTCTTGCAGACCTTATGAGCCTCTGAATCTTTGCGTTGTACTTTTCCTGATAGACATAATCCACCAGCCGCTGCATCCTGTCGTCAAACGGCAGCCCCAGTGTGGCTGGCTCAGCCTGCTGTGCCTCCAACCCGGAGATGATTTCGCCAAGGTTCATTTCGCGCAGTTTGCGCCTGCTCTCATCATTGATCATTCCGGCCACCTCCATAGTAATCGCTGCCACGCAGGTACCCCATGGGTGTTTTTGCCTTGTCGGAGGCTTTCTTCTGTTCCATGTAGATTTCATCTTGACTGGCGGCCAGTATGGAGCTAAGATGGTGGTAACGGGGCTTCTTAATCCCATTGGTTACTGCGAATTCATAGGCGGCTTCCAGGCGCGCTTCGGAGTACTTATTGCTCAACCGCAGAACAGCCAGGGCAGGATTGTAGCCCTGTTCTTTTATGGATACGCCCTCGAAGATCCGGTCAACCACTTCTGCCGTATATTTCCCGATGGCGCCCGCCCAGTTTTTGATGCGTACATCGTCCCGTGGAGAGATACGGAACTTGTTCGGCATGTCCTCCTGGTGGGTGGAATACTGGTTCTTCCTGCCGGATGGGAAGCGGTTGTGGGTCGCGGTGCGGGTGCTGCCGCTGTAAATCTCCACGGTGCTGTCCGTGACTTTCAGGTCTGCCGTTTTGCGGGCATACTGGTAAGGACAGGAATACCGGTTGTATTCAAACACCACATGGAAGTCAATGTTCACTTTCCTGCCGTATACCCATGTGGCAATCTCATAAGGAATGGAAGGCAGGGGATGGAGAAAAGGCTTTTCATCCAGGTAAGCTTCATAGCGGCTGCCTTCCCGTTTCTGGAAGCTGCTGTGGTTAAAGGCATCAAGTTTTCGGGATACGGCAGCCTTCAGCTCATCAAAGGAGCAGAACATTTCATTCCTGAGCCTGGCGATGACTGCGGTTGCAACCTTGCCGACAGTCCCCTCCGCAGATGCTTTCTGTTTGGGCTTGCGGATTCCCGCAGGCATGCTGGCTGTCTGGTAATGGCTGCCAAGGGCTTCATAATCAGCCGTCAGGACGATCTCCCCTTCCCTGGGTTGGGACACGACGCCTGTCTTCAGGTTGTCGCAGATGAGGCGTGTGGCCACACCGCCAAAGTACTGGTACATATGGACATGGGCGCGGATGAAGGAATCCATCTTCATGTCCCGGCAGGGCCCTGCATAGGAATACTGGCTGTATGGCAGGGTCGCCACGAACAGATAGACTTTCACGGCTTCCCCTGTTGCCGTATCTACATGTTCCATCACCGGGCCTGACCAGTCCACTTCGACTGCATCTCCCGGTTTATGTTCCAGATGGTTTGTCAGCTTGTTCACAATGGCATAGTCGCTGTATCCTTTGCAGTATTTCGTGTATCCCATGGGAATGCTGCCAGCCGCCCTGCACTGGTCCTGGTATTCCTGCCAGAGGAGCTTCAGGGTGACGCCCACCCGTTTCAGTTCCTGATGCACATATCCGTAATCGGGCTGGGCATACATGGATTCCTGCACGAACTTGTCAGGATAGAACATGCGGTAAACCGAGTCTTCATCCATGTCTCTGACATCTTCGTAGGAGATGCCATTTTCATCTGCTTTGTGAAATACATCACCAACAGAGTTAACAGAAATGTGTCTTGTCCGGGCAATGGAGTTTCTTCCCATTCCATTGCCCCGAAGCTCCAGTATGAGCTTCACGCTGATTTTTTTGGCCATAATATTCGGCCTCCTTTCGTAGAATCGGAGACAATCTCTCCAAACATGATTCTACAGGAGACTCTTACGAATCGTTAAGCACAGACCATAAATTTTGATTGGATCTATTCGTGTGACAGGTGGATCTATTCTGAATACTGGTTATAAACTGGATCCCTTCACCTAACTGGTGGATCTCAAATGAATATCGATAGCTCTCTCAGAGCGAAATATTCAGGCAGGCTGCACAGGTAAAACTGATTGCAATAGGCAAGGCAGCTAAAGTTGCCTCAAAATATGAACACGTGAATCGAGAAAAAAATACAAAAACGCACCTTCTTTCGGGAATTGTCAAATGCCCGGTCTGCGGAGTGGGTATGTATGGGAAAAAGAGTATCAAGCGCAAAAAGGATGGGACGAAATACAAGGATTTTTATTACTATGGCTGTAAGCACCGTGCCATGACGCGCGGGCATAAGTGTGATTATAAAAAGCAGATACGGGAGGAACTATTGGACGATGCGGTGGCGGAAGTCATTGTAAAATTAGTTGGCAATCCTAAGTTTGCGGCAATGATGCAGGAAAAGATCAACTGCAAAGTGGATACTGTCACAATAGACGGAGAACTTGCAGATTTTGAAAAGCAGTTGCGGCAATATTATGCAGTCAAGCTAAAACTGGCGGAGGAAATTGATTCCCTTGATCCGGATGACAGACATTATATCAAACGAAAAGCAGACCTTGATGACCGCCTTTATCGAATGTATGATAAGATAGAAAATGTGGAAACACAACTTATTGAAACGAGGGCAAAGAAGCAGGCAATTGAAGCTGAGAAGCTAACGGGAGATAATATCTATAAAGTGTTGATTTATTTTGAAAAACTGTATGCTGTGATGAATGAGATAGAACGGCGGCAGTTTATGGAGGCGTTAATTTCTGAGATACAGATTTATGAGGACAGAAAGCCCAATGGACAGTGGCTGAAGTCTATTAAATTCAGACTTCCGATTATTGAGGAAGATATGAATTTGAGTTTGGAAGATAATAAACACGTGGAAGTTGTGTGTCTGCTTTCCCGGGAAAAACCGACAGCGTAATCAATGTAAAAGTGGAATCTGGTGAAGGTGAGGGCAAAGTGTCACCTGGTAATATTGTCATGTGAGCTGAGGCGTACAATCTAAAAGAGTGAGTTACCTACAAGATGATTAAGGAGTACATAGAAGCAAAATACGGCTTCAAAGTACATACCGCATATATCGCAGAGGTAAAAAGGGAGTTAGGATTGCCGATGTATGATGCCCCTAATGCGGTAGAGGAATTGAAACAGCCGAGGAAACATCCGACAGCGGAGAAAGTGGAAGCGATAAGGGATGCTTTGGAGCATTTTGGGATGACATAAATAGATATAGATTATTAGTGTTTTATGGATGAATGGAGGGAGAGTCATTTTGAATTCTTTATTTCCTGATAAATTGTGGAACTATAAAAATTTTAATATGGTTACAGAGCTAGATATTGCAGGCGAATTTATTTATGATGGGGTACATATGCTCAATCAGATAGAGGTGATAAATCAGGATTCAATGTTATTTTCTTTTTTATATCATGTATCTGTAGGAATAGAACGACTGCAAAAAATTGTATTGGTACTTTGGGAAAAAGTTGAATTAGATACACATGAAGAATTTGAAAAAAGTTTAATTACGCATAGTCATATTGCACTTAACGAACGAATTTGTAGAAATTGGAATTTTCATAATGCAATCCCTTGTCAAGTTTTTTTGAATTTTCTTTCTATATTTTTTTCTCCGGTTATTTTCTGGCTTTTGCCAGGTTGCGCTGTCTGTGGCGGTAGGCTTTTGCTTTCCCGAAAAGGGATCTCTTTCCGTCCGGTGTAGCAAAATACATCCATATCTAAAGAGTATGGATAATTTTGCAAGGGGAGTGTTGCCACGCCCCTTTGAACCCCCTGCCTTTTGTTCCCCGATTCTGTATCTATTTTTCCTGTTCGGTATCTAATACTCTAATGTCTAATAAAAAATCGGGTGCAGGAGTAAAAATGGAAAGGAACGGAATTAAAAATGGACAAAACTGCTAACAGGGAGTATAATTCTAATTAGATGGAATTTGTCGAAAAATGACCGATATTTCGTAAAGAAAAAATATATGCATATATTATATGAAGGGGGAATCGTTATGAAGAACATCATCAAAAAGTCAATCACAACTATCTTTATCCTTGCTATGACTCTGACACTGGTTATGCCTATGACAGCACAGGCGGCAACGTCAAAGCTGAACAAGACGAAAATCACGGTAAGCGTAAAGGAATCATACCAGTTAAAGGTCAAAGGCACATCTAAAAAAGTGACGTGGAAAAGCAGTAATGAGCAAGTCGCTACTGTATCGAAGAATGGTAAAGTGACTGGAAAGAAGGAAGGCTCTGCTGTAATTACTGCAAAAGTGAATAAAAAGACTTATAAATGCAAGGTGACAGTTAAGGCAGAAATGACGCCAAAGCTGAATAAGACTAAGGTTACTTTGACTATGACGAATCAAAAGGGAAATCCTACCATTCAGTTAAAAGTCACAGGCACGAGAAAAAAAGTTAAATGGACGACTTCTAATACAAAAGTTGCCACTGTTTCTAAAACTGGAAAAGTGACTGCCAGGAAGAAAGGCTCTGCTGTGATTACTGCAAAAATAAATAACAGGACGCTGAAATGTAAGGTTGTTGTGAAGGATACTCACAAACATCATTGGGCAGCGTATGATGACCCTCAACCTGAAAATATATTTGGTATAGTTTGCTACTGTGGAAAAGTTTTTGCTACTGTGGAAGAATGGGAACAGCACGCCTTTGAATATGATGATATATTATTAGAAGCAACATTGAATGGTCTTCCGGCGCCGGATTGGGCGGTACATAATGGTTTTTCTGACGGTAAAACCGTTTATAAAAGTTGGATTTGGTATTACTATTGCGATATATGCGGCTTTAAGGACTGGGATGATGACTATTCACATCCTGTAGAAGCGGTAATTTGTTCAGGTTGTAAAAAGGAATTCAAAAACTATGAGGAATGGAACAGGCACTTCCTGGAAAACTCCTGGAATGGTGATGAAAGCCATAGGAAGTGCACAGTTCGTATTCGGCAGTGACTTACCTCAATGTTATATGGGTATGTATGACCGGGATAACGCTCCTGAATTTTGTTGTGTTCTGCCGTTTCACTTTATCGCAACAAAATTCAGGGGCGTTGTTTTCGTTTGAAGTCGTTCTTAGACGTTTTCTTTGGTGAAATTTCACAAATTGCTTTAAAGGGAATAATTGAAAATACTATCCCCCCCAGCTATGCTGGGGAGAATAGTGTAAGTGGAAATCGTTTGTCTGCTTTCAAAGAAACCCTGATTGTCTGGGGCTTGTGGGATAGTAAGAAACGAAAATGAATGTGTGTTTTATAGCTTTATGAATGAACCACTTAATATCGTAGCAGTGGGGTGTTTTGAAACTCTGCTGAATAACAGGTTGTTGCTAAAAAGTATCACTTTTACTGAAGCAGGCTTCGCACTGCGAAAATGTATGATACCTTCCGGCAGGAACCTTTTTCTATAAAAACAACTTGACTTCTAAATCTTACTGATGTAATATTTATACAAGTGCAGAAGGTTCTGGATATATTTTTTTATTCTGAAATCTTACACATGTAATAAAAATGGAAGAAGGAATGGAAAATATGATATATCCGGCAATACAAATTTTTTACTCTAAAATCTTATAGATGTAATATTTATGGAGATAACGTACATTGAAAACAGGAAGCAGTATCCTGGGGATTGCTGTTACAGGGATAGCTGCGGTAATTTCTGCAGTATGCGTGGCAGGAATGTTGGCAACAGAGGAAAATGTCTGTAGGACACCGGAAGAACTTCGTTCGATACCGTTGCAGGAACTTTCAGCTTTGGGAACGAGGAATTTTTCCTGGAGGGAGTCCTGCATTGATTATCAGCATGGAAGAAGATGTGAAAGGAAGCGGATATGTTGTTAAGAAAGACAACCTGGTTCTGGAAGAGCGGTCTGGCAGCAATTAGTTTTGTATTAATACTTGGTATTTCGGGGTGCAGTGATGCACCTCCGGAAGAAAATACAGTTGCGGAAACAGTGATTGATTTTGATGCTATTCCGGAAGAATCACAGGAGGACGCAGAAGAAATTATAAACATCTGTACAGATCTTTATGAAAAGGCTGCAGAAGAAAATAAGTTGGCTGATTTGGAAACGATTGGAGGCATTGTAAATCGTCTTGGAGAAAATGGTTATTCGGCAGTTGACAGTAAGAATCAGATTAATATGACGGAACCAGAGCAGGTGGTTCAATTTTGCGAAAAGGTGGATGCACAGGAAAAAGCGGAAATAACAGTTCTTAAAGTCAGTTATTTGGGCGGATTTGTAAAATACGATTTGCGCACAAAAGACGGAGAGGTAGATGTGGTCAGAAGCTATTACAAATATGAAAATGGAAGTATGAAAAGAGAGGTAACCGGAAACTATCAGGCGGAGTATTGGAATTATACAGAAGAAGGTTACCTGATGTTTTCCGGTGTCTGGTTTTCAGAAGAATTGTATGTGCTTACATTGAGTGGGGCAGAGGAGCATACTGCATTACGAGTACAGCCATTGGATGAAACATACAGGGAACTGAGTCGGAAATATCTCCGGTCAATCGGATTTGAGAAAAATAATATGTTCATTGTAGATTGGAGCGAGGATGATTTTGGAGATTTGAATTTCTATGATATGTATGACATTCTCTATCCAAAAGTGAACGGTCAATATGTTCCCTGTGTTGCTGATGACAACTTATCAGTCAGTGCGGTTTATCAGATTCCAAAAGAGGAATTCGAAAGCATTATTATGAAATATTTCAATATTGACAGTGAAACGCTGCAATCAAAAACAGTCTATTGTTCGGAGGATTCAGCTTATGAATATAAGCCGAGAGGCTTTGAAGAAGTAGAGTACCCAGAATATCCATATTCAGAGGTAGTCGGTTTTACAGAAAACAGCGATGGGACAATTACACTTACAGCTAATGTAGTATTCCCTTATGCAGGCGATTCCAGGGTATATGCTCATGAGGTTGTGGTCCGCCCGTCAGAGGACGGAGGGGTACAATATGTATCTAACCGAATTATACCATCTGAAAACAACTACAGAGAAACTTGGCATACGCCACGGTTGACGTTAGAAGAATGGGAAGAATTGTACGGAGGCGAATAATGGAAGATATAAAATGGCTATTGAAGAAATGGGGATTTCTGCTTTTGATGTTGTTAATTGCGGTAATAGCAGGGGTGATTCGTTGGGGGCGGCTGCATACGGAAGAAAAGAAAGTGGAAGAGGAAGTATGGGAGCCCCCGGTGGAAACAGAGGAAAGTGAAACGGTAACGGAAGAAGAAAACAATACGGAAACTTCCACAGATTCAGCATATTGGTTTATTCCCCAATCCAGTGATTGCCTTATTTCGGAAGAGGAAAAAGAGCAACTGGAGAGTACAGCTTTGTCAGCAGCGGAATCGGTCAAAGAAATCTATAAGGATGTGATAATTGCAGATGCTGCGAATTACTCTTCTGGTGTTAGTGAATTTACAAGGGAGCAGCGGAGGGCGGTTGCGGAGCAATTAGGGGCGGCAGGATTGGTAAGTGTTGAAGAAGATACTAATATGCAGAATCCTGAAAAGATAAAATCATTTTACGCAGATTATCTGAATGGGCAGGATTCGATGGTTACTGTATTCGAAGTACAGCGGGATGGACTGATTGGGGCAGTAACTTTTATTTATCGGGAAGAACGGCTGCAGACCTATTACATAGGAGTTCGGTGGAAACAAGGCGGTATGCCGGAAATACAGGGAACTTCGGTAAGCAATGTGGCTGAAATTAACCTTACGGAAAAAGGGTATTTTATCTATGCATATGAACATGTGATTGCACATGAAAGCTTGAGGCAGTATTGGAGAATTGAGCCGCTTTCAAAAGACTGCCGGGAACTGACGAGGAAATACATATCAGGTCTGAGCTATGTGAATTACAATATGCTTGTCACAAACTGGAACAGCAGCAATGCAGAGGACATTCTGATGCCTTGCATGTATGAAGATATTTACCGGATTTATACTGGCGAAAATCTGAAAACTGAGGATTGGAAGATTCCGGCAGAGGAATATGAAAGAATAATGACCACTTATTTTCCGGTATCTGTAGATCAGCTTAGGGAACGCTGCGGCTATGATGAGGGCAGCAACAGCTATGAATATAAGATGATTTATGCCAGCCCATACCCGCCTTTTGGAGAGGTAGTTGACTATATAAAAAATGCAGATGGAACGATCACGCTTATCGTGGATGGAGTATGGCCGGATTATAATTCTGACCTTGCTTTTCGGAATAAGGTTGTGGTCCGTCCATTTGAAGATGGAACTTTCCGGTATCTTTCTAATTCTATAGAGGAAATGGAATTGGAACTGCCGGAGGCAGCAAGATCACAGTAAATGAAATCTTGAAGGAAAGGATGATCTGGCCTTTACCCCATTTTTTTAGTTCCAGATGTTCATGTCAGATAAGATGGACATGGTTATTTCGGCTGCGTTGCCTCCGGCAGCGCCGCGATCTGCACCAATGTTGGCGGCAAAAAAGTACGTATTATCTGTAGTTTCTACAAAGCCGATAAACCATCCGTTCACATCCTGGCCATCTACACGGCCGGTTCCGGTCTTTCCGTAGAATGTTCCGGCGGCGGAAGAGGAAAGGCAGATGGCATCTTTTACTGCATTGATATTTTCAGAGGCGAAGCCAAAATTGTTATTCTGCAGCCTGGTTAAAAGTTCGACCTGTTCGATTGGGGAAATCTTCAAGGAAGATTCCATCCAGTAGGTGGAGAAACCGCCGTTTATGTTCTCGTTTCCATATCCGATTTCTTGAATGTAGCTGTAAACGCCAGAGGCTCCAAGCTGTTCATCTACTGCCTGGAAGTACCAGTTGACGGAGGATTGCATGGCAGAAAGTAAATCCTGATTTCCGTTCCATGCTTCAAAGGGATGATTTGTTCCGTCCCATGCCATGAAAGAATCATCTGGCGCAATCACACCTTCTTCCAGCCCAAACAGCGCATCATAGATTTTGTAAGTAGAATTTGGGGCTGTCCTTAAAGTGGCTTGTTCCATATCATAGACCTTCCATGTATCGCCGTTTAAATCATATAGTACAAAACTGCCCTCATATCCACTGAACCAGGCAGACAGGTCAATCGTGGAAACCTTGTCGGAGGGAATATTCCACTGATACCGGCTCTGTTCTGAGGCATAAGTGGAGAGCATTGGGGCAAATCCGGAAAGAATAACGCCAATCGTGACAAATGCAGTAAATCCCTTTAATTTTCTGAAAGCAGAAGGCTTTTTATAAGAGGAGATATTAGCAATTCTTTGTTGCATCTGCTTCATGTTTCCGCTGATCCCGGCGGCAAAGGGGAAAGGCGTAAGTGAAACTTTCTCCGCAAAATTGATAAGGGTATTCCCGTAATCTTCATAATCGCTTTCATCAAGTAATTTCAGGACGGATGTATCACAGGCAACCTCCCGTTCATTCCGCATTTCTTTTAGTGCATACCAGACACAGGGGTTATACCAGTAGAGAACGCCAAAAAAATTCATAAGATAACTTGCCAGTGCGTCTTTGTGCCTGTAATGTTGTAATTCATGCAACAGCATATACCGCATATCCGTAGCATTAAAATCCGATATGAGGTGGATGGGAAGATAAATGCGAGGGTTAAATAATCCTACAATAACGGGGGATTTCAGGAAGGCGGTGCTGTAAACGGGAATATTTCTTTTTATTTTCATTTCCCTTAAACAGTTATGATATAAAATACGAACAGTCTTGTTCTGCAGGGGAAGCGCAGACTTTTTCATGGTGTTTAACCGGGATACTGATTTTATCACTAATAAAATCATAGCCAAAATGCCAACGAGCCAAATACCACATAAAATCAGTCCAATAATGGAAGGTGTTTCCCTGCTGACGGAAAGTGCAAAATCATTCATCTGATTTACAGCGCCGGACGTATTTGGATTTAGGACACCTTCCGTAATCATCCCCTTGTTTGATGACACTGCATTTTTCCATATGCCAAATAATGTGAAAATTTGTGTGAAAGAAGCCGGACGAAAGGGAACAAACGGGACTGCAAGAATCCCAAGCAGTAAAAACCATAAATTGAACTGCATCCGGCTTGTTAAATAATTTTTAAATACCCGTTTTACGATAATAAGAAAACCTATGATGATACAAATAAAAATATTACATAGGAAAAAGCGTATTCCAAAATTTGCCATGTTAATTCCCCCTGTCTTTTGAACCCTTTGCGAGAAGGGAACGGAGCGTGTCAATTTCTGATTCGGAGAGTTTGTCATCTTCGATATAGGCAGAAAGCATTGCTGTAATATCTCCGTCATAATAGCGTTCAAGAAAAGAGTGGCTTTCCTGACCGATATATTCTTTTTCTTCTATCAAAGGCGTGTAAACGAATACCCTGCTCTGTTTTTTATAGGAAAGCGCCCCTTTGGTCACAAGCCGCTTTATCAAGGTCTGTATTGTCTTAGGACTCCATTTTGTAGTCTGTGTTAATTTTTCGGTAATTTCATTGGTACTGATCGGTGCGTGTTTCCATATGACTTTCATTACTTCAAATTCGGCTTCTGAAATTTGTGGCAATGCTTTCACTTTTGAATCCTCCTCAAATCCTACAACTGTAATATTCTCTACACGAACAGATGTTTTTGGTTCTGGCACCACAACCTTGGTTGCTGTCACATACTCACGTTTGTTTTGGTTGGTTACATAATAAACATGTGAATGATAAGCTCCAAAGTCTTGTTTGTGTTGATTAGTTTCAACCCGAACCTTGTAAGATCCATCACCTTGTTTCACAGCCTTGTGCCAAATGATATCGTCTTGGCCATTTTTCTCAGACCAGCTTGGGACAAGGACTTCCTTAACACCTGCTGGGTGGTTAACATTTGTGACAATCACGTCATAACCAGAGCTGGAGACGTTTGTTGC
>OFFP01002188.1_pt1 | contig 11899 bp, 9 predicted proteins | sample 1521431 | NCBI WGS metagenome assembly OFFP01 (sample SAMEA3504104, study PRJEB24116) | mouse gut metagenome | biome: mouse gut; feature: mouse-associated habitat; material: faeces | place: Denmark | collected 2011 | reverse complement strand
CATCCGGAAAACCGGTCTGGAACACAGCCACAAAATCCTCTTCCTTATCCACCAGAAATACAGATGTACCACTGCCTTCATGGTATATTACATCTTCGGATACCAGCTGTTCAAGATCTGTTTTATGGGCTGCAATCGGCATCCCCGCACCATAAGCAACTGGACGTCCCGAATGTCCCCAGCAATGATCCAAAACGTGATCTCCACAAGATTCGTCCAAAGCCATGATAATGCCGTTTTCCCCATCACACAATTTCCCCGGTACCGCCCGCCGCGAAGCATCATCTCACCCAGTTTCACCATTTCACGCCCTGTGGACATGATTCCTCCTGCCGTGTCAGGAACCCCCTTCCACCAATAATAGGAAGGACGGGCCATCGCCTCCATCCCCATTTTCTCATATTCTTTTACCATCTTCAGATCAGTCTGATTGACTATATTATAACGTTTCAGCCAGTTCTCGTGTGTATTCACACGCCAGTGGCTTTCTGTCATTTCACAGGGAAGCAGGAGCGTCTCGCGGATAAACTCCTCCACCTTCATCCCTGCTACCCTCTCTATGATCTCCCCCAGAACAGGGTAACCGACTGCTGAATAGATCCATTTCTCCCCAGGTTTTGCATGAAGTCCTGCCTGGATCACCGCAGGAATCCATGTCTCCTCCACCCGTTCTTCATCAATCCCCTTCCACCATTTTCTCTCATCATCAGGAAGAGCGCCGGGCAGCGCACACAACCCTGACGTATGGGTCAGCAAATGCTGCACAGTAATATCACGGAATGCCCCCGTCCCAAACTCATCAATCCACTCCCATACTGGCTGCCCCAGGTAGAGGATCCCATCCTCTGCCAGCTTCAGTATCGCCATCGCAGTAAAGACTTTTGTTATGGATTGTATTTCAAAAAAAGTATCCGGCATAAACTTTGTTCTTCCCTGCCACTCACACGCTAGATCCCCAAGAGCTGCATCGTTTTCCTGTCTCACTTTGGGCTGCAGATTTTGTTGTTCCTTCCAGTTCATTATTGTTTGGTTTCCTTTCTGAAATTCTTTCCATTAATTTCCTCCACCCAGATTTTTCAATCGTTCATCATCTAGCGCAAACCCTTTCCGCATATACTCTTTCAGTATATTGATTGCCCAAATTCTAAACTGTGTACCGCGCTTGGATTTCACACGATAACCTACAGAAATAATAACATCCAGATTATAATAGTCAACCTGATAGGTTTTTCCATCTGCCGCAGTTGTTGCAAAATTTGCAACAACTGATTCTCTCACCAGTTCTCCCTCGGAAAAAACATTTTTTATATGCCTTGAAATCGTCGATTTATCTCTTTGGAATAATTCAGCCATCTGGTCAATGGATAACCATACGGTATCTTCGTCAAAAGTCGTTTCAATTTTTGTCAAACCATCTTGTGTTGTATAAATAATGATATTAGATTTCTGATCTTTTTCTTCTCGTCTATTCACTCATACACCTCTTATCTCGATTTTCCCACCGACAGTATCTTTCCTTCTTAGTAAAAATTTAATCTCTTTTAAAGATTTCCATTCGGATATATCCCCACAAAATTCAAGCAAAGATATACTATAACTTTCCCAATCTGACGATGTTACTGCCTTTTTACGGTGTACCCACTACTTTCATATTCTTGTTGCCAAGCTTATTGGCTGATAAATTCATAATAATTTTCTGTAATCCATTCAAAATACACTCAAAGTTTCCCAACTTTTTTTAATTATACTATAAGCAAAAAAGAAAGGAAATATTTTCTATTCAATCTTTCCTTTTCTATTCGCAAAAATTAAAAAAATTTAAACCATCAGACATTCTATAACAGAAAAATTTCCGCTATCCACTCTTCCGCTTCAACAAAAAAACTGCTCCGAACAGCCATTGCACATTCGAAACAGTCTTTTTTAGCTGAAATAAATTTTCAAGCCCCAGCAAGCCAGTATACATTTTAAGTCAAAGTGAATAATACTCCCAAATCCCCCTTATTTCCCCTGCTGCCGCCCAAATCCTCAAATTCTCCATAGAATCATAGACTCGGCTGGTAAACACATCCTCCCCGTCATTCACAAAGATCTCAAGGCTTAAAGTATCGGAAAAAATCCGCAGCCCATGAAGCTTTAAAACCTTAAGGCTCCGCACCGTTCTTCCCATGCCGCATTCCGTTACATCCAACTGCAATACTCCGCACCTGTATGTTAGCTTCACAGATTCCCGAAGCTTCATTTCAAATTCTTCCGTCTCCTCCATAAGCAGATTCAGCTCAAAGCAGGGTGATATCTCTCTGTCCAGCCCTTCCTCAAGCCTTCCGCACACCTTTTCCTTTCTAAGACTCTCAAGTTCTTTTAAGGGCTTCTGGCACAAAAGACCAAACTCATTCACATAAAGCTCCCGGGGAATGGTCATGGCATGAATCCATCCATTTACAAGCGTCGGCTCCTCATACCCGGAGTCCGGTACTGCCATCCATCCAAGAAGAATCCACCTTCCGGACTCATCCTGAAATACCTGAGGCGCATAGAAGTCAAACCCCCGATCCAGAGAGTGAAAGTCCCCAAGCTTATACTCCTCCCCTTCAAAATCATAATCCAGAGGAAACCACCCGCACTGATACACATTGGCAAATTCGCTCCCATCCCTGGGCACTCCCTGAGGGCAGGTAATCAGAAATCGTTGCTCCCCGATTTTCAGATAATTGGGACACTCCCACATATAGCCAAAGGGCTTCTCCGGCTGAAATCGAAGCTTATAAGACCAGTGAATCAGATCCCCACTCTCAAACAAAAGAACAGACCCTTCATCCTCCGCGCTCCGGGCGCCCTGAATCATAAAATAGCGGCCATTTTCCCGAAATACCTGCGGGTCCCGCACATGCCTGCTCATATCTGCCGGATAGTCGTCATTTGTCATCAAAAGCTGTTTTTCCGAAAAATGATAGCCGTCTTCGGAGGTAATAAGAATCGTATTCTGCTCCCTTCCGTCAGTCACATAGTTGTAATCGCCCTCATACCGCACATTTCCCGTATAAAAGAAACAGAGGGTTCCATCCTTCTCAAAAGCCGAACCGCTGTAGGGTCCGTTGCAGTCCCAGGGAGTATCGGAGTACACCGCCGGCTCCTGCTCCTCAAAATGAATAAAATCCCTGGTGGTCATATGTCCCCAGAAAATGCTCCCAAGCTCCGGGTAAAAAGGACAGTATTGAAAATAAATGTGATAGACGCCGTCCTTCTGACACAGGCCGTTGGGGTCGTTCAGCCATCCCATAGGAGGCTGAATGTGGTACTTAAAACGCGCCGGGTCCCTTTGTACACGTTCATACCATTCTCTTCTGTCTTGAAAATTTTTTAGATAGGCATCCTTTTTCATGGGGCTTTTTACCATTTTTTCCGTCTCCATTCCAGTTGATTCTCTTAATGGGCCGGACAGACAGGCTTCCCCGTCCATCTGACCCTTTCCAAACAATAGATTATATCAGATCAGACCTTCCAATAAAAGCCTTATTTACAAACACTCACCGTGTCCGACCCTCCGAAGCTCCCATCCGCTCATATCCGGCTGATGCTCCGGGTCCGTGAAAATCATGGGGATAACCGTATCATAACCCTTTTCCGCTATCTTCTTCAAGTCAAATCGGATTAAAAGCTGTCCGGCCTTCACCTTATCGCCGTCCTTCACATAAGCCGTAAAATGCTCTCCCTGAAGGTTCACCGTATCCACGCCGATGTGAATCAAAATCTCCTCCCCCGCATCCGATACCAGGCAGACCGCGTGCTTCGTCTCAAACACACTGGCCACCGTGCCGTTTACCGGCGCATAGACAGCGCCCTCCTCCGGCTGAATCGCAATGCCGTCGCCAAGAACCTTATTGCAAAAGGTCTCATCCTTCACATCCTCCATTGCAATCATTTCACCGGCCGTATAAGCAAGGAACGTCCCTTCTTTATAATCCGCAGCCTCCGAAAGAATCACAGGCATCGGTGCTTCCGCTTTCTTCACCTCTGCCGTCTTTTCCTCCAAAGTCTTCGTCTGCTTCTGAAAACCGCTCAGAACCAAGGTCATCACAAAGCCCGCTGCCAGAGCAATCACATGGGCTATTACATAGTTTACATAACCGTTGCCTGCCGGGTCCGCCAAAGCGATTCCGGGCACAACCGTGGTTCCGAAACCAAGCGCCGCAAGATTCGTAAAGTAAACAACCGCTCCGCCAATGGCCCCGCCGATACACCCGCCTATCAGCGGATACTTAAACCGCACATTTACGCCGAACAGAGCAGGCTCCGTAATTCCGAAAAGCACCGACACAAAGCTGGGGATACAAAGCTCCTGGGTCTTGGCATCCTTCCGATTCCGAAGCAGATATCCAAGAACCGCTCCGCCCTGAGCCGTCATAGCCACAGACATCAGGGGATTCAGAATATTTCTTCCCGTATCCGCCAAAAGCTGCGCCTCAATCGCGCCAAAGATATGATGAAGTCCCGTAATCACCACAAGCTGCTGTACTCCGGAGAACAGAGCATATCCAAACACGCCGAGATTCTGAGTCATCCATACCAGTCCGCTTGTAATACCGGAAGCAAGCCCTCTTCCCAGGGGTCCGATAACCGTAAACAGCAGCAGCGCGCCAACCAAAGTTGTGAAAAGCGGAGAAACCAAAAGGCGAATCACCTCCGGCACCTTCTTCTCAAAGAACAGATCCAGCTTTGCCGTGACAACGCCCATCAAAAGCGCCACGATAATACCGCCCTGAAAGCCAACCAGATCCACGCCCATGCCAAAGAGATGCAGGGTAGTTACCTCAACCGTTCCCTGAGCCGCCGCATAAGCATCCGCAAGGCTGGGAGAAAGCATAATACAGCCCATCACAATACCAAGTATCGGCCTTCCGCCAAACCGCTTGCATGCGCTGTAGGCCACGGCCAGAGGCAGGAATCCGAATATGGCGCCGGAAGAAATATTAATCAGCTTTGTAATGCCAAAAAGGGTCTCACTGTTCTGCACCAGATCCACATTTGCCAGGACACCGGAAAGTCCCGTAAGTAAAGCCGCCGCCAGAATCCCCGGCATAATATCAATAAATACGTCCGAAAGAGCTTTGATAATTCTCTGAATGGGGTTCATCTTCTTGTTTGCCTCCGTTTTCAGATCACTCAGGCTCATATTCCGTTTCCCTGTGTACTCCGTAAATACCTCGTACACATCATTCACCAGTCCGGCCCCGAAAATAATCTGAAGCTGATCTCCTGCCACGAACACACCCTTGGCCAAATCCAAATCCTCAATCGCTTTCAGATCCGCAGCATCATTATTTTCCAGTACAATCCGAAGCCGCGTGGCACAATGCGCCACACCCTGAATGTTGCCTTCACCTCCTACCAGCTCCGTCAGCTTTTCCGATATCGCAAGATATCTCTGTCGTTTCTTTTCGTCCATTGTATACTCCCCTTTCTCTGCGGATTCACATCCGCTCTTGTTATTGTCAGTATACTATATTATAATAAAGAGGACATGGACAAATGTTGTCTTCTCATGTACCATTGTGACTAAAACTCCGCCTAACGCCAGGAGTATATGCGGGAATAAAAAGGAGCCGAAAAAGATGCAGGACTTTCTCTTTTCCAATGACTATTTTAAAAACCTTGACGCCTTCGTTTACACTTGCGGTTACGAAACCTGCGCTCCCGGCCACAGCTACGGCCCCATTGTCCGCAGCGGCTATCTTATTCACTACATCCTGGGAGGTCAGGGCTACTACAAAACAAAGGAAACTATGTACCACCTAAAAGAAGGCGACGCCTTTCTCATCTGCCCCGACGAGCTTATCTACTATGAGGCCGACCGCAAAGATCCCTGGATCTACACCTGGATAGGCTTCCAGGGCGTCAAGATCAAAGGCTTCTTAGAGCGCACCTCTCTCTTATCCATCCCGGTCTTTCACTACGGCCGCGACGACCGCATCCGCCTTTGCCACGAGAAAATGTTCGAAGCAAGCCATCTAAACGCCAACCGTGACCTTATGATGAACAGCATCCTCTACGAATATCTCTTTCTCCTGGCAAGCAAATTCCCCCGGGAACAGTACACTCCGGGAGAAAAGCAAATCAACTATGTGGAAGAAGCTCTGACCTATCTGGAATCCAACTATGCCTGCAATGTCTCTGTTCAGGATCTGGCGGATTCCATAGGCTTAAACCGCTCCTACCTTCACCGCCTGTTCAAATCCGCCATCGGCTCTTCCGTTCAGGAATACCTTCTGGATCTGCGCATCCGGAAAGCCTGCGCCCTTTTAAAGTCTACGGAGCTGCCCGTATCAATCATCTCGCTGTCCGTAGGCTACGAGGATACTTTGTACTTTTCCAGACTGTTTAAACGGAAAAAAGGGGTAAGTCCCAGCCAGTACCGGGCACATTGCAAATCAGTTCCCACCCAAAATAATACAGATTAGCTGCTTATCCAGCATAATTGTCCGATTCCAGGGATTGAGGATGATGCCGTTGATCCCGTCCGTCTTCAACGGCGAGCCGGCCTCCGAATTGCTCTTCATGCAATTTCCTGCACGGCAGCAGCTCCTATTTACTCTTTTTTATCACTTTGAATATACATTATCCGCTCTTCTTTTTCAATAAACTCAAACAAAAATAAGATTTCACTTAAAGGAAGCTGAATCCGATAATGGTGTTCTATCTCCGAAAAGGCTTTCCGGGTTTTCATAACAAAATCCGTATGAGTTCTTCCAAATTCCTCCTGCCCCTCCAGTTCTCCAAGAGGCATCTTTGTCACTAAGCGTTCTACCAGACAGCTCATATGCACATAAAAGCCGGTGAGCATCCGGTTGGTAAATTTTTTCCCCAACAGGGTTTCCAGATTCTTTACTGCCGTAATCACAAACTCCAGCAGCGTATCCGCATTCAATATTGTCAGGTTCTGCAGGACATTCTGAAGGGAAAAATTCTTCAATAGATTTTCGGATAGCTTCTCTGCCTCTTCTTTGGATAAATAGGGCATCAGCAGGTATTCCATAGCTCGGCTTTCCTCTCCGGCAATCAGCATATCCAAAGAGAAAAAAGGCGTCTTAAGGCTCCCCGGATCCGTGGTTCCTATGACGCAGAGAACCTGATATTTTTCAAGGAAGGTATTCTCCTCCCGAAGCAACGCCGGATACTCACAGAATACCATCTTAAGCTCTCCTGCCTTCCCCGGAAGACTGGACTTAAAAAGCTCCATGATACGTTCTGCCGAATGGACCCCCATCTCACTGGTAAACAAAATTGCAGGACTCCTTTTCTGAGTATTAATCATCTTATAGGACAGCTTCATATTCTGACAGAGATCTTTTAGAATCGTTTCCATCTCCGTACGATTCATTAGCCGAAACCCAATTTCCAAAGCCATCTGTGTGGATACATTATTTACAATCCCTACATTAATATTGGGAATGTCCTCAAGCTGGCTTCCAATCTGCTCTAAAGATCCCATATCCACCAAAAGCACAATATTCCGGTAGATTCCATGAGTGGTAATATGCTTTTTCAGACGAAATACAATCTCATCCGGCTGCATGTCCAAAGGCATATCCATAGCATAGTACATGGGAGTACCGAGCATTTTGTTCGCTGTGTCCGCAATGCTGCTTGCGGTAGAATATCCATGACTAATAATAATACCGGTTGTATCCCTAAACTGCAGCTTACAATTGTAATAGGCAATATTCAAAGTCAAAAAAATCTGATTTATTTTCTGAGGCTTCATATCCAGATTGTCCCGAATGGCCTGCAGTATTTCATGGGCAATCAGGCTTTCCTGTGCTGCTTCCCGTTCCAGAAGCTCAGTCGCTTCCTGAAGCTCCTCGCTTCGTTCCTGCTCCCACTGTTCTATCATCTGACTTTTCTGACCGGTTAAAAATGTACTTCTTGCCAATACAAAGCTGCAATTCACCGGCAATATCATTGCGTACTTCTCGGAAACGGCGTCAAAAATCTCTGTTAAAACATTTTGAACCGCCCGTATTTTCACATGTACATATTTTTCTTCAAATACAAGGTAATCATAGTAAATCCAGATGCTTTTCATGGATAAATCCAAAAATTCCGTAAAGGAGCTCTCCCTCTCTCCATGCTCCACAACCGCGTCGAGAAGCTCATCGAACATAGCCGTAATCCGATCAGTCGAATTGTCCCGTTCATATCGGCTGATATTGATCAGTGCGTCCTCCTCACCAATACTTTCCTTTTCTACCTTCATAGCAGCCAGAAGATGTGCCGGCAGGCAGTAGAGTAAAACCGCCAGCTTATCTTGCTTCCCCTTATTCAGCCAGACAGATGCACAGCTGGTACGAATTACGCCGATAAGCTCACCAATATTCCCTCCATAGGTATGATGCAGCAGCACATTCATAGCTCTTCGGCTGATATAAAGCTCCTGTCCCATTCTGGCTGACTCCTGTTTTAAAAAACGTACAATCAGCTCTTCTTTTTCCTCATAGGAGCGCTCTGCCAGACTTGGCAAATGAACTATCACCGGGATTCTGCGAAGAAAAGTACGTAAAAATACATCCGGCGGATTTTTCATGGTTGCAAAAATCAGGCGGGTTCCTGAAACAACCCAGTTTTCTTTGTCACCCACTCTGTGAAAATGTCCTTCGTCCAAATAGCTGAATAGCTGTTCCTGACACTCCGAAGAAAGATTATGGGCCTCGTCAAAAAATAGGATGCTTCCCTCCGCCGCTTCCATAAGCCCCCTCGTCACACTTCCATCTCCGTGTCGTTCTCCAAATAATGTTATGCGGAGCTTATCCGGATTCTCCGAATATTCCGAACAATCAATTTCATAAAAGGCACGGTTTGCATCAATCAAGCTGTTGTTCTGGGCATACTCATAGGTCAGCTTTGCAAACCAGGACTTCCCGGTGCCATGTTCTCCGGTAAGAAGAATAGGAAGTCCCACAGGCGGATAACTGACAGCCGCCTTACACTGTTCCACACAGTATCCAAGGCTGGCCATACATCCGATTGCATTTCCGAAATCAAGCATCTGATATCGGGCCTGGAGAAGCTCCTGCATCAGTTCGTCCACAGAATAGTAGACTCTTCCCTGAATCCTTACATCATATTGTATCTCCAATGTCTCCCGGTGCAGAAAATATACGGGCCGGGAGTTGATTTTCACCAACTCCCCGTCCTTAACCAGTTCATTCAAATATTGGCTTACAAGACTTCGGCTGATATTTTTCTTTCGACTGATACCGCTTGCTGAAAAGCCCTCCATATGCCAAGTCTGAAATCCTTTCGTCTCCTGTCGGATGTAATCCAAAATCTCTTGCTTCGTCTGCACATAAGCTCCCATTTGAACACTCCCTTACTCTCTGTCCATACCTCGATTGACATAATACCTTCAGCTGCCAAAATGTAATTGTTTCCTTGTCCGCCAGAAAAATTCTAACATTGATAACAGTTTTCCGCAAATGTAATCCCTGCGTCCTCACGAATACGCTCCATCAGAAGAATCACCTGTCTGGTTCTTGCACAGGCTTCCTGATAGAAATCCTCATGCCGATTTATGCCAGATACCATTTCATACAGAATCCTTGCCTCTCCAGCCATAGGATTTCTTCCCGGAGTCCAGCTTACAATCTCTTCCCTAGTTCCATCTGTATACTCAATATAGCTGTCTCCAAAATACTCCATGGTATTCATATGCAGAACTCCCTTATCCCCTTGAATAATACTGTCATGTCCTGATGTACTCCCCTTCGACCAACAAATGTTTACATGCACATCTGGATAACCAAGCAGCACAGTGCCTGCCAAATCCGCTCCTGTGGGCATAAAATTTACCTGTGCCTTTACCTCCTTTGGTGCACCAAAGAAGTAAACAGCAGGATACACACTGTAAATCCCCATATCCATCAATCCTCCGGCTGCCAGCGCCGGATTAAATATATTTGGTCTCTCTCCTTGTAGAAATGCCGGATACTTAGAAGAAAAACGGCAGAAATCAAATTTTGCCATATGAACCCGCCCCAGCTTTTTCAGAGCATTCCGAATGGTTTCTGCTTCCGGCAAATACAGTGCCTTTATTGCCTCCAGAAACAATACCTGATGCTCCTTTGCTATCTGATACAGCTTTTCCAACTGTTCCGAGATTACTACAGAGGTTTTTTCACAAAGCACGTGTTTGCCATATTCCAACATTTTCTTCGCAGTCGGATAATGCAGAGCATTGGGATTTGCAATATATATCACATCCACATCTGATTTTCCAAGCTCATCCAAATCTGTGTAAACATGCTCCACCCCATGCTTCTTCGCAAATGCCTGTCCCTCCTCTTCCCGAAAAGAATATACTGCTGTATGTACAAACTCCGGATCTGCTTGCTTTACAGCCTCCAGAAACATGTCCACAATCCAGCCTGTTCCCACAGTTGCCAGTTTTACCATTATTCCTCATCCTCCTTATTTCTCTGGAAATTCTTTTTCTGAGTTCAAATAATTTTGTATCGTATCATACACCGAATCTTGATTGTGATCTCCGATTATTTTCCAGGCAAGAGAGGTTATCTCCTCACAGGCATTGATGGGAGCAAAGCTATACTTTGCTCTTAAAAACAATTCCTTATCATTGTAATAGTCTCCAAATACCATGGTTTCCTCTGGAGTCACCTTCAAAAAATCCTGTATCCACTCCAATGCCCTTCCCTTGCTATTCCCAAGCCCAGACAAATCCATTCCTCTGCTATCACTTCTGATTAGCTCCGCTTTTCCTCTGTACTCCTCCAACATTTCTGCAATTTCTTCTGGGTATTCATTTCCCATCTTCTTCATAACACTTACTCGGTAGATAGGCTCTCTCTCAACCACATACTCAAGATTTTCCACCTTCATATGTTCCCGCGCTTCCTTCCATTCCCACAGCGGGCACTCCAAATCTTCTAGATAGGAGGTATCTATTCCATCCATATTGACATAAATTCCATCTTTTTTCCGAACTTTCTTTACAATCCCTCTGCAAACATCCGGATCCACAGATGAAAATTTCTGAATTCTTCCTTTATAGTGCAAACATGCTCCATTAAAGGCAATCGCACCTATCTCAGAATATACCTCTTGAAACTGTTCATGTAGATTAAATGCTGGCCTTCCGCTGGCCGCTATGAATATAATCCCCTTTTCTCTCAGTCCTTGGATCAACGGAACCATGCCCTTGTGCATGGTTCCGTCGTCCCGAAGTAGAGTTCCATCCATATCGGATACGATTAAACGAATCATCCCTTCCTCCGCTTATTCCAGATTATTGTGATAGTACATAATATCTTTCATCGTTTGTTTGGTCCGTTCCATAATAATCTCCCGAACAAAATCCATAACCTGTCCATCTACATGGTAGAAGGGCCACCACGCAGAATCTTCTCTGTCCACCTCCATCTGTGTTTTTGGAATGACTACATTTACCTTTGCCAGCTTTCCAATAGCAGAATCCGCATTAGAGCTTATAAGCGCAATATCTACCCCCAGCTCCTTTGCCCGCTCCGCCAGGGCCACCATAGTACGGGTCGTTCCCGAATTAGAGCAGATCACGAACAAGTCGCCCGGATGCGCCGCCGGCTGACAAATGCCGATATCGCTGACCACATACGTTGAAATTCCAATCTGTGATAAATTCATGGACAAAATTTTCCCGGTCACGCCTGCCCTGCCCCAGCCTCCTACAAATACGGTTTTTGCTTCCTGAATAGCATCTGCCAGATCCATCATCTGTTTCACATCCACTTTCATAAACAAGTCAAAGTCCTCTTTCGCATACTGTAAACGTTTTTCTTCCAGTGTCATTTTTATTTCCTCCTATCTCAATATTTGAAATTTGTCAATATATCTCCCGATATATTTTTAT